>Ga0115562_1003089_pt1 | contig 11221 bp, 10 predicted proteins | sample COGITO_mtgs_1105_6_FD_87200 | JGI IMG/M metagenome (GOLD analysis project Ga0115562, IMG submission 87200) | Pelagic marine microbial communities from North Sea - COGITO_mtgs_110516 | ecosystem: Environmental > Aquatic > Marine > Epipelagic | place: Germany:Helgoland, sampling site Kabeltonne...
TATATCCTTAAATGTAATACCCCCAAGGGAATTCGAATCCCTGTCGCCTCCGTGAAAGGGAGGTGTCCTCGGCCTCTAGACGATGGGGGCAATTGGAAAAGCAAGCGGGTGACGCGATTCGAACGCGCGACATCGACCTTGGCAAGGTCACGCTCTACCACTGAGCTACACCCGCGACCTCTATTTTAAATATAACTGAATTTATGTTTAAAATCAATAGTTAATTTAAGTTATTGAATAAATTCAAAAATTTCTCGAAAAACTCCAGACTTTATATTTGATAAGGTAATTAAAAATAACCTATATGAATCATTATTATATTCAATTAATGGGTCAACTTGGCCGTAACTACGCCAGCCAATGGCCTCTTTTAGAGAAATCATTTGTTGTAAGTGGTTGCGCCAATTTTTATCAATATTTCTTAAAATTATTGTTTTTTCAATTAAGCGTATTTTTTTTGGGAAATAAATTTCAGCGTGAACTTCAAGTAAATCATATGCTTTCCATAATTGTTTGCGCAAAAATTCATTTATTTGTAAATACGAGAATTTTTTATTTGTTACAATTCGATTTAATTCAAAATATGGAAATTGAAATTTTAAACTTAAATAAATCGCAATAATGTTTATTGATTTTCCGTTTTGCCCAACCAAAGTCTCAATAATATTTTCTGAGTATGTAATAACCCAACTACGAACATTTTTACTAAATAATCCTTTACGTCGCTCAGAAAAGATCGCAGAGCGTTGATTATCTAGAATTTCGTCATATTTAAATAATTGTTTTCGGGAACCGTAATAAGAATCTTCGACTTTTGTTTGTATTTTATCAATTGTATTAGTCAAAAAATTTGATTGAAGGGGAATATCAGGTTCAAAATTTAATTTTGAAAGCTGTTGCTGAACATTTGTACCTCCAAAAATTCGCAATAAATTGTCTTCCAAACTTAGAAAAAATCGTGATGTTCCCGGATCACCCTGTCGCCCTGCTCGACCTCGTAATTGATTATCAATTCGACGTGATTCATGTCGCTCAGTACCCAAAACATATAACCCACCTAAATTACAAATTAATATTTTTTCCAAATCAGTTATTGTTTTATAATATTTAAACAATTGTAGATAGATCAGTTTTACTGGTAGGTTATATTTTTCATTTTTTTCTTTTTGTTTAAATAATAAATAATTAACGGGAATTTGTAATAATTCAAGAAAATAATTCTCAATTTGATTTTGTTGTTGAGAAGGTTTAAATCTATATTGTGTACTAATTGTGGGTAATTTTGTTTTAACATTCCATTTACAGGTTATCTTTTTTAATATTAACGTTTGTTTATAGTTTCTAACATCTATTTTTGAAGTCGACGTAGTGATTTTTTGATTAATTAATTTTAATAATATGGATTTCGTTAAAATTTTTGCGTCGCCCCCTAATGGAATGTCCGCTCCCCGGCCCGCCATATTTGTCGCAATTGTTACCGTATTTAAACGTCCAGCTTGACTAATTATATCCGACTCTCTTTTTACGTTTTCTGCGCGAGCATTTAATATTCGATGTTGGATATTGTAATCATTTAACAACTCTGATAATAATTCGGATTTATCAACACTTGTTGTGCCGACTAATACTGGTCGACCAATTTTTTGTAAATTTAAACATTCTTTTGCAACAGCTTTCCATTTTGCTAATTCATCGATATAGATAAAATCACTTAAATCTTTTCGTTTGATTGGTTTTTCAGTAGGGATCGGTTGAACTTTTAAATTATAGATTTCTTCTAGTTCTATTTCGGCTGTTTTTGCTGTTCCCGTCATTCCTGATAATTTTGGGTATAATAAAAAAAGATTCTGATATGTAATGGACGCTAATGTTTGATTCATTTCACTTAGTGGAATATTTTCTTTAGCTTCAATTGATTGGTGAATCCCATCATTCCAACGGCGACCTGGCATAATACGGCCAGTGAATTCATCAACAATCATAATTTTATTATCTTGAATAATATAGTTTATATTTTTCAAAAAAAATATTTTTGCTTTGATAGCATTTAATATATACAGTATCCAAGGATCGGTAAGTCCATATAAATCTTTAATATTTAAAATTTTTTGTATATTTAAAATTCCTAGTTCGGTTAATTTAATAGATTTTTCTTTTTCAAAAATCGTAAAATCATAGTTACCTTTTAAAAATTTTACAAGTGCCGCGGCTTGAATATACTTATCAACAATATATAAATCAGATTCACCCGATATAATTAAGGGTGTTCTTGCTTCGTCAATTAGGATTGAATCTACCTCATCAACAATAGCAAATTGAAATGGACGTTGAACAATTTCATCGGGTGAAACAGCTAAATTATCGCGTAGGTAATCAAATCCGATTTCAGTGTTTGTAACATAAGTTATGTCACAATTATAATTAGATTGTTTCTCTTTTTCGGTCATTTGTTCTTTAATGAGACCTACACTTATATTCAAAAATCTATATACTTCACCCATACATTTTTGATCGCGTTCGGCTAAATATTCATTTACCGTAACAACATGCACACCTTTTTTTTGAATTGCATTAAGATAGGCGGGTAGAGTACTAACTAATGTTTTTCCCTCCCCTGTTTTCATTTCAATAATTTTACCTTGATTTAACATTAACCCACCCATTAATTGTGTATCATAGAGTTTTAATCCTAAACTTCGCCACGATACTTCTTTGATTAAAGCAAATGCATTAATTAACGCTGTTTCTTCATCCTCAGTTTTAATTGTTCTAATTAATTTTTCCGAATGATCGATTAGCATATTTTGTGGTAAATAACTCAAATTATGCCTAATCGAATTAATATTACTTATTAATTTTTCGCACATGCTATGTAATGTAAATTTTTATTTTCGTTAATAAATTATTCAATATCACATTAATGATTAGAATAGAAGGCTATTTATATTAAAATTAAATTTTAGTAAAATATTTCGTCAATACTCGATACTTCTAAAAAAGTAAATCATTCCGATCGTTATTTGTGTCATAATTAAAATCTTTTAATTTAATTAAAATCTGTTCAAAATATTCTTGTAAATATAAATCTAACCTAAATAAATCATTCGAATTAAAACGAAAAATTTGATTTAGTTTATTGAATGAAACTACGAATTTCGTATTCCCCGAAAATATTTCCACAAAACCCAATCGATCTGCAATATTCCATCCCCACTCAAAAAAATTAAAAAATATTCGTGTAAATTGAATTATAAAATTTGGAGTTTGAATAATATTGGCTCTTTGTCCCGAAAATTTTTCGCATGATGTTATTAATTCATCTGATTTCCAAGAATTTATTCCTCCTAATGAGAAGTTTCGATTTTTTGTTATGTCAATAATTAGACTTCGTAAGCAAAATTTTGCGGCATCTTGCGTATCAATATATGAAATTGAATTGGTATTATTCGTTAACCATATGGATTGTTTTTCTAGAATTGGTAATGCATATTGTCCAATTAACCCTTGAAAAAATCCTGCTGATCTAAAAACGGTGTAAGGTATATCAGAACTTTTTAATAATTTTTCATATTTTGTCTTAAATCTAAGTAAAGGGACAAATGGGTATTTTTCAGTATTTAACAATGAAAAATAGATAAAACGTTCAATTTTTGCTACTTTTGCTGCTTGTAATAAAGAAATTTTCCCATCCCAGTCAATTTGTTTTAAATTTAAAACATCATTTGGACGGGTGGTTGATGCATCAATTATAACGGTGACATCTTTCAAGATGTTTGGTAGTGTTTCTGGTAATCCTAAGTCCCCATATATAAGTTCGGCACCCCATTCCTGTAAAAATAAGGCTTTTCTTAAATTTCGAACAACACATTTAACATTATACCCTTCATCCAATGCACAACGAACTATTTGTCGACCTAAAGTTCCAGTTGATCCTAAAATAAGTAATGACATTTGAAATTTGCTAATTTTTTAAGTACTTGACATTATAGCAAATTTACATGATTGAGAAATATTTTAAGATTTATGGAATTATTACATTTAATATTTTCTGTAACACGTCCTAAAGGACTTGAACCCTTCCATTAGGTTTTGGAAACCTACGTTCTACCAGATGAACTAAGGACGCTAAAACAATTCTACTTCATCTTTTTATTTTTTACAATTTTTTGGAAAATTTTTAACTTATTTTTTTGAGAATATGTTTGTAATATTCGTTGCGTTTAAGTATGATAATTATTAAGTTTATTATGTGCTTGTAGCTCAGTGGACTAGAGCACGTGGCTACGAACCACGGTGTCAGGGGTTCGAATCCCTTCTAGCACATATTTTAAATTTAATGGGGCGTCGCCAAGTGGTAAGGCAGCGGACTTTGACTCCGCCATTCGTAGGTTCGAATCCTCCCGCCCCAGTAATTTTTTGAATAACATTGTTTTGATATCAACAAATTATTTTTTATAAATGTTTAAATTTTTAATCTAATAAAAATTAGAGAATTAATAATTTTTTTTGATAATAATTATAAATTCTATCTTGTTTGACTAAAACGTACAAAATTAACTTTTGTGATATTATTAAAGTAATCTTAAAATTCTACCATTATCATGGTTTTACTGTTAAATCTATTGTAACAAATCATCAATTAAATATTCAAAATGGATCAAATTAAAACAACACAATTATTACAAAGTGTCGAATTACCCTATTGGAAAACAAATAATCTAAATTTGCGCGTTGGAGATATGATTAAGCTAGGTATAAAAATTGATGAAGGTAAAAACAAACGGATTCAATATTACGAAGGTTTAATAATAAAAGAAAAAAATTCAGGAATCTCAAAAACAATTACTGTCCGTAAAATTGTCCAGGGAATTGGAACAGAACGAGTATTTCCAATTCATTCCCCAAAAATTTTTTCAATTGAAAGAAAACGTTCATCAATTGTTCGTCGTGCAAAATTATACTATTTAAGAAAACTTTCAGGAAAAGCTACCCGTTTAAAACAACGGTTTAATTCACATGGATAAAATTAATTTGATGAACATCTCTCTTGAATATTAAGAGATGAAAAGACGGGTTACGGCTTAAGATCAAAATAAATATATTTTCCTAAATGCTAGATCTCGATTTTTATAAAAATAGTATTTTCCTTAAAAATAAACGTGAATATTCGAAATTTCGTTAAATAAAACCACTCAAAAAATAACCAATGAAAATATGAATTGACATTTATTTTGTTACTGTGTACTATTATATTTATATAAACTAAGTAATTAAACAAATGTCAAAAACATTAGCAGGCCGAACGAATTTAAAATATATTCGTTTATGTGGATTTCGAGCACGTATGAAAAATAAAAATGGGAGTAAAGTAATAAATCGAAGACGTGCCAAAGGAAGAAAAGCGCTTACATAACATTAATTCTAATTAAGAGTTCTGATCTCAATTAAGCTCACTATCAATGTGTTAATAATTGATTTTTTTCCATAAAATGTTTTACAATAATTCTATTAGCTCCGTAGCTCAGTGGTTAGAGCAGGGGACTCATAAGCCCAAGGTCGTAGGTTCAAATCCCACCGGAGCTAAAGAATTTTTGGAGAAATGGCTGAGTGGTCGAAAGCGGCAGATTGCTAATCTGTTGTATAAACTTTTATACCGAGGGTTCAAATCCCTCTTTCTCCTTTCAAATATATCGATATAAAAGACGTTTTTACATCTTTTAAATTGCTTTTTAATTAAAATACATGTACAATTGAATTAGATTTACACAATACACAAAAATTATAAAATAGAAATTAATTTTTTTCAATTTCCTTATGCCAAAAAAACTTGTAGCATTAATTAAATTAGCATTACCCGCTGGAAAAGCTACTCCAGCCCCTCCTGTTGGCCCTGCATTAGGTCAACATGGTTTAAATATAATGAATTTTTGTAAAGAATACAACGCACGAACAGGAGATAAGGGTGATTTAATTATTCCGGTTGAAATTTCTGCATATGCAGATCGAAGTTTTTCATTCATCCTTAAAACACCACCGGCATCAGTTTTACTTATCAAAGCTGCAAATATTAGTAAAGGATCAGGCGAACCTAATAAAATTAATGTTGGGACAATAACGATTCAACAGCTAGAAGATATTGCAAAAATTAAATTACCTGATTTAAATACTAATAAACTAGAAAGTGCAAAAAAAATTGTAGCAGGGACAGCTAAAAACATGGGAATTGAAGTCTCATTATTGAGTCCCAATTAGAATAACTATCGGGGTTGACTGGTTTCGACATTTAAAAAAAATAACTAATTAAACAGATCGAGTAATTCTCGTAAAAAATTTAATTCAAATAATAATTGCAAATAATATTCTACAATTTTCTCGAAAATTAGCTTTTAGTTAATTTTTATTATCTATTACTTTATCTTTGAAACTATAGATAAAATTATAAAGTGCTCGAAATGTTAAGTTAAAGTCAAACATCTTGAAATATCATTTTCAAATAAATCTGTGACAAAATTATATAAAAATTTAAATTGGACGTGGGTTCGAATCCCACCAACTCCAATTTTGATTATGCATCTGTGGCCGAGTGGTCGAAGGCGACGGACTCATAATCCGTTTTCGTAAGAACATCACTGGTTCGAACCCAGTTAGATGCACTACCTCAAACGGATAATAATTCATATTTTTAATTAGTATAAATTACTTTTATTTTGTCAATAAAGATTAATACTTTCAATTTCTCTATCGACAATTAAACATTCTGTGGTTAAGATCATTGCTGCAATCGACGTAGCATTTTGTAATGCCGATCTAGTAACTTTTGCTGGATCAATTATTCCGACACCATATAAATCTTCAAAGCAATTATTTAATGCGTCATACCCATAACTGAATTGATTGGAGTTTTTGCGAATTTTTTCAATTATAATCGAACCGTTTTGTCCTGAATTTTGAGCAATTCTACGTAATGGAGCCTCAATCGCTTTAGCGACAATTAATGCACCAATTAATTCATCACCTAATAAATTTATCCCAGCCCATTTAGTTAAACGTGACCCTAATTTAATATAGGTTGATCCACCGCCAGGTACAATTCCTTCTTCCACAGCAGCTTTTGTGGCATTAATCGCATCTTCCAATCGTAATTTTTTCTCTTTCATTTCTGTCTCAGTTACAGCACCAACCTTTATTACCGCAATACCACCACTTAACTTTGCAATTCGAGTCTGTAATTTTTCTTTTTCGTATTTATCATCCGTTAAATTAATCTGTTTACTTAGATTATTACAATGTAATTTTACTTGTTCTTGCGTACTATCATTAATAATTATCGTACTTTTTTTATCAATTATAATTGTTCGTGCACGACCTAATGATTCTAATTTAACAGTTTTTAATGTTAATCCCGCGTCTTCAGTGATAAGTGTTGCATTTGTTAAAATTGCAATATCTTGAAGAATCGATTTTCTTAGATCACCAAATGCCGGGGTACGGACCCCAACTGCTGTTATTGTTTTTCGAATTGTATTTAAAACCAATGTAGATAATGCTTCTTGACCAATATCTTGAGCAATTATAAGTAATGGTGTTTTCGTTGGCGCGATCTGTTCTAAAATTGGAAGCAATTCTTGTTCAATTAAATTAATTTGTTTATCTGTAATAAGAATATAAGGATTTTCAAAAACAACTTGTAATCGTTCAGGTTTATTAATGAAATATGGTGAGATAAAACCTTTTTCAAAGTTCATACCTTCGGTAATTTCTAATTCAGTTATTGTCGTATTTCCTTCTTCTAATGAAATAATCCCGTTTTTGCCAACTTTCTCTAATGCTTCTGCAATCATTTTTCCAATATTTGGATCATTGCCGGCTGAAATGGATGCAACTTGAATAATTGATTCGGTACTTTCAACTGGTACAGCATTTTCATTAATTTCTTTAATAAGAAATATACTCGCTTTTTCAATTCCGATTTTTAATTCGGTTGTATTGGCACCTGCTACAATATTTTTCATACCCTCCTTTACAATTGCATAAGCTAATACGGTCGATGTTGTTGTTCCATCCCCTGCAACATCATTTGTTTTCGAGGCTGCTTGACGAATTAAACCAACTCCTGTGTTTCCTGTATTATCTTTAAGTGAAATTTCTTTAGCGATTGTTACCCCGTCATTTACAATTTGTGGTGATCCAAATGGATTACTAATTACTACGTTTCGCCCACGGGGCCCAAGTGTCACAGAAACTGCTTCAACTAAGACTTCCATTCCTTTGGCTAACGTTCGACGGGCAGCATTACTATAAAAAATTTTTTTACTCATGATAGTTAAATTGTTTTTTTAAAAGTATATTTATAAATTGTAACAAAAAAAAGTCAATAAATTTCAATAAAATTAAATATTTTAAATTGATGTGGACGAAATTTTAAACAAATAATAATATATAATGATTATGTATTTAACATTTTTAATTATGTCTGACAGAAGTTCTTTTGTAAATAAGATTGTTTGGTTAATACCAGGTTATCGTCGTTTTAGTAATATTATTTGGTTTGGTTTATTATTTTTTGCGGGTTTTGGGTTTTTACTAAAAGGGGCTTCAAGTTATTTTAATTCACCAATTTTTCCACTTTTTGATGAAAATGTATTAAATTATATCCCACAGGGTATGATTATGACATTTTATGGGGCGTTAGGTATAATTTTAAGTCTTTTTATCCTTTTTGGTATTATTCTAAATGTTGGTGGCGGTTACAATGAATTTAATAAAAGTTTAAATTTAATTCGAATTGCTCGTAATGGTTGGGCTGGTAAAAATAAGTCTATTTTATTAACATATTCATTAGATGATATTGAAAAAATTGAAGTTTTTATTCGTGAAGGTTTAAACCCGAAACGTGTAATTTACTTATTAACAAAAGATAAACGAAAACTACCGTTAACCCCAATTGGTCAACCCATGGCACTAGCAGAAATTGAGGATAAAGCATTTCGATTAGCCGAATATTTAAATATTAATTTATTTTTTAATGTCAAATTAAATAATCAAGTGACTTAGACCGAGTTATTTTGATCACAAAATACAATCAAGCGATAAAAATGAAAATTGTTTTCTACATAAAATAATTGAAGTAAGCTTAAATGTTGGGAAGTCATAATCTAAATTCGTAATTATTTGCGAGTTTTAATTCCGCAAATACTGTAATAACACAAATTATTTTATCACGTACTATTTTATTCTTTTTTTCATAAAAACTAAAAATGAAAACTCGTTCAACCCATAACATTCCAAAAATTCAAGATAAATCATTTCGATTTCTTCGGTTAATACTCGACGGGAAGTATTACTAGAAAATTTTTCCTTGAAAATATATTTGTAAAATATAATAAAAAGTCAATAAATTTTATATTTATCGAATCAAAATTTTAAACAAATAATGAGATATAAATTATACTTTAACATTGTAATTATGCTGAAAAGTTTTTTTATAAATAAATTGTTTAAGGTAATCCAAATCTTCGTCGTTTTAGTAGTATTATTTTTTGTGAGTTTTGAATTTTTATTAAAGAACGTTTCAAGTTAGTTTAATTCATCAATTTTTTCACTTTTTAATAAAAATGTATTAAATTATATCTAATAAATAGATTATATACGTTATGGTTTTTTGATATAATTTTAAATCTTTTTATCCTTTTTGGATTATTCGAAATATTGATCGGTTAAAACGAATCTAATAAAAATTTAAATTTAATTCAAATTACTCGTAATATTTGGACTGATAAAAATAAGTCTAATTTACTAACAAACGATTTTTCATTCTTTAGTGATGATTATTGATTGTGTTAAGAATATGTGTAAATGAAAATATAGATTAAAAAAAAATAACTTTTAGATTAATATTGACTTAATTGTCGAATATATTTTTTATTTAGATAAAAACCAATTGGATCGCCATCCTTCACTGCATTTAATTCACTATTTAACGTCTTAAAATTCTTTATGGTTCGATAAAAGGTGATTACTGGGCTAATTAGATGCGTGAATTACACTGTCCGGAAATAAAAGAAAATATAAAAATAGGTTTATAGTTTAAAAGTGATAATATTTTAGTTAGGATTCAAAATTCTAGTAATAAGATCAGAATAATATTAACGTTTATTGGATCCGAATAAATACTAATTTAAAATACTGAATTTCGAGTCTAATCCTGTTCACGGCGAGTAAATTTCCAGTACCAATTTTACTTCATTAAGTGTATGGATTCCAGAAAAAACCGGATAATAGTGTGTGTTTATAGAATTCAATTAAAACTCGAGTTGGGATATTAAAAATACAACTAAGATTATACTTATTAGTTTCAAAGGTAAAACTATTAAGCAAAACAATTACTACAAGAATCTAAATATGTCTTAGAAGAGAAATGAAAATTATTTTCTAAAAACCTTTACGGATTAATGTTATTTTGGGATAATTTTTAACTCAATTATAGTACGTTTTTTTAGTTTCAAATAGAGAATTTTTTTAAGATATTATTTATCTGGAGATAGTATAAATAAGTTTAATAATATCGTATTTTATAAAATAGTACAAGCTCCATTGTTAAGTTTTTTATTTAGTTAAATACTTTTATTGGAAAATTTTAATTAAACACCCAATTAACAAATTCTGCCTAAAATTTTTAAACTTATTACTATTATTTTACTATTTAAAATACAATTACTTATATTTTATTCTGTGAGTTTGTACAAAGATATATTTTGAACATGATATATTGAAAAGAAGATTGAATATATAAAAATTAGAATTTAACAAATACTTTAATATAACTAGTTAGGATATTATATCGGTAAAAATTATATTCTAGCTTTCACCAACGTGAAATAATCTAATTTAATTTAACATTATTGGGGAATTAAATAACGGAAAAACAAAACTAGAATCAACAAATTTATTTCGCGTATTGGAATAACTCGGAATTGGTAATCTCATTTCTAAAATATTATAACAATTTTGTACTTTCTATATATAATAGATGACAGTTGTTCTAATACTGATCTTTATCAAATAAATTTGTTGTTAATCTACAAGCATAAAATTAGTCTATATCATTCGAATAAATGGATAACGCATTTTGATTAATGAAACTTATAACTCTCTAGATTTTTGATAGATAAAATAAAATCTAGTTGATAAAAATGAAAAGTCTCTTAGGATTATTTGGAAA
>Ga0115562_1003096_pt1 | contig 11208 bp, 9 predicted proteins | sample COGITO_mtgs_1105_6_FD_87200 | JGI IMG/M metagenome (GOLD analysis project Ga0115562, IMG submission 87200) | Pelagic marine microbial communities from North Sea - COGITO_mtgs_110516 | ecosystem: Environmental > Aquatic > Marine > Epipelagic | place: Germany:Helgoland, sampling site Kabeltonne...
GGGTTTGGCAACTGAATTGGGAACAGCAAGAGAGGTGATTTCAAGAGAGTTGAAAGAGTTTCAAATGCGTGGTTGGATAACACAATCACGAGGTAAAATTACTGTCGTTAAAGCGGATAAATTGTCTGCCTTTTATCTGAAAAATCCATCGTGATTTGCGCTTTTGGTTCAGTATAAATTTCAGCATTTCAAAACGATGTGTTTTTTGAATTCGAGAGGCTAAAGTGAGACTTATGACTGAATCTGGTGTTTGGGCGGTTTGAGTGAGAAATGGCCAATGTTATAGCAACCTATTGCACATTCCGATGGCGGTTAATTTTCCCTATTTAATTCCGATTGAATTTCTTCGATTAAAGTGGCCACTGAAACTGTATTGCTTGGTTTAATCTGATTTCTTTCGGTTGTGCACTTCGAATTCTATTCGAAAATTGCAAATAAAGAAGTCTGTTTCCAATGGAAATGAACTCAAAAAAATCATGTAGCAGGGTAGACTTGCAAGTTCATCATCACGCGAGGCACAGAATTTCTTGGGAGAAAGTTGTGGATTGCATCTGAAACTTGGTGAAAAAATTCGATGACGTTCTGAACGCAATGATCCATTTAAGGAACTTAACTTTGGCGGCGTTGGAAAACACGCATGTCTCCATCCAACAGTGTCACAGTTTCAAAGCTTAGTTTGGGCAAAAAGAGTGCACTACGTATAATTAGTTATGTGGAGAGGAAGTTGTTTGGTGTGGTTGCACAAACTACAAGTCATTTTGAATTCATTTAAGAGTTTGGAATAAGCTTGGATATAAAACCCTCTTGTAACGTACGCGAACGGGACATTGGTGACAAAACCCGCGGTTATTTCCGTGAGAGTTTGCTTATCATATTCCGCACAGTGTCGCGACGCTCTTCCTCCTGCACAGCACGGTCTGCAAACTTTTCATGAACTGCTGGGTTCACCTGCCAGAATGGCTGCGATGATGAATACTGCCGTGTTTACGCCATTTCCAGACAATCTGCTTAGTATTTCCGCGGCTTTCCGCCAAGACCCAAATAGGTTTATCACTCGCCGGAATGACCTCTCGCATCTTTGGTGTCGTTGCCGCCAGAATATGAAGTAGAACAAACATTGGCGTCAACCATCTGGATATACCTCAGCACTGATTTTGCAATAAAAATCGCAGGACGGCGAAGATATATATAATTGTCCGGGATGGAACACGCAGAGACGAGTTAGAGTTCCCCTGACAGCACCGTCGCGTTAATGTAACAATGCCCTTGCTTACCGAAGATGTAGAAGAAATACGCTGAACAGTTCTGCTTGAGATGAAATATCGAGTTTGCTGTAGATATTACGGCGGTGCGTTTTAACGGTTGAGAGAGAGACGGAGAGTTTAGAAGCGATTGAATTGCTGTTGTGCCCAATCAGTATCAGTTGAACAACTTCTTGTTCGCGTTCAGTCAGGATGTCACGACCAAAATTTTGAAAACGCTCTTCCTGCCCTGGGCATGAATGGTGTTCAAAACTTTTGGGATTGATATCAAACTGTTTAGTCAAAACTGCATTTAATACAGGAAAAATGCTTTGCAGCCCTTTTTCGTGCTCTATAAGGTTGGCGCCGTCCATTTCAATCAAAAACGTAAAATCGACGGCTGTCCCGTTGGGAAGGTTAATCAACACGATGAACTCTGTCATGTTCTTCGGCCAACCGGGGGTGCGATATCCGATAGCTTCGCTGTCTTCTATCCGGATTTCAATATCCGCTGAAACTATAATGTGCTCATAGCCATCATGAACGAAATCTGAGATCAGAAAAACTCCTGATTTTTCACCAAATTGAAAAGCCCGATATGTTGGATTGATAACGTAAGTGAAATTCAGATAATTTTCAAAGCCGCGCATATACGCTACGTTGGCCGGATGATTGCCCAGAGAAACTGGGGTCGCATCTTTGAAATATTGAATAATGTGAAGCCATTTGAATGGCAAACTATCTCCGAGGAGGACGGCGAGTTTCTCAAAAAAATGATCTGAACCGATTAGTAAGACCATTGCGGCATTCAAAGTGTATTCAGTTTGATGCACGCTCAATGGTGTTGTGGCTTTATTTGACATGCTAGATTTTAGCTTTGTACCGATCTGAAATGCAAGAAAACTTCGCTGCAATATCATCCTTTGGGACGATAGACCCATGCAAAACATAAGTTGTACGCTCAGACATAATTTCAATCACAATCACGGCTGCTTAGTTTGGGAGGCACTGTATGAAATTCCCGATCTCAAAAGTGAGATCTTTCTTTCCAGCACTGATGCTGCAGGATGCTGGGCGCGATCGCATTTATGCGGACAATCCGGCAGGAACACAGGTGCCGGGATCAGTAGTTCATGCAATTTCTCGCTATATGCTGTCTGCATCAGCAAATGCCGGGGGACACTTTAAAACTAGCATCGAAACAGATTTGATCACGCTGAAGGCGCATGACGATGCGGCGCTATTTCTGGGTGCAGCTTCGGGTAAAGAGGTAATTATTGGTCAAAGTATGACTGCGCTGACGTTTCACATGTCGCGAAGTATCTGCCGAGATTTCAAATCTGGTGATGAGATAGTAATAACCAGGATGGAACATGAGGGCAATGTCGGGCCTTGGCTGACCATCGCGCAAGATATGGGTTTGGTGGTTCGTTGGCTGGATTTCAATCGTGAGACCTGGCAAGTGGAGCCAGAAGATCTTATCGCTTTGCTGACGGATCGGACGCGATTGTTGGCGTTGAATTATGCAAGCAACATGACTGGGTCAATCAATGATGTTAAGGCCCTAACTGCCATAGCGAAAGGGGCAGGTGCGCTTGTGTTTGTGGACGCTGTACAATTGGCTCCGCATCATCTTGTAGATGTGCAGGCGCTTGGCTGTGATTTTTTGGTGTGCTCGTCTTACAAGTTTTTTGGCCCACATCTTGGGTTGCTTTGGGGGCGTGAGGATATCTTGAAAAGGCTTCACCCCTATAAGGGAAGATGTGTTTCTGATGATCTACCTGATCGGTTTGAACTTGGCACACCACAGTTCGAATTATTAGCTGGGCTGTCGGCAACGGTTGCTTACTTTGAGGAATTGGGCCAGATGGGTTCCCTGTCTGATGACAGGCGCACCCGAATAGTGACAGCATATAAAATGTCGCGTGACTATGAAGAACCACTGACGAATACCCTGATTGATGGGCTGTCACAAATTACAGGCGTGTCGATTTACGGTATTACAAACCCGAATCGTGTTAACCATAGGGTCCCAACGGTTTCGATTCGTGTTAAAAACGTGAGCCCCTCCGATATGGCTAGCGCGCTTGCTAGTAAGAGCATCCATGTCTGGCATGGTCATAACTACGCTTACGAACCAGCCCGCGCACTGGGCCTACCATTGAATGAGGGTGTTTTGCGTATCGGGTTTGCCCATTACAATACGATCGATGACGTAACAAGCATCCTTCACGAAATTCAGAAGACCGTTATAAAAACTAAATAAAGACTGAAAAATTTAGTCAACCTGGAGGAAGAAATGAGACTGATAACTTTAAGAAAACTGGCCTTTGGCCTTTCTACGGTACTGGCACTTGGAACAGCAGGCGGTGTATCTGCTGAAAAGCTTCGTGTGGGAATGGAATGTACTTATGCACCATTTAATTACAAAACTGCTGACGGTGATCTGGCCGGATACGATGTAGATGTCGCCAATGGTGTTGCCCGTATAATAGGCGCAGACCTTGAATTCGTCTGCCAAGAATGGGACGGCATGATACCAGCTTTACTGGCCAACAAATTTGATTTGATTATCGCTTCGATGTCAATTACCGAAAAGCGTATGAAAAAAATCGACTTTTCTGGGCCGTACCGGTTCTCTACGGGCCGTATGCTTGGGCCAAAATCCAAAAAAATGAATCTTTTCGACAATGCTGGCAATCCAATTCCTGACAATTTCAAAGGCCTGCGTGTGGGCTTGGAGCGTGCAACGACCTATTCAAGCTGGTTCGAAGATATTTTGCCCGGCGCTGATGTCGTATTGTACGATGGATCAGAACCCTTGTATCTTGACCTGCAGAATGGCCGTGTTGATTTAATCATGACAAATCCGATGAAAGCTCACTTGAAATTCTTGAGTAAGCCAGATGGCGCAGGCTTTGAATTTAAGGGCCCCACAGTTGATGAAGTCAAATATTTTGGCATCGGTGTGGGTATCGGAATGCGTCAAGGCGAAGGCCCGCTGAAAGAGCGTTTAAACATAGCGCTCAAGGAACTAATCAATTCGGGAGAATTGGAAACCTACGCGCTTAAAATTTTCCCATTCAAACTTCACAAGGATGAATGGGGGCTCTAAAACACCGCAAAAAAACTGGTGGCAAGCGCGAAATAGCGTCTTGCCACTCCAGCTTTTGTGCAGCCAAGTTTGCAACCTTCTATAAATCAGGAAATAAAACGTGGACGTACTAACCGGCTGGTGGGACGATTATTTCTGGGGCGCACTTGTGGTTGGCAAGGTGTTCCTGTGTTCTTTGGGCTTGATGATACTTTTTGGGCTGTTAGGGGCAATGGCCAAGTTATCCAATAGCCATATCGCTCATAAAGTTGCTGGGGCCTATACCGTGGTGTTCCGTGGTACACCTGAAATTCTAGTTATTTTGCTTTTGTATTTTGGATCAGCGATTATTCTGACCTCGATCGCGCAAGTTTTCAATCCAGCGATCAAGTTTGTTGATGTCCCACCCTTCTGGGCTGGAACGATTGCGATCTCTATCATCGTGGGGTCATACGCAACGGAAACCTTTCGGGGTGCATTTCTGGGCGTAAACCCGGGCAGTATCGAAGCGGCGCGTGCGCTGGGGATGAGCGACCTTCAGACCTTCATTTATGTCCGCATTCCAGAAATGTGGCGATTGGCATTGCCACCGTTTGGCAATCACATGCTGTCGCTGGTAAAAGATACTGCGCTCATTTCGATCATTGGCTTGAATGAAACGATGTTTGTGGCGAAACAGGCGATCACCGTCACTGGCAAGCCGTTTACTATGTATATCGTTGTGGGTGCGATATATTTAGGGTTTTCAACGCTTGTCACACTGTTTGTTATGGGAGTGGAGAAGTTCGGTGAACGCACCACTGTAGGTGCCAAATGAGTTTTGACCTACAGTTAATCGCTGAAAGCCTGCCAATGATGCTGATGGGTATCGGAATAACTCTCAAACTGTTGGTGATTTCAGGTATTTTGGGACTTTTGCTTGCAATCTGTTTGTTGTTGATGCGGATCAGCGGTCGGTGGTATTTTAATGTCCCTGCCCAGATTTACATATACGTCTTCCGGGGAACCCCGATACTGGTTCAAATTTTCATAGTCTACTATGGATTGCCTCAGTTTGAAGCTGTAAGGGACAGCGTTTTTTGGCCGATCCTGCGTGAACCAACTGGGTGCGCTATCCTGGCTCTGTCTCTGAACACCGGAGCCTATGTTTCAGAAATTCTCCGTGGTGGCGTTCTGGGCGTCGATAAAGGTGTGTTAGAGGCCGGGTCTGCGCTCGGCATGTCTGCACATCAGAAATTCATCTACATTACGGCCCCAATTGCTACGCGACTGGCACTGCCGGCTTATAGTAATGACGTTATCAGTCTGCTAAAATCGACCGCTTTAGCCAGCACAATTACTATTGCCGACATGACGGGCATTGCACGAACAATTGTGGCAGATACTTACGCGCCATATGAAATTTTTATATCTCTTGCCATCATCTACATGATTTTTACGTTTGGGTTGCAAAAGTTGTTTGGTGTAATCGAGAGGTATCTCAGCCGGTATACAAAGCGGGAGGGATAGAATGAGCGAACCAGGGAAGCGACCATTGATTCAAATGCAAAATGTTAACAAGTTTTTTGGCAAGTTTCAGGCCTTAAAGAACATCAATCTTGAGGTTCAAAAAGGCGAACGTATCGTAGTGTGTGGCCCATCAGGATCGGGGAAATCAACGATGATCCGTTGTATTAACCGGCTTGAAGAACACAATGAAGGCCATATCATTATCGACGGCAATGAATTGACGAATAAAGTCAAGGACATCAATGCGGTGCGCCGTGAAGTGGGAATGGTTTTTCAAAGTTTCAACTTGTTCCCACACTTGACAATCGTCAAAAATTTAATGTTGGCTCAGCAATTGGTGCGTAAGACATCTAAAGCTGAAGCGCGGGAAACGGCCATGCAATATCTTGAACGCGTGAAAATACCTGAACAAGCCAATAAATACCCAATTCAGCTGTCAGGAGGTCAACAACAAAGGGTCGCCATAGCGCGCGCCTTATGCATGAAACCCGAAATTATGTTGTTTGATGAGCCCACATCAGCGCTTGACCCTGAGATGATAAATGAGGTCTTGGAGGTTATGGTTGACCTCGCCAAAGAGGGTATGACCATGATCTGTGTAACCCATGAAATGGGGTTCGCCAGATCCGTGGCTGATCGCATTATTTTTATGGATTTGGGTGAAATTGTCGAGCAAGCCCCACCAAAAGAATTCTTTGACAGCCCCAAAAACGACCGAACAAAAAAATTCTTAAGCCAAATACTCTCACACTAAAGGTAAGCCACAGATGACAACCGCTCTCCCCTCGCACGCTGAATTTCTTCTCTTCGCTGAAAAGTTGGCTGATACCAGCCGAGCGATGTTGCTGACTGCGTCACGCACAGTACCCGAGGTTACGATCAAGGTTGATGCGTCTTATGTGACGACCACTGACAAAGCGGTAGAAAAAAAACTGCGTGAGATGATTGTTGCTCAATATCCAGACCACGGGATACTTGGTGAAGAGTTCGAGAACATCAATATAAACGCGGAATATGTCTGGGTGCTTGACCCTATCGATGGAACAGCAGCCTTCGTTGCCGGGATACCAGTATATGGCTCGCTGATTGCTCTGGCATGGAAGGGCAAGCCATTTCTCGGCGTCATTGATCATCCAATAAGCGATGATCGCTGGACTGGAGTTAACCACACCTGCGCATTTCATAATGGCAGGCCTGTGACAACCCGATCCTGTGAAACGCTTGCCTCGGCCTATGTCACATGTAGCAATTGCGACTTCATGTCGCCAAGCCAGTTGGCACAATTCACCTCAGTAAGAAAACAGGTTGCGTATGTTCAATATGGTGGATCATGTTTTTCATACGGTGCCCTGGCGTCAGGGCGCAGCGACTTTGCCATTGATGCAGGCCTTGAAGCTTTTGATATCTACGCTTGCGCGGCGATAATTCAGGGCGCTGGTGGCATTGTCACCACTTGGGGCGGCTCGGAATTGTCGTTTGATATGGATGGAACCGTACTAGCTGCAGGCGACAAAAGCCGCTTGAATGAGGTCATCAATCAGTTGAAGCGTTCCCCACAATCAACTCCGGTTCTGTAACAAAAGACTTGTTCCCAAAGACCAATAAGACATCAGCTGATGTCTACCAATGCCGCACCTTCTTTAGAATGCAGTGGCAGGGCACGGTGTGTGTATTTTTTATAATATTTTTTTAGAGATCACCGCACGCGCCAAACCCGGTGTGTAGGGCGTCCTTGGATTTTGGCTCAAATGGGGGTGTACAGGGGCTGTCTAATAATCCCGATGGCTGTTCGCCTCAAAGGTCTAGGGTACCTGCGGCTTTTTTGAGTTGTAGAAAGGTGCCAACATTCGTTTCAGACTTCTGTCACCATTGTCCCTTGCGCGAGCAACTTAAAGATTTTTCGCAATCGACAAACATAGATTTAGAGGTGGTTTTTCTATTTTGGGGATTTTTCAGCCAGCTTAGCGACGGCTTGATTGACAGTTTTTGGTTGCCAGCGTGGCATGGTCGGCGTGACATAAATGGGCCGTGGTAGAACGCCATCCTTTACCAGTTCGTACACCTTTGATCGTGCGCAGCCAATAATTTCCATAACGTCTGTGATTTTTCACATCACTCAATATGCGTGGGCTCACTAAGCCCACACCCATTACGGCTGGGATGCCAAAGCACCAAGAATGCTGCATTGAGCCGCAGACGTCCGATCTCACCAGAAAACGCCACAAAAAAGGTAAATGCACTGTCATGCTGATCGAAAATTCCCAAATATTAGTGACGCAATAAGAAGTCTGAGACCCGCTCTAATCCGGTTTTTAAGATTTTAGGGTTGTTGGCATACCCAATACGAGCATAGCCCTCCATACCGAAAGATGATCCTGGGGTGAACATCACGCCCGTCTGTTTCAAAAGTGAAATGCAAAACTCATATGAACTCATAGCCAAGTCAAACTTCACCAGCGCCGTTGTCCCCGACTTTGGTTCAACCCAAGAAAGTTTGGGTTGCGTTGCCATCCAATCGGAGAGAGTTTTCAAGTTGCCCCGCGTGATGAGGCGCGATCGTTCAAGCAAACGCTCACTATTTTCGAGAGCAAGGGTTGCGAAATGATCATCTATCATGCCAACGCTGATTGTGTCGTAGTCACGATGGATCATCACATCTTCAATAAAATTATCTGGCGCGGTGATCCAACCAAGCCGCAGACCCGCAAGACTATAAGCCTTGGACATGCCAGCGGTGCTTATCCCTTTTTCGTAGATATCAGCCATTGATGCAGTCATTCCTTGACCTTTCTGGTCTGTGCCACGGTACACCTCGTCACAAAGGATCCAAGCCCCAACACTGCGTGCAATTGCTGCGATTTCCTCCAGCATCTCTCGTGGGATGAGTGCGCCTGTTGGATTGTTTGGGTTGGTAAGCGCAATAAGCTTAACACCGGATCCTGCGAGTTTTTTCAACTTTTCCAGATCTGGCAACCACCCCATCTCTTCGCGAAGGTGTAAGAGCTCCATTTCAGCCCCTATACTTTTGGGAATTGAATAATGTTGTTGATAGGTCGGAACAATTGAAATTACCCGATCTCCACGCTCGATCAAAGTTTTATGAACCAGCATATTGGCCCCAATTGTACCGTGAGTGATTAAAATGTTGGTGTCATTCTGTTTGCTGTAAAGGGATGCGACCGCAGCACGAAGACGGTCAGATCCTTTGATCTCCCCATATGTCATTTTTAAATGCAACAGCACCGAAAGGTCGGCTTCATTTCTCCCAGTGATTTCCAGAAGCTGGTTTATGGTTAGGCTTTCAACACAAGTTTCAGCTAAGTTCAGCTCGCATTTCGTCTCCCATTCGTTCATCCACATTTCTACACCAAATGTATCAATTTTCATGGCTATCTCTCTTTTCAATATCTATTTTATTGCGGTCTTAGCCAGCAAATTTTAAGTCGGATCTGACACGCGTTTCAATTCCAATCCGAGTATAATTCAGAAACCCCGCTCTTATCCACCTGCACTTTTGGACATTTTCGCCCAACCAGTGGCGGCGCCCTCAATCTCTGCATTGAAACCGGCCTTGATCACGTATTTTGGGGAAATCAGCACATTTTGTTCTTTTCAATCCTCCTGATGCCCGCTCTCGACAAAGCTCTGATCTATTTGTGGCAAGGGTTGATCATTTATCGCGGCTTCAAAGGCCTGCAAGCGCTTATAAATTGAAATCAACTCAATGATAGTGGTCCATGAAGAGACCAAAAACTGAAAGGAAGATGCAACTTGTCCAAACGCCCGCAGGATCTGGTTCATAATCCCAAGCGTGATGCGTCCTGAAATAATAGTTGGTACCAAGAAAATATAGGCAATAACGTTATCGGCTTGAATATACATATACCTAAATAGGTTGAAGTACGTGTAATGCAGATAAATCCTAAAATAGTTTTTGCGCACATTTGCAAACAGATCATGCAAAGTAATTGGGTTGGCCTTATCCTCGTTTTCTTCTCCCAAAACCAATTCTTTGCGAAAGGCGGCTTCCACCCGCTGGTTCCTAAACTCCAAGCCAGGCAATTGGATGCCGGCCAGAAGAAGTAACAAAGTGCCAAAAATCGACCAAACAATCGATATGGTTACCAGAGGGTAAGGGATTGACCCTAAAACTGGTAAGGTTTCAACATGTACAGATAATGCAGCCAACACCGGTAAGAATGCGATCAAAGTCATGATCGAGTCTACAAAGGCAACCCCTAAGCCCTCCATTATGGCTGCAAAGCGCATTGTATCTTCTTGTATCCGTTGGGATGCCCCCTCAATATGGCGCACTCGTTTCCAGCGTTTTACGTAAAAATCATTCATTGCTGTGCGCCAACGGAAGATAAAATGTGACGTGAAAAACCTGTTTGCGATTATAAACGCAATATAAGGAAAAGCTATTGTACAAAAAACAATGAAATGGCCATAAATCTGACTAGACGGGATTGTTCCATCCCCTGAAAGCGCTTTTTGAATGTCATCATAAAATGGTCCGTACCATGCATTTATTACCACAGACACCTGCACAGATGCATAGGACAGATAAATCAACAAGGCCGAACCCAGAACGGACCAACGTTGCCAAACATGCGCCGAATGACGACGCCAAAAAAAGTAAAATCCCAAGGTTCCAAGAAGATAATAGGTATCAAACCACAGAAAATCCGGTGTAATAAAATGACCTAAACCAATTACCGGTTCGCTGGCGTTCAAATCAAATCCAATTACCTGACCAAGCCAGTCACCAAAAGAATACCAAAGCGCTATTAAAAAAACGACCCAAATAGCGAGGGAAAAGAAAAAAACTTTTGGTTTTGGAAAAAAGGACTCAAACATGGGATCGTGACACCTTTTCACATCGGATGCAGAGATCTTTGCAATCCAGGTTTTTGTTGCACCTAAATTTAGCTTTGCGCGCGTTTGTGCAAAGTCTTGCGCGAAAATACTGAGAAAAAAAGTTCGAATTAACTTGAACAAGCGCGAATAAGCATCTTTTTAACTATTTAAGACCTCAGTATAAGGCCTACTTTTCAGCTTGATATTACCGCGTTCCCGACAGACTTCCATTAAAATCAGCTATTTGCGTATTTAGGGGTTAGATATGGATAATTTGGCAGTGGTTCACTGCCCCATTTCTGGGTTTTGGCCGCACTTATCCAGCTTAATTCGGGTCAGGCAGGCCGTAGAGGGTCAAGAACTTGGCCCCTTTGCGCAGGTTATGCGCCATAGCGGCGATACCGTAAGCGGTCATATTTTTGGCCAGTCCCATAAAACGGGTTCGCGCGAGGCCATAGCGGCTTTTGTAAGTGGCAAAGGGGCGTTCACCGCCAGCACAGATAA
>Ga0115562_1003105_pt1 | contig 11177 bp, 9 predicted proteins | sample COGITO_mtgs_1105_6_FD_87200 | JGI IMG/M metagenome (GOLD analysis project Ga0115562, IMG submission 87200) | Pelagic marine microbial communities from North Sea - COGITO_mtgs_110516 | ecosystem: Environmental > Aquatic > Marine > Epipelagic | place: Germany:Helgoland, sampling site Kabeltonne...
AATTATTTTTCTCGCTCTACCACAAAACGAACCATAGTGATTAAAGCGTTTTTATAGACTGAGTCTGGATAGCCTGCCAATAATTCAAGGGCCTGGTCTTTATAGGCATTCATCTGCGTAGTAGCATATGAAAGACCTCCGAGTGCTTTGACAAGCGCAATTAGCTCATGTACCCTTTTTCTGTCTGTATGGTGGTTTTTCACTGTATTGATCATCCATCTTTTTTGATCTGGGTCTGCTTGTTGCAAAGCGTGAATTAATGGAAGGGTCATTTTTTGCTCCTTAATATCTATCCCAGTAGGTTTTCCAATAGATTTTGTGCCATAATCAAACAAGTCATCTTTAATTTGAAAAGCCATGCCTATAAGGCTTCCAAATTCCCGCATCTTTTCCACCTCTTCAGATCCAGGGCTTACAGAAGCCGCGCCCAATGCGCAGCAAGCTGCTATGAGTGTAGCCGTTTTTTGGCGGATAATATGGTAATACACTTCTTCAGTAATGTCTAACCTTCTGGCTTTTTCAATTTGTAACAGCTCTCCTTCGCTCATTTCTCGAACGGCAACAGATATTATTTTTAAGAGATCAAAGTCATCGTTATCTATGCAGAGCAACAAACCTTTTGAGAGTAAATAATCACCCACCAATACGGCAATTTTATTTTTCCAAAGGGCGTTAATTGAAAAGAAACCGCGCCGTTTGTCTGAACCATCTACCACGTCGTCATGCACTAAAGTAGCCGTATGAATAAGCTCTATTACTGAAGCACCGCGATAAGTACGTTCCTGAACGCTGCCACCAGAAAGCATTTTTGCTGTTAAAAATAAAAACATGGGACGCATTTGCTTCCCTTTCCTATTGACTATATAATAAGTAATCCTGTTGAGCAAGGCTACTTTTGAACTCATAGACTGAAAAAACTTCTCTTCGAAAAGAATCATTTCTTGTTCAATAGGCGCTTTTATTTGGTCTGTGATTTTCAAAAAATAGGATGTTTTATAGCGAATTGACGCCAAGTAAATTTAGGTAATTCAAGGGAAACAACCCGAATATTATACCACTAATTAACGCCCCTTATAAGCCGTAATACGGACCCTGAAACCGCTGCAAAAAACCAAATTAAATTAGAATCAGCTGCCGCAACAAACCGCTATTAAAAAAATAGCCCGGCGGAGCCGGGCTAAATAGATTAAATATTTAAGAAATCCTAGGCCAACATTGTTACTGGGTTTTCTAAAAATGCTTGTAATGTTTGCAAAAAGGCTGCTGCCGAAGCACCATCCACAGTTCTGTGGTCACAAGCCAAAGTAATTTTCATAGTATTTCCAACCACTATAGCGCCCTCTTTTACAACAGGCTTCTGAACAATTGCGCCTACAGATAAAATAGCAGAATTGGGTTGGTTTATGATAGAGGTAAATTCTTGAATACCAAACATACCTAGGTTAGACACTGTAAAAGTACTTCCCTCCATTTCAGCAGGAGTTAATTTCTTGTCCCTTGCTTTTCCAGCCAGGTCTTTTACTGCAGCGCCAATTTGAGACAGACTTTGTTGGTCTGCAAAACGAACTACAGGCACCACCAAACCATCTGGAACCGCTACCGCAACACCCATGTGAACATGACTGTTAAAACGGGTAGTGTCTCCCTGCCAAGTCGTGTTAACTTGTGGGTGTTTTTTAAGTGCCATAGCAGACGCTTTTAAAACCATATCATTAAAAGATACTTTTGTGTCTGGCAAACTATTGATCTGAGCTCTAGACGCCATAGCGTTGTCCATAGCTACCTCAACGGTTAAATAATAATGAGGTGCTGAAAACTTAGACTCCCCTAAACGCTTGGCAATTACCTTACGCATTTGAGAATTTTTAACCTCTGTGTAATGCTCTTCGCCAGCAGCCATTACTGGTGCCTGGGCTGAAGCAGTTGCTGAAGTAGTCGCAATTGATTGTGCTGCTGCAGGGGTGAAACGTTCTATATCAATTTTTACAATCCTCCCTTGCTCTCCGGTCCCTTTCACTTCTGACAAAGAAATTCCTTTCTCTTTGGCTAATTTTTTTGCCAAAGGCGATGCGAAAATTCTTCCTGTCTGAACAGATGCATTGACCGCAGTAGCGTCTGCTACTGGAGCTTTTGGCGTTGGAGTTGCAACTGGCGCAGCTGCTGCGTCATTTACCGCTACTGGAGCGGTTGCAACTGTTTTAGCAGCTACTGGAGCAGCTACTGGATTGAGTGCTGCTGAGATATCGGCCCCTTTAGGGCCAATAATAGCTAATAAGGAATCTACCGGAGCAGCTTCGCCCTCACCTATACCAATATGTAAAAGTGTTCCAGCATTAAAAGACTCAAATTCCATAGTGGCTTTGTCTGTCTCTATTTCTGCTAAAATATCTCCTTCTTCAATAACATCTCCTACTTTTTTAAGCCATGTAGCTACCGTTCCTTCGTCCATAGTGTCTGAAAGTCTTGGCATATTCACTACAATAACTCCTTCCGGCAAAGCCGTAGCTGTGGCAGTCGCGACTACTGCTGGAGCGGTTACTTCTGCTGCTGAAACGGCTGCTTCGGCTGCGCTGGCCTCAGAAGCCTCTTGGGCTGCTGGAGCACCACCAGATAACAAGGCGCTAATGTCTTCTCCTTTTTCTCCAATAATGGCTAAAAGCGCATCTACCGGGGCAGCATCTCCTTCTTGAATGCCTATGTGAAGTAGTGTACCTTCATTAAAAGATTCAAATTCCATGGTGGCTTTGTCGGTTTCTATTTCTGCTAGAATATCTCCTTCAGAAATAACGTCTCCAACTTGCTTTAACCATTTTGCCACAGTACCTTCTTCCATGGTATCACTCAGCCTGGGCATATTTACTACTATTGCCATATCTCTTATTTATGTGGTAAAAATGGATAATCTTTTTGTTCGTACACCATGTCGTACAATTGCTGTACTGGTGGGTAATCTGAAGCCTCCGCAAAGTCTTCACATTCTTTCACTAGGTCTTTAACCCTTTTATCAATCGCTTTGACCTGAGCGTCAGTAGCGTATTTTTTCTTCTTAATCACATCGAGAACCTGAGTGATAGGGTCAATTTTCTTGTACTCCTCTACCTCATCTTTGGTTCTGTAATGCTGTGCGTCTGACATGGAATGCCCTCTATATCTGTAAGTTTTCATTTCTAAAAACGTTGGCCCACCACCACTTCTGGCGCGCTCCACTGCCTTACTTACTTCTTCTGCAACTTTAACAGGATCCATTCCATCTACTGGACCACATGGCATTTCGTAACCAAGACCCAGTTTCCAAATATCTGTACTGTAGGATGTTCTCGCAACAGAGGTTCCCATAGCGTAGCCGTTATTTTCACAGATAAAAACTACGGGTAATTGCCACAACATAGCCAAGTTAAACGTCTCGTGCAAAGATCCTTGTCTTACTGCACCATCTCCCATATAACAAAGCGTTACCCCATTTTGCTTAAAGTACTTGTCTGAAAAAGCCAGACCAGCACCCAATGGAATTTGACCACCTACAATTCCATGACCACCATAAAAACGGTGCTCTTTAGAAAAAATGTGCATGGAGCCACCCATACCTTTAGAGGTACCTGTTACTTTTCCAAATAATTCAGCCATTACTTTTTTGGGATCTACTCCCATACCAATGGGCTGAACGTGGTTTCTGTAAGCAGTGATCATTTTGTCACAGCTCAAATCCATTGCGTGCAATGAACCGGCTAGTACAGCTTCTTGACCATTATAAAGGTGTAAAAAACCCCTTACTTTTTGCTGGATGTAAACGGCAGCTAATTTGTCCTCGAACTTTCTCCAGAACAGCATGTCTTCATACCACTTAAGGTATACCTCTTTTGTTACTTTTTTCATATACTTATATTTATATGTATTCCGTTGGATGGAAAGCAAAAATACAGATAAAATGGCTTCTGCAAAAAAGATTGATTAAAAAGATAACACAAAAGCAGCATTAAAATACCAATTGGTATTTTAAATGACACAATAGATTATTATTCAACTGTTTAAATATAAATAAGGCTGGAATTTATTTTAAGTATTTACTGCTAAAAGCGAAGGGAAGTAAGTCTAAAACACTGTTGCAACACACAATTTTCCCACTAGCCCCCATAAAAATAATTGGAATTAAAGTTGACTGCTTCTGCTCGTATTCTGCAAGGGTTTGTCTACAATTTCCGCAAGGAGATGCAGGTGTTTCAGATGGATCCAAATGAGTGTTAGCGGTCACTGCAATGGCTTTGATAGAAACACCTGGATACTGTGCGGAGGCATAAAAAATAGCAACGCGTTCTGCGCACAGTCCTGAAGGATAGGCGGCGTTCTCTTGATTGTTCCCTCTTATAATCAGTCCGTTTTCTAGTAAAACAGACGCCCCTACATTAAAATTTGAATAAGGAGCGTATGCATTTGCTCTAGCCAAAACAGCCTCTTGCATTAAGGGTTGAAAAGAAGGGCTTAATTCCTCAAGGGTTTCATAAATAGTATATTCAAAAGTATGGGTCTGCTTAGGCATAAATAAACTAATTAGGGGAGTTAAATGAAAAAGAAAATCTCAGGGTATTTTCCAATGGATTTCTAATTTGCGATATAGAAAAAAGATACGACAAATCTATTTGAAAACTTTTAATTGTAACACCTGAACCTAAGGTAAAAAACCGCCTAGATCCTGTAAATTTCGATTCTGTAAAATACCCTGTTCTGAGCATGAATATCTTTCTCAAGGTATACTCCAAACCAAGCCCTAAACGCCACTCTTTGAGTTCGTCTGAAAAACCTCCAGGTGCATCTGAAAAAGAATCCAATATACCACTCACAAAATCTATTTGTTGAAATTCAGCCAAGTCTGCACTGTCTAATACTCCGTCTTCATTATAATCTTGGGGCATTGGCACCAAATATTTATTTAAATCAATAGATAATGCCAAAACACTGTTAGGACTATACGCAAAATCGTAGCCTATCCCAAGTCCTAAATTTGACGGTAAAAAATCTTCCTGACCATTAGCGTCATAAGCAATTTTGGGACCCAAGTTTGAGATATTTAATCCCCACCTCCACCTACCGTCAAAGGCTGGAAAAGATTTAAAATCTCCCTGATAATATGCAGATACGTCTACAGAAAAACTGTTTGCAGCCCTACTGTCTATACTGGCCTCTTGTGGGAATTTTAAATCAGATCGAATAAAACGTCCAGCCACCCCCATACTCATTCTTGGAGACAACTTTAATGCGTAACTTCCATCTACAGCTATTTCATTGGGTTTTGTAATCATTCCTGGATCTGAAGCAAACTGCCTGAGCTCTATATCGCCTAAAGTAAAATACCGCAATCCTATGGAAAAAGCTGATCGGTCCGTAGGTTTTTTAAAATAGTATCCGCTTAAGAGCGCTATATCAGAAATAATACTTTCTAAGTAAGGTGTATATCCCAAACCAATTCCTGAATTTGCAACAGAAAAAACATATTTAGAAGCGTTCCATTGCATGGAAAATGCATCTGGAGCTGTAGCCACACCAACATCACCCATTCCTGAAGAACGGGCATCTGAAGCGATATTTAAAAAGGGTACCGCTGTGGTTATCACAGAATTTTGTTCCTGAGACAAAGCCCTAGTAAATCCTAAAAAAACAAAAAGTGCAACAAAAAATGACTTCATAAATGGTTTAAAAAAATAACGCTAAGAAAGTGACTATATTGCATAGCCCATTTACAATAAATTGCTTTTTAAATGTAACATAAATTAAAGAATTACATTAGCTGTAGCTTGGAAACTAAAAATTGTAAAATACAAATTACAGTTTTAAAAAATAAAAGTGCTATTTATTATATTGATTATTCTTTATAATGTATATAGTGTACTATATTTGTATAGTCAATTTATAAATATGAAAATAACTTTCAGATACTTAAATATAGTCATCACAAGCTTTTGCTTGTTAATCTTGACAGCATGTAGCAAGTCTAACTCCTCGGGTAACGTATCTAGAGGGACTGGCTGGAAATTAGATAAAGATAATTCTTTTAAAGACCAAGAAACAGCGCCTGGGCTAGTTTTTATTGAAGGAGGAACATTCACTAAGGGGAAAGTACAAGATGACGTAATGCGTGATTGGAACAACACCCCAACACAACAAAATGTCATGTCTTTTTACATGGATGAGACTGAGGTTACAAATAAAATGTATCTAGAATACATTAAATATCTAAAGAAAGTATATCCGCCGGAAAAACCAGAATTTACAGGAATTTACGAGAGTGCTTTGCCTGATACCTTGGTCTGGAGGGGAAGATTGTCTTACAATGAAGATCTAGTTGTGAACTATTTCAGACATCCTGCTTATGGAGAATTCCCAGTTGTTGGGGTCAATTGGTTTCAGGCCAATAGTTATGCTAAATGGAGAACCGACAGAGTTAATGAACTAATTTTAGAACGAGAAGGCTTTTTGTCGAACGAAGCGAGAGAAGCCCCATTAGATGGAGAGGCCAATGTTTTTAGTACTGAAACATATCTTAGAAGGCCAGAACTAACATATGGCGGACAAATTGATTCTTTACAGGGTAAAAATAAAAAAGACAGTATTTCTGTATTTGCAAGTGTTAGTGATGGAATTATTCTTCCAGGATACAGATTACCTACTGAAACAGAATGGGAATATGCTGCGCAAGCGCAATCAGGAAATAGAGAGTACAATAATTACAAGGGAAGAAAAAAATATCCGTGGGATGGAGAATACACCAGAGATAAGGATAAAAGAGGCGTAGGAGACCAATTGGCCAATTTCAAAAACTCTAAAGGAGACTATGGCGGAATTGCGGGTTGGTCAGATGACGGTGGGGCAATTACTGTACAGACAAAATTTCATCCACCAAACAGTTTTGGCCTTTATGGTATGGGAGGAAATGTAGCTGAATGGGTCGCAGATGTTTACAGACCTATTATTGAAGATTCTCTCAGTGACTTTAATTACTTTAGAGGTAATGTCTTTACAAAACCACTAAGAGGTCCTGACGGTAAAATAACCATTGCAACTGATGAAGCTGAATTTCAAATTTTACCCAACGGAAAGAAATTTGCAAAAACCCTTCCAGGAGAAATCAAAAAAACTGCTATTGACAAAGACGACACCTATTTGAGAACTAACTTTACTCAAAGTGATAATAGGTCCTACAGAGACGGTGACTTAGCTTCATCTAGGCAATTTGGTCAAAACATTGCAGAAGGAGAGGAGCAGAAAAAAATGTATAATGCCCCAGAAAATGCTGTCAAAATAAATGACCAAGGTGGCTTAGTCAAAGAATATGACACCTCTGATTACCGAAGTACTTTAATTAGCGATGAAGTTAGGGTGTACAAAGGAGGCTCTTGGAAAGATAGGGCATATTGGTTAGACCCCGCACAGAGAAGGTTCCTGCCACAATATCTGGCTACAGATTTCATAGGATTTAGATGCGCAATGTCTAGGGTAGGGAGCAATACTAAAAGTCAGAACAAAACACCAAAAAACAAGCGTACTAAATAATTTTCATGGAGATTTCTGCACTCCACAAGCTTTTTTTACAAACAAAATCAGTCTCCACTGACAGCCGTAAAATTGAGTCTAATAGTATTTATTTTGCCTTATCCGGTGAGCGGTTTAACGGCAATGACTTTGCCATAAATGCGCTAAATAATGGTGCGCTATACGCGGTTGTAGACGCTGCTAAATACAAAGACCATCCTGGCTGTATTTATGTTGCAGACGCCCTAAAAGTGCTTCAAGCACTGGGAACTTACCACAGGAATTATTGCAAGGCCAAAGTGATTTCATTGACAGGTAGTAACGGAAAAACAACCACTAAAGAGCTTATTTACAAGGTGCTATCTCAGAAATACAACACCTCAGCTACCTTAGGGAATTTGAACAATCATATTGGCGTACCCTTGAGTCTTTTAAACATTAAAGAAAGTACTGAATTTGCTGTGATTGAAATGGGTGCTAACCACCAAAAAGAAATTGAATTTCTTTGTGCATTGGCACAGCCAGATTTTGGGTGCATCACTAATTTTGGCAAAGCACACTTAGAGGGTTTTGGAGGAGTTCAAGGAGTTATAAAGGGGAAAAGTGAATTATACCAATACCTCATTGCGAACAATAAAACCATTCTTTACAACAACGAAGACCCCATACAAGCGGGGGCTTTAAGACAATACGATCATAGCATTTCATTTGGAAAAGACCAAGAGAGCACTTATACAACCAGTATTCTTAAAAGCAATACGTCTGTAAAAATTCAATTTCAAGACACTACAATAAATACTTCCTTATACGGAGCGTATAATGCAACAAATTGTATGATTGCTGCCAGTATAGGAAGACATTTTGATGTTCCAATTCAGGACATTAAAAATGCTATTGAAAGCTACAAACCAAACAACAACAGGTCTGAATTAAGACAAATTGGACCACATATGCTCGTGTTAGATGCTTATAACGCCAATCCTAGCAGTATGGAAGTAGCTATTAAACACTTCTCAGAGCTGTCTCATTCTTCGCTTAAAAACAAAATAGTGGTCTTAGGGGATATGTTCGAATTAGGAGAAACAGCAGCTAAAGAACACCAGGCTATTGTAGCTCAATTAAAACTTTCTAAAATAAATAGGATTATTTTAATAGGGGCTTTGTTTCACAACACCCAACATTCTTTTGAAAGCTATCCTAACTTTGATGCTTTCAAACAAAAGAACAGCCCCTTCAAATCCGACCCTTCACTTATCCTAATTAAAGGATCTCGAGGGATGGCTTTGGAAAGAGTACTTCCGTTACTAGAATAATAAAGGCCTATTAAGCACCAGTTCTAAAGGCATAAATCTGAGAAAAAGCACTGTTTTCTCCATCTGAACTTTTTACCTTCCAGTAATAAACACTGTCTTTATCTGCGTCAACCTCTAGGCTGGTTTCGGAGACATTTGTCGCAATTGGCTCCTGCAATCCATCCGTATGGTCCATGTAAATACTGTAAGTTAAAGCATCTCCATCTGGATCTTCCCCACTCCAGCTCAAGCTTATCTTACCAGATTCACTTACACTGACAGTCCCTCCCGAAGCGGGAGATAGCAAGTCTGCAGGAAAAGGAGCGTAGTTTTCAACACCATCTCCGGCCAGATAAAACTTCCAAGCAGGACTTTGAGCCGTTTCATTGGTGCCTATTGCCTTTGAAGTAATCTGCCATGCATAAGGCATGCCTTTTTCTAAGGTCACCTCTCTTTGCGTACCCTCAATATTATTAATTAGCGTTACCCCCTGAGTGTCGCTATTGGTAATTCTCAAATCATAGGCAGTAGCATTAGTTGCGGCAACCCATTGAAACAATATGGTACTTTGCGTAGTAGATGCGTTAGTCCCGGTCTCACAGAATCTTCAATTTAGTAAAGTAGATAAGGGAATACATTTGGAACCTCAGAGGGTTTCACTTCATATTGCAGCTCTAATAGCAGGTCTGGAAATCTAAGACAATTCCCTGTTGTAGTTTTTAAGGATCTAGCTACTGTAGATTTTTCATAACCATATAAACTAATGACTAAAGAAAGCCTTGTCTATGGTATAGATAATAATGCGCTTGTCTTTATCTGACTTTTTTGCCTCAATAAGATCACGATCCATTTTAAGAATGGTCTTCATCTTATAATTCAATTCTCCTATGATTTTATTTTTAGTTCTCATATTATGAGAATAATTGTGGTTCGGATTTTCAATAATTTCCATAATACTAGAAGTCTCCACGCCATCTGAACCAAGCAAACAAAGTAAGATCCCATTTTCTTCTACGCTCAAACTATAATAAATTCTCTTATAAATTAATCCTCCTTTTTCAAGGGTAATTGCATTGGCCCTTGATCGGTAGTGCTTATATTTTTTCACCCCCATTACAATGGCTAAACCAAAAGGCAGAACCAGAAGCAACCAAAAATAATTAAAATCATTGTAAAGCTTAGAAGTTTCCACTAAAGGGCCAAAGAATTCATCTCTTCCCCTTACTTCAATACCTATAGCGCCCGTAATACTCGAGTTTACAAAACTAACAAACTGATTGTTGCTGTATAGTGGCATTAAATTTATTGTGGAAATAATCTTTTTATGTAAAGTGGTGTTATTAAATTTAGTGACCTTATTTGTGAATGGATTGATCAGTGTTAAATCAGTATCATCTAAAAACAAAATTTCTTCACCCATTTGGACATAAGCTTTAAAATCTGAAAAATTTAACGTAGAATTTCCCAAAAAAGTCCAAAGTTTATCTTTAAAATTAAATTTCCAAATTTCATTGGCTGGAGAAAAATCTACTTGATCAAAAACGTTCAATTTTTCGCCACCAAAAAATATAATTTCCTCAGATAAAATAGCATACTTGGATGTTATTGTCCCATCTGGAACTATATCTGAATTCTGAGCAGGTAATATTTCCCACTCTTTAGACTTAGGATCAAAGAAGGTAATAAAGTTTCTTACAGACCAAAATCCATATCCTCCATATTTAAAAACGGTATCGTTTTTTACAAACACGGTAGCATCTATTTGCATTCGGTGCTTATAAGACTTGTCAATTCTTGTTAAAGAATCCTTTTGAAACTCAAACACCCCACCCCCCATTGGGTCCAAAAAATATATTTGACTGTTTACAGGAGCAATAATTGATTTTAGTACTGGTAAATCATTGTTGGGTTTTAGAGGCAGAGAAGAGAAAGAGAAACTTCTAGATGGTGAAATTGGAGCGGAATAAATAGAATCACTAGAAAACAACAACAAGCTATCTCTCCAAATTAAAGCTTTGTCGAAGCGAGAAATTTGCTGAGAAAAAGCCGCGGAAACAAATAAAAAAAAAAAAAACAATCTTATCATACTACAAGTATAATTAAATTTTCTTATGAAATTAACAATAGTATAAAAATAGAACTATTATATATGGGTAAATTGATTTTAACCACTTAGTATGCAATGAATTACTGTTTATAGGTGAGCGCTGTTTTTAAAGACTATAACATGAACTTACTAGCTTTTTTAACCAATCCCCTCCAAGGCCAAAAATTCAGACCAACTGCTCAAAACCGGGGATTAAGTGACTTTTGGGTATAAAAAAAGCCCCTCATAAATGAGGGGCTTTTTGTGGGCCCTACTGG
>Ga0115562_1003111_pt1 | contig 11157 bp, 10 predicted proteins | sample COGITO_mtgs_1105_6_FD_87200 | JGI IMG/M metagenome (GOLD analysis project Ga0115562, IMG submission 87200) | Pelagic marine microbial communities from North Sea - COGITO_mtgs_110516 | ecosystem: Environmental > Aquatic > Marine > Epipelagic | place: Germany:Helgoland, sampling site Kabeltonne...
ACCTTTTTGTTGCAGATCGGATCGCGGTATCTCCCAAAAGTAATAGACACCCTTGGGTTGAGCGGGGCGCTTCCGATGCTCGCTACTGTTGAACCGCTGGGCTGGACGTTAGAGCTGATTGGCATCCTTTGGGTCTGGGTTATTTTCTTCAGCTGCGCCTTTGTGGTGCGTGAATATGACCATGTTAAATTCGACATCATTTATCTCTCTGTGCCGCGCGCAGTGCGCCGTGTGTTCGCGTTGTTGTCAGCGGTGGCAATCACTGGTGGCATGATCTACGCGTTTTTGCCCACGTGGGATTACATCGATTTCATGCGCATGCGGGGCACATCCACGGTCAGCAACCCGTTTACCGGCGACAAGATTCCGATGCGGACAATATTTTCGATCTATGCCGTGTTTATGGTCGCGGTTGCCGCGCGATACGCATGGCAATTCTTTGACGTGCTGCGCAAAGGCCCTCCCAAAACCGAACTGGAAGTCGTGCTTGAAGCGGCAATGGAGCAAGACCCCAAAGCGGAGGACATGTCATGAGCTTCGAACTTGCGTCGTGTATTGTAACGTTATTCGTGTTGGCAGGGATCGGAACACCAATTGGCTATTCTATCCTGCTCGCATCAGTTGTGTATTTGGGGTTTGCGGGTCTTGACGTGGCCCTAGCTGGTGAAAAAATCCTGCAGGGCTTCTACAAAAGCGCGATCCTGTTGGCTGTCCCTTTGTTCATTGTGGCGGCCAACATCATGAACGCCGGGTCCATTACGGACCGCTTGTTAGGCTTCTGCGTAGCAGCCGTTGGCCGGTTCAAAGGTGGTTTGGGTCATGTGAACGTTGTGGCTTCATTGATCTTTTCTGGAATGTCGGGATCTGCTGTCGCGGATGCGGCTGGCATTGGCAAAATCATCATATCGATGATGACGCGCGATGGGCGTTATCCGCGTGGTTATGCGGCAGCGATCACAGCCGCCTCGGCCACCATCGGGCCAATCATTCCACCATCGATCCCGATGGTATTATACGCGCTAGTGTCCAAATCTTCGATTGGCGCACTATTTTTGGCGGGCATTTTGCCAGGCCTGATCATGGGCGCCGTTCTGATGATCATGAACGGCTATCTGGCCCGCAAACGTGGGTTTGCGATTGAAGAACCTGTACCGCTGCGCGAGTTGCCGGCTAAAACTGCCAACGCATTTCCCGCGCTGTTGATGCCTGTGATCCTGCTTTACGGAATATATGGGGGCATCACGACACCCACAGAGGCCGCAGCCGTTGCCGCGTTTTACGCGCTGGTTCTGGCAATGGTATTTTACCGCGCACTGTCATGGCGCGGTCTGTATCAAGTATTCGTCGATAGCGCGCGATCCTCGGCGTCTGTCGGCATCGTGATTGGCGGCGCGTTCATCTTGAATTTCATCGTCATCTCAGAACAAATACCACAGTCGATCTCAGCCTTGCTGGACGGGGCGGACGTGAATCCGATCCTGTTCTTGCTGGCGGTGAACGTACTGATATTGCTGCTGGGCTGTGTGCTCGACGCGACGACGATCATCCTTGTGATTGTGCCGCTGTTCATCCCAACGTGCGAAGCGCTTGGCATTGATCTTGTCCACTTTGGTGTGCTGGTCGTAGTGAATTCAATGATTGGCCTGATTACGCCGCCATATGGAATATTACTATTCGTTATCAACGCAGTAACGGACATTCCTCTGCGCGAAATTATTTCTGAAATTTGGGCGTTTCTGGCGGTTTTGATTGTTGCCTTGATGGTCATGATGCTGATGCCTGATCTGGTTTTGTGGTTGCCGCGCCTGATGGGCTACAACGGTTAGCGCGGTGCTGTGTATCCCCACATCCCTTGCGTTGGGCAGTCTAACAGAGAAGTTGACATGCATCGCGGCCGCGGGTTTTGACGGTGTCGAGTTGAGCATTTCTGACGTCACCGGCAGCGACAATAGCCTGGCGCAGATCGCCGAGCTAACGAACGACGCAGGTCTGACGGTTGCGGCCCTTGGCCCGATTGTGACGCCCAAAACCCAGCAACAACTTGCGGCGAAAGTCGCTTTGGCAAAAGCTATCCGCGCGCCCGTTTTGATCGTCGATGCAGACGCAAGAGTTGCAGATTTTTTGACGAACCTAGAGTTGGGCGGCATCCGGATCGCTCTGCGGCCAAAAAGAGAAGACGAAGCGGCTGTGATCGCAATGGTTGCAAGATTGGCTCAGCCAAACGTCGGCCTTGCTCTCAACGCGTTTGAGGTTCTGGGCGACGGATCGCGCCCCGCACGTCTGCGCGATATTGATGGCGCAGACGTGTTCTATGTCCAGTTGATGGATGGCCCTCATTCTGCGTTGATGCCAGGACAGGGCACGTTGAACCTTGCTGGGTTGCTGCGGGTTTTAGGGCGTGCCGGATACGCTGGGCCTTGGTGCGTCAGCGGTGATCGGCAAGGGACGGACACGGTCACGAACGGGTACCGCGCGCTCGTGACACTGCTGTCGGATGCCGCAGTGACGGAGCCAACTTTACGGACCACAGCGCCGACGTTGCCCCCCAAAGTTGCCGCAACGGGGTTTGAATTTATTGAATTTGCCGTCGCGGATGACAGTGCTGCCGAATTGGAGACGATGCTGTCCTCCATGACGTTCCGCCCCGAGCGTCAACATTTGTCAAAGGCCGTCACCCTTTGGCGGCAAGGCGCCGTGAATATTGTTGTTAACCAAGACCTCAAGGGACATGCGCATCAGACGTTTACCCAGCACGGGGCATCGGTGTGTGACATGGGGCTGCGGGTCAAAAATGCGGATGAAACGGTTGCGCGAGCCCGCGCGCTTGGCTCGGTCGACTTTACTCAGGCTGTGGGTGTGGGCGAGCTTTCGATCCCAGCCATTCGCGGTGTCGGCGGAAGTCTTTTGCATTTCATTGATGAAACTTCGGATCATCACCGCGTTTGGGACATTGAATTTGAACTGGCCAATTGCGCTCAGACCCCGCAGCCGGCGGGCTTGCGCCGGATCGATCATGTCGCCCAAACGATGAAATATGACGAGATGCAAAGTTGGTTGCTATATTATCTTACGACGTTTGAAATGACCAAATCGGCCATTGTAAATGTCTTGGACCCGTCCGGTACCGTGGGCAGTCAGGCGATTGAAACCCCGGAGGGCGAAGTCCGGTTGAACCTAAACGGCGCGCTGGACCAAAACACACAGGCAGGGTCGTTCCTTGCTGGAAAAAGTGGTGCGGGTGTTCAACACGTCGCACTTTCGACCGATGATATTTTTGAGACGTCTGCAATTCTCGCCAAAGCGAACTTTGCACGGCTTTCGATTGCGCGAAATTACTACGCTGAGACGCAAACTGAATTTGGCTTGGATGACGGGTTGGTTACGCAAATGCAGGCGGCCAGCATTCTTTATGACCGTGACGAAGGCGGTGAGTATTTTCAGCTTTACGGACAAACTATTTTCTCAGGGTTCTTTTTTGAGATCGTCGAGAGGCGGGGCAGATACGGTGGGTATGGCGCACGAAATGCAGCCGTCCGACTGGCCGCACAGGCCAATGCAGGCCGCGTCAACAGAGTTGCATCGTGATAAAGGCGGCCCTCATAGGGTCAGGGATTTCCGGTTCGTTGACGCCTACCTTGCATAAAGCGGAAGGGGCCGTGCAGGGACTGAATTATGCTTATGGCCGATATGATATGGCGACACCGCGATATGCGGATGCGACGTTGGCCGATGTGTTGTCCATGGCCGAACAAGACGGTCTTGCCGGGGTCAATGTGACCTATCCGTTCAAACAAGACGTAATCGCGCACCTTGACAGCCAGACACCTGAAGCGGTCGATATCGGGGCGGTGAATACGGTCATGTTCGAGGCTGGAAAACGGATCGGGCAAAACACAGACTATGCGGGATTCCGGGCGTCTTTCAGGCGTGAGATTGGCAATATGGAAAGGGCAGATGTTCTGTTGGCAGGAGCTGGCGGGGCAGGGGCAGCTGTTGGACTTGCGTTGCTGGACGAGGGCGTCGAGACACTTCATGTTTTTGATCGTGTTGCACATTCGGCGCAGGGTTTGGTGGTGTCGCTGTCGCGCTTGCGGCCTTCAGCCGAGGTCAAGGTATGGGGCGCGAAGATGCGAGTCGACGGCATGGTCAATGCGACACCCATGGGGATGGCAACGCACCCTGGCATGGTAATTTCGCTAGACGATATTCAGGTCGCCCATTGGGTCTGTGACATCGTCTATTTCCCGCTGGAAACTGTGCTACTGGCCGCCGCACGGCTACGCGGTCTGCACACCATGACAGGAGGCGGCATGGCCGTTGGGCAGGCGGCGGTCTCGTTTGAACTGTTCACGGGGCGATCCGCTGATGTCGCTCGCATGACGGCGCACTTTCAATCACAAACCAAGGATTCTTTCCAATGAGCACCGATGCAGATGCCATTCGCCACTGGTGGCGTACCTCCATTATCGACATGGAACCTGGTAAGATCGCGTTTCGCGGTCACCCTATCCAAGACCTGATTGGCAACGTCAGTTTGCCCCAGATGATCTGGCTCATGACTCGTGGCGATCTGCCAACCGAGGATCAAGCGGGCCTGCTTGAGGCGGCCTTGGTGGCAGGAGTCGATCACGGCCCGCAGGCCCCATCCATTGCGGCCGCCCGGATGGCCGCAACCTGCGGCGTTGGGCTGAATAACGCGATGGCGACGGGCGTCAATATGCTGGGCGATGTGCATGGTGGCGCGGGCGAGCAATGCGCAGAGCTCTATTACGACATCGCCGCGCGCATGGATGCGGGTGCGAAATTGTTGGATGCTGTCCAATCTGGGTTGGACGCGTGGCGGGCGCAGAACGGCAAGATCGTCAGTGGGTTTGGTCATCGGTTTCACAAGCCGGTCGATCCACGCGCGCCACGACTTATGACTTTGGTACGCGAGACGGCGGTACGCGGTGCTGTTTCGGGTCGATTTGCGGATATCGGCGAAGAGGTGCAGGCGAACCTCAGCCAGAAACGCCCGCTTGCCATGAACATTGATGGTGCGACGGCGGCGATCTTTTGCGAACTCGGCTTTCCTGCGCCGCTGTCTCGCGGGTTGTTCTGCCTGTCGCGGTCTGTCGGTATTTTGTCTCATGCGTGGGAACAGATGGAGCAAGGCGGGCGCAACAAAGGCCCGATGCCGCCGAATTACTTGCCGTTGTATGAAGCCTGTGGCGATACGATAAAATAAATCGGACGCTTTTAATAATATCATAGATTTTTGAATACATACTATGTTAGTGCTAGTGCAGACATGTGGGGGTGATTTGAAAATGACGGACGATTCAGTTGGCCCACTTTACTCTCTCGCTCACCTCACGCTGATCAATGCGACGGCACCTGAGCTGATCTACATAGCGGCACGCGCAGGTTATGACGCAGTTAGCCCACGCTTTATCCAGATGAACGTGCCAGGTGAATTTCGCGAAAGCCCGATCGATAAGACGATGGTGTCGGCGACCAAAACGGCATTGCAGACAACGGGACTTAAAGTCCTTGATGTAGAACTCGCCCGCATTACCGAAGACTGCGATCCACGCGAGTTTGAGGCGGCGTGCGAGCTAGGCGGTGAACTCGGCGCGACCCGCATGATTATGTCAGCGTGGACGCCGACCCGCGATGACCGCAACTTTATCGTTGATTGCTACGCCGAGACTTGCGAAATTGCCGCCCCTTTTGGATTGTCCGTCGACCTTGAATTTCCCAGTTTCAGCCGCCTGCGCACTCTCGACGAAGTGCTTGATATCGTGCGTGCGGCGGATCAGCCCAACGGCGGCATTCTGGTTGATACACTTTATCTTCACCTCAGCCGCGTGGACCTTTCCGAACTGTTGCATGTGCCCGCGGAACTGATGAATTTCCTCCATATCTCGGACGCGCTGCCGGGTATCGCCGATACAAGGCAAGGCATGATCCAACTTGCCCGCGACGCGCGACTTTACCCCGGTGAAGGTTGCATCGATTTTGCGGGCATCATCGAACGCATGCCGACGGTGGATTATTCCGTTGAGTTGCCAAACCAATCCCGCATCACCGAACTCGGTTTTGAAGAACATGCACGTCGCTGTTTGCAGCACGCCAAACGCACCTTTGGGCACGTCAGATCGCAACGGCGCACCCACCCCATTCCTCCTAAAGAAAGCAGAGCACCCAATGGCCAAAGAGCTTGAAGACGACGACCGCCAATTGGTGGCAGACATGATCACCCGCGCCCGCGCCGCAATGGTGCAGGTTGAGGATTGGAGCCAAGATCAGCTGGATCGGCTTGCCCAAGCCATCGCTTGGTATGCAGGTAACGAGGCAACGTTCACGCGGCTGGCCCACCAGGGCGTCGATGAAAGCGGTATTGGTGATCGTGCCGGTCGCCCCGCAAAACGGTTCAAAATTCATATGGTTTTGCGTGATGTATTGCGCACGCCGTCCACTGGTGTTGTCGAGGTTGACGAAGAAAAAGGGCTGGTAAAATATGCCAAGCCCGCAGGTGTAATTGCATCGTTGGTCCCGATGACGAATCCCGCGATGACGCCACCCGTTACGGGTGTGTCAGCTGCAAACGCGCGTAATGCGGTGATCTGTTCGCCCCACCCACGCACAGCGCAGACAACTTGGGAAATGGTTGAAGTGATGCGCGCTGCATGTCGCGCGGTTGGCGCACCCGAAGACCTGTTTCAGTCGATCCGTCATCCGTCCATTCCGTTGACACAACACCTGATGGAAGAATGCGATCTGACGCTTGCGACAGGTGGCAAACCGATGGTGAAAGCCGCCTATTCATCTGGTCGTCCGGCCTACGGTGTTGGTGCTGGTAACTCATCCATCGTCATTGATGAGACCGCAGATATTGCGATCGCGGCGCAGAACACGCGGGTGTCAAAAACGTCAGATTTCGGGTCCGGGTGTTCAGCGGACGGGAACATCATCATTCAGAAATCTATTTATGATCAAATGGTTGCGGCCTTACAGGCTGAAGGTGGATATCTTTGCAAGGCCGACGAGAAGGCGCTGCTTGAGGCGGCTATGTGGGACGAAAAGGGCAACCGCACTTTCCCAACGATTGCGTGTAAGCCCCAGCAGACGGCGGATGTTGCTGGCTTCAGAATACCGGACGACGCCAAGTTTTTGATGGTCGAAAATCAAGGCCAGATCGGACCTGATCATAAGTTTAGCAAAGAGAAGCTGACTACCGTAATGGCTCTGTATCACTTCGAAAGGTTTGATGATGCACTCGACACCGTGCGCCAGATTTATGCGACGGGCGGCATTGGACATTCGTGCGGAATTTACAGCCACAACAATGACCACATCGACGCCCTCGCACGGGTTGCGCCTGTGAGCCGGATGATGGTGCGTCAGCCACAATCTAAAGCCAATGCAGGGTCGTGGACCAACGGTATGCCGATGACGTCCTCACTCGGCTGCGGGATTTGGGGCGGCAACATTACTAATGAAAACGTCACTATGAAACACATGATGAATTACACATGGGTCGCACGGCCCATCCCCGAAGATCGCCCTTCGGAACAAGAGCTTTTCGGTGAATTTTACGGACAGGAGATCGCGTAATGGATGGCAGTAAAATAGACGGTAAAACAGTTGCGGAACATATCGTTGATTTCTTGCGGCGGCGCGACGTTGAACACGTGTTCGGTCTGTGCGGCCACACGAACATCGCAGTCCTTGCAGCGCTGGCGGAAAGCCCGATTGATTTTATAACCGTACGCCACGAACAAATCGCTAGCCATGCGGCGGATGCCTATGCACGTGTGACGGGCAGGGCGTCTGTGGTTCTAAGCCACTTGTCGCCGGGCCTGACGAATTGCGCGACCGGTGTTGCAAATGCAGCGCTAGATTGTATTCCGATGGTCGTGATTGCGGGGGACATTCCGACGCATTATTACGGCAAGCATCCCCACCAAGAAGTGAATTTGCACGCCGACGCTGCGCAATGGGAAATCTATCGCCCCTTCGTGAAGCGTGCATGGCGTGTCGACCGCGCTGACCTTATGGCCGAGATACTTGAAAAGGCGTTTCACCTTGCCGAAAGCGGCCAGCCCGGGCCTGTGTTGGTTAACGTGCCGATGGATATCTTCAGCGAAGTTATCTCGTCCGACACTTTCGACCGGGTGGCGAAGAATACACGTGCGCTGATTAAGCCATCGATTGATGACGAAACCGCACGTGCCATCATCGAACGTTTGGCGAAAGCGGAAAACCCAGTAGCATATGTTGGCGGTGGTATCTTGTTGGCGCAAGCCTCCGCGGAGCTCGACGCGTTCGCGTCCCACATGGGTTTGCCTGTGGCACATTCGTTAATGGGCAAGGGCGCGCTGCGTGACGATCATCCGCTTTTGATGGGCATGACTGGGTTTTGGGGCACCGAATTGGTCAACCAGACCTGCCTGAATGCGGATTATGTGTTCGCCGTGGGCACACGATTTAAAGAGGCTGATTGTTCCAGTTGGTACCCCGGTTACACGTTCAACATTGGTGGCAAGACTGACACTACAAAGGTCATCCACATCGACATCGAACCACAAGAAATCGGGCGCAACTATCCGACCGAAATCGGAGTTGTGGCCGATGCCAAGGCCGCCTTGCGTGTTCTGACTCGCGTGGCGAAAGAGATGTATCCTGATGGGTTTGATCGCGCGGACATGAAAGCCAAAATCGCCGACTTTCGTTTGACGTTCAAAGCTTCCAACACGGAGATGCAAACGTCTGATGCCTTTCCAATGATGCCCGAACGCATTTTGGCCGAAACTCGAATTGCGCTGCCAGATGATGCGATCATCACCACAGACGTAGGTTGGAACAAAAACGGTGTGGGTCAACAATTTGACATCCTCACCCCAGGCTCGATTTTGACCCCGGGAGGCTTTGCGACGATGGGTTTTGGTCCTCCAGCGGCAATAGGCGCGAAACTGGCGGCCCCCGATCGTGTTGTCGTTTCACTTGTTGGAGATGGCGGTTTTGGGCAGAATCCTTCGATGTTGGCGACGGCCGTTGAATTGAATCTTGGCATCGTGTGGATCGTCATGAACAACAACGCATTCGGCACCATCGCGGGCCTGCAAAAAGCGCACTACGGACTGACCTATGGCACTACGTTCCCTGGTACGGCAGCTGAACCTACAAACGGGCCCGACTACGCAACTATAGCTCGAGCATATGGTGCGGAAGGCGTGCGGATTACGTCGGCCAAAGAGCTGTTGCCAGCCCTGCGGGCCGCCATTTCCAGCGGCAAACCAACGGTGTTGGATGTGCCAATGATCAACAACCCAACACCGACAACGGGGCATTGGAATATTCTGGATATCTATTCTCCAAATGCCGAAGTCAGTCATGTCGCAACGTGAGGATCACACGATGTTCAAAAGAATACTAATTCCGATCGCTTTGGACCATGGTATTGATTTAAATGAAACTATTACCATTGCGCGAAGACTACTGTCGCCTGAAGGCTTAATTACGCTTGTTGGGGTTGTTGAACAGATACCTAGCTACGTGGCCGAATACGTGACAGTCAAACCGGGCCATGAAGTCGAACTGGGCATCCGCGAGCGGCTTAAGGCTTTTGCTGTGGGTCAAAAGAATTTGGAAGTCGCCGTCACCTCAGGCAAACCAGGTGTCGTCATTGCTGATCTCGCAGAGACGACCAAAGCCGATTTAATCGTCATCGGCTCGCACAAGCCGGGTGTGGAGGACTATTACTTAGGCTCCACTGCATCGCGCGTGGTGCGGCGTGCGCATTGCGCTGTGATGGTGCTTCGATAGGGACAAGGACATACCAATGAAGAACCCCAAGAATCTTTTTAAAGCGGCCATTGTTGCGCGCCAGCGTCAGTTGGGTATCTGGAACACTATTGGGGGGAACACGGTGTCGGAGCTGTTGGGCGGCGCAAGATTCGACTGGGTCTTGGTCGATTGTGAACATGCGGCTATCGAGACGGTTGAGGTGCTGCCCGCCTTGCAGGCCATAGCATCTAGTCCCGATGTGTCTGCCGTCGTTCGCCCTGCCGACAACGATGCGACGCTGTTCAAACGCATTCTCGACATGGGTGCGCAGACATTGTTGGTGCCTTATGTCCAAACGGCCGATGAGGCAGCGGCAGCTGTGAGTGCCATGCGCTATGGACCCCGCGGTATTCGAGGTATGGCCGGTATGACCCGCGCTACTCGGTACGGAAAGGTCGACGACTATTTTACCACAGCCGAGGATGAATTGTGTCTTGTCGTTCAGATTGAAACGGTTGAGGGCCTGCAAAACCTCGAAGCAATTGCGCAGACCGACGGGGTTGACGCGGTGTTCATTGGACCTGCAGACCTGAGTGCTAGTATGGGCATACCTGGCCAAATGAACCACCCAGATGTAGTTGGAGCTATCTATGACGCTATTACGCGCTTGCAAGCGTTGAATGTCCCTGCAGGTCTTATGGCGCTCGATCGCAAAGCCGCGCAGGCGTATTTGGACGCAGGCGTGTGTTTCGTGGCTGTCGGCGTTGATCTCGTCTTGCTCGCTGATGCGGTTGACAAATTGAGGCTTAGTTTTGATGAGTAGAGCATGTGCTTTCTGAGCTACTGCAGACACTGTGGAGGTCCACTCTTAACCCGTCTCCATTATTCGTTTAGATTGCAGCATCGGTCACTAGGCTCAGGACCCATTAACGACCTTGAGGTTGGCTCGTCGTCATGATTCACGGTGGGGGAACGATGAGCAATATTTACTGGCTAACCGAAGAACAGATGAAGCGGCTTCGCCCGTACTTTCCAAGGAGCCGAGGTAGGCCACGCGTCGATGATAGGCGTGTTTTGAGTGGTATTATCTTCATCAACCGCAATGGTTTACGCTGGTGTGATGCGCCCGTCGTGTATGGTCCACCCAAGACGTTGTACAACCGCTGGAAACGCTGGAGCGATATGAGTGTGTTCGCCCGGATAATGACGGGGTTGGCAGCAGAGGCACCCGATAATCAGACCATCTCGATCGACGCGACCTACCTCAAAGCGCACCGCACTGCCTCAAGCCTGGGGCTTAAAAAGGGGGGCGTGGACGCCTCATCGGTCAGACAAAGGGCGGCATGAACCGTTGACCAGCAGGTGATTGGCATAATCACCGAGAGG
>Ga0115562_1003124_pt1 | contig 11128 bp, 9 predicted proteins | sample COGITO_mtgs_1105_6_FD_87200 | JGI IMG/M metagenome (GOLD analysis project Ga0115562, IMG submission 87200) | Pelagic marine microbial communities from North Sea - COGITO_mtgs_110516 | ecosystem: Environmental > Aquatic > Marine > Epipelagic | place: Germany:Helgoland, sampling site Kabeltonne...
AACGTCATTGGAACAACCGCCATCTACCAAGGTGTTCACGAAGAACCAATTGGCCATGCCGAATTTGTCGTTTTTGTTGTTTGCAGTCGTACCAACTTGCGTAGCAAAGGTCCCGTCGGCAGGAACAGGCATCGCCGACGTTTCAAAGTCGATACCCTCATAGTACCCGTAGCCCATCAACGTTCCACCAGTCATTGTCAGATAGAATGTATCGGCCATCTCTGACGAACCATTCTCTGATTTGAAAGCTGGGTTGTTATTATAGAGGCTCAGATCTGTGGTGTATGCGAAGTGGACCTCAAATCCGCCAACCTGCGTCTGTGATTTCGCAGTGCCCTTGAGAGAACCAAGCCCAGTGTCTTCGTCCAACATAAAGATACCAGCCGGATCAAAATCAAAGTCGCTATCGCCACTGCTACCAAGGTAGCTTAGCCAGACGCTGTGGTCTGATCCACTCCCAACAGCCGAAGTCGCCGTGTAGGTCGCCGCAAGTGTGGGGGAGGCCGAGAACGCGACAGCCGTCGCAATTGCCAAAAGATTTTTCATCGTCACAAATCCAGTAATAGTTAATACAATGTTAACATCGCAGCTTTTTGTGATTCTGTCAAAAATCTCGTGCTTGGCTTTCTTGCTTCGGCTTTTTCACTCATGAATCCTGAGGATTAGCCCAGGACAGAGGCAACGCACTGCCTGAAAATCTAACGTCAGTTCAGCGTCATGGCGTGACTTGGCAAAGCATCTCAATGCGCGGATATTGTGTGGGGGCAATTTCCCGCGGCTGATGCTTTGCCAAGTACTGTGCCAGTGAGTGGCTTGGTTAGCCCTACTAAACGGATAGTTTTTGAGAAATACCGTTTTTTGCACCCCCCCGTCTTATTTATTTGCAGAGGTGGCGATCCCCTCTCGCATGATGACTTTAAGTATAGGGCAGGCCGCTTTTGGCTTACGCGCGCGCAGTGTTGTCCTTAAATCAGCTCAACACTTGGATGTAACCCCGAAGATTGCGGAGATTGCTGCGCTCTTTGGACTTGGCCCTGAGCGAGTTTTTTTTGGCGCGAAAATTCAATTCCTGGAGGCAATTGCAGACCGTCTTGTGCGTATCCGAGCACGGCTCTTATCGCGCGGCTGCATCTGCCTTGGGCATCACAAGCAGTACAGTGGCAAGACACATCGACCTGATCTCTCAGGAGATTGGGCAACCGGTCTTTATCCCGTTCGAGAATCGCTGGGAGCTGACAGAAATCGGCAAGGAGCTCTTGGCAATTGCCGAGAAGACGGATGTCAGCCTAGGTGTGATGCTAAGGAACATCGAGAATGCTGACACATTTTTGGGTTCGGTGAAACTCAGCACGCTGTCATTTATCAGCAATGATTTTCTGTCGTCAGCGACAGATAAATGGCAGCGAGACAATCCGCATGCGTCGCTCATCATTGACGAAAGCGATGATACGAGAGCGGTTGAGCGCGGCGAGGCTGATGTTGCTTTGCGGCTGACCCGTCCCGAAACGGCGGGCATATCGCGGTTCAAAGTCGCGAATTGTCACTTTGGCATCTTCACACCGAATGGCGGCGACGAAACACGATGGATCAGCTATGCGTCTGCGCCTGACAGCCTGCTTGAAGTCCTCATGGCGCAAGCACACTTCGGTTGTGATCCTACTTTGCGCTTTGGGTCTTTGGCTGCAATCATCAACGCGTCGATTGCCACCGGGCTTTCTTGCGTTGTGCCGACATGCCTTGCGCGCCACCATCCAGAATTGCGCCAAGTCACAGCAAATGACCACCCCCTGATTGCTAGTCGAGAGCTTTGGTTTCTGTTCTACGAAACGCGAAAGAATGATCTTGCGATCAATGCCGCGCGTGATTGGATCAAAGAGGTCTTTCCTTCGCCCAAAGGATGCCTTTGTGGGCACTGCCCTGTCAGCGAGGGTTGAGCGCGAGATCCCCCGTACAGTCTACACTGGCCCAAGGGGCAGGGGCTGCTTGCAGCATAGGCCTTGAACGGCGAAACGGCGATGCCCGAGACGGCAGCGGCGTTGGTTAGAGACAAACGGCGCAATTGCATAAACGCATCCTCATTGTCGGTAGTTAAAAGTTGCAGAATGAATGAACGCGCCGTGGCGCTAAGTCTCGTGGAGAGGGCCATTGACGCCACCCCTCAAGCACGGGCAAACAGACAATCAAACAAGCGAGGCAAGCGATGCGATTATCGAACCGTGGTGATGTTGATCCGTTTATTGTAATGGACGTGATGGAGGCCGCGCGCCAAGCCGAGGCTGCTGGCCGTCACATTATTCATATGGAAGTCGGCCAACCCGGCACGGGCGCACCGCAAGCTGCAAAAGACAAGCTGATCATGGATATGGCTGATCCTTTGGGATATACTGTCGCCCTTGGTTTGCCCCAGCTGAAAGACCGCATCGCCCAGCATTATGCCGATTGGTATGGCGTCACGCTGGACCCTTCACGCGTGGTGATTACCAGCGGGGCCTCTGGCGCGTTCCTGTTGGCGTTTTCCGCGCTGTTCGACAACGATGCAAGGGTCGGGTTGGGCACGCCTTGTTATCCGTCTTACCGCCAGATTTTACGTGCGGTCGGGCTGTCGCCCATCGATATTCCGACAACCTTTGCGCAACGATTTCAGCCTTTGCCGTCGGATGTGGCCGCTCATGATCTGGATGGATTGATCGTGGCGTCACCGGCCAACCCCACAGGGACGATGTTGGACCAAGACGGTATCGCGGCTTTGGCAGAGGCCTGTCAGGCGCAAGGGGCGGCGCTGATCTCGGACGAGATTTATCATGGTATTGATTATGACACGGCATCTGTGACGGCGTTACAGGTCACGGATGATGTTTATGTCGTGAATTCTTTTTCCAAGTATTTTTCGATGACAGGCTGGCGTGTAGGTTGGATGATCGTGCCGCAAGATCATGTCCGGCAAGTTGAACGTTTGGCGCAGAATATGTTCATTTGCGCACCTCATGTGGCGCAAAGGCTGGCCTTTCATGCGATGGAATGTACGGATGAACTAGAGGCGAACAAGGCTGTCTATCGGACCAACCGCGCTTTGATGATCGATGGGTTGAAGGCTGCAGGACTAAACCGGTTCGCGCCGCCGGACGGGGCGTTTTACGTCTATGTGGATGTATCGGAATACACCGATGATGCGTTACAGTTTGCCGCCGACATTTTGGAAAAGGTCGGCGTCGCCGTGACACCCGGGCTCGATTTTGATGCCGCGCGCGGGCATCATTGGCTCCGGTTTTCCTATGCCCGCGCCACGGCAGATATCGTTGAGGGGCTCGATCGGTTGGCCCGCTTTATGCACGGGCGCCAGGCATGATCCGCTGGGCTCTTTTGCTGTTGTTCGCGGCCAATATGGCGGTCGCGCAGGTCACCGTTGATCCAGAACGCACAGCAGTTCGCGACGGGTGGTGGACGCTTGAGGTCGAGATGGGCTTCGACCAGATCACGCCATACCGGGTCTTCACGCTGGACGCGCCGCGCCGTTTGGTGCTGGATGTGGAAGGCGCGTCCTTTGCCGAGCTGTCACCAGACGCCATCTTGTCGGGCGATCGTGCAACTGATTTGCGTCTTGGCCCATTGCGTCCGGGCTGGTCGCGCATGGTTGTTGATCTGGCTGAGCCGCTTGCAATCGCTCAAGCCGGAATGGTGACCGTGCCACAAGGTGCGGATCTTAAGATCGTTTTGGAACGCTCCACGCCCGAGAGTTTTGCCGGAGATGCGGGTGCGCCGCCTGACCCCGGATGGGAAGTGGTGACAGGATTTGACCCTAAGGTTGCTGCCGAACTCGCCAAAAGCGAAGATTTTGTTGTGGTCATAGACCCCGGTCACGGGGGCATTGATCCTGGCGCCAATCAAGGCGGCATCAAAGAGGCGGACTTGATGCTGTTGATGGCGGCGGAATTGGCCGTTCTCTTGAATGCGGAAGAGGGCGTTCAGGCCGTGTTGACGCGGGAAACAGATGTCTTTGTGCCGCTGACTGCTCGTTTGACATTTGCCCGTCAGGTCGGTGCGGATTTGTTCTTATCGCTGCATGCTGATGCTTTGGAGGAAGACGAAGCGCGCGGCGCGTCTGTCTACACCTTATCCGCTGACGGTGGAGGCGAGGCCGCACAGCGCATTGTCGAGCGACATGAGCGCGGTGATTTGTTGTCTGGCGTTGATCTGAGTGCCGCCGAAGATCGCGTGGCGACAGCGCTGATGGATTTAGCGCGCGCAGAAACTGGACCTGCGGGACAGCGCGTGGCTGATGCGCTTGTGGCATCGATGCAGGCCGAAGGCGTGCGTCTGAATTCGCGGCCACGCAGAGAGGGGCAATTTGCCGTTCTCACGGCGGCTGATTTTCCCAGCATTTTGATCGAAGCAGGGTTCTTGTCCAATGCCGAGGATCGCGCGGTTCTGGCCAGTCCCGCAGGGCGTGCCCGCCTGTCGCGGGCGATCCGCGATACTGTCGTCCTGCTCAGTCGCTAGACGCCCTTTTGGTATTGGGTTAGCCAAACTGTGTGTTGGCCGCAGTCAGGGTCTTCGGGCGTGTAACGCAGAACGCGGAATCCGGCTTCGCGCAGCAGATCGCGATAGTCCTCAGGGGCCAGTGACGCCTGATATATCGGGGCATCCCCAACCTGTCCAATGGCTTCGCCTGCGATATGACCAGAGGTGAACATCAACACGGCACCTGGGGCCGCGTGGGCTGCAAAAGTGGCAAACATCACACGCTGATCTTCAACTGAAAGGTGGAAAAAGCTGTTCCATGCAAGGATGCCGTCAAACTGGCGCCCCAAGGCCAAACCACGCATGTCTGCCGTAATGACTTCGGCTTTCGGCAAGTTCTCGTGATACAGTTCCGTCATGGTCTGCGCCGCATCGATGCCAGTCAGATTGCAAAGGCGATCAGCAAGATAGGTCCCGATCGGATGCCCTGAGCCGCAACCCAGATCCAATACTCGGATCTTGCCCGCGCCGCGTGGGGCCGCAGTTAAAAACCTGTCCAGCCAGGCCTTTTCCATCAGGTCAGCTCGGCGACGTCTGGCCCATTCCCGACCGACACGATCATAAGTTGCGATGACATCTCTTGCTTGCATAGGTTTTCTCATGTCAGCTGCACAGGGGGTGCGCAATAGCTGGTGTAAAAGTGATGGAAATGCCGGCACGTTCTGGCCCAATGAGGCAATTGCGGTTTTGACCAAGGTGCGGCTGAGGCGTATAGTCGCCGAAATTGATAGGACTGGGTCCAGTTACGTGTTGCGCTTCATCATCTCTTTTATTGGCGGTCTTTTTACGCTGCTGACCCTTGGCATGGTCATGGGCGCACTCGCTGTTGGCGGTGTGCTCTATATGTATGGGCGTGACCTGCCCAGCTATGAGACCCTGTCGCAGTATACGCCCAAGACAATCAGTCGGATTTATTCTGGTGAAGGGCAGATTATTGATGAATTCGCCGTAGAGCGTCGCTTGTTTACGCCTGCCGAGGAAATCCCTGACATTGTCAAACAGGCGTTCATTTCTGCTGAAGATAAGAACTTTTACGAACATTCCGGCTTTGATGCGATGGGCATGGTGTCGGCATTTGTCGATGCCGTAGAATCGCGCGGTGAAAACGTGCGTGGTGCATCCACGATCACCCAGCAGGTCATGAAGAATTTTCTGCTGGATGGTTCCGTCACAGCTGAACGCAAGATCAAGGAAATCATACTGGCCGTCCGCATCGAAGGATCGATGCCGAAGGAACGTATTCTGGAACTTTACCTCAACGAGATTTTCTTGGGACAGAACAGTTTCGGCGTGACCGCCGCCGCACTGACCTATTTCAACAAACCGCTGACAGAACTCAGTGCAGGCGAAGCGGCATATCTTGCGTCTTTGCCAAAGTCGCCAAGCAACCGTCACCCCGTACGCGACCGTGATGCCGCAATCTTTTGGCGCAACAACACGCTGCGCGAGATGTTTGAGAACGGCTATATCGATCAGGTGACTTATGACACCGAACGCAATGCGCCGCTGTTTTCGGTGCAGGGCGGGGATTATCAGGATTTCCGCGAAACATTGCCTGAGCGTGACTATTTCACCGACGAAATTCGCCGCCAGCTCAGCCAGAATTTTGGCGAGGAAGAGTTCTTCTCTGGCGGTTTGTCGATCCGCGCTACAGTTGATCCTGAATTGCAGATCACAGCACGGCATTCCTTGCAACGGGCCTTGGAAGAATACGACCGTGAACAAGGTATTTGGCGCGGGACAGGTGAAACGATCCCCGAAGATGCCTTGGGCAGCGAAGATGTTTGGCGCGCCGCACTTGGTGGTACGAACGTGCCCCGTGATATTGATTTGGACGGCCCTTGGTATCCTGCCGTCATCCGTGAGGTTGCCGAGAATACGCTGACAATCGGGATCGAGGGGGTCACTGAAACAGAGGCAGAGCCCTTTGTCGTACCGCGTGTCGATATCCGTTGGTTGGTTGGCGATTTTTTTGATAATTACACGCCGGGTGATGTAGTGCACGTCCGCCGTCTTTTGGATGGTGACGGCAATTTTGAGCGGTGGTCATTGCGCCAAGTCCCAGAGGCGCAGGGCGGCTTTATGGCAATGGACGTCAACACGGGCCGCGTGATCGCGATGCAGGGTGGCTTTAGTTATCAGCACTCCGTCTTTAACCGCGCCACGCAGGCGCAGCGCCAGCCGGGATCGTCCTTCAAGCCGTTCGTTTATGCCGCTGCCCTCGATAGCGGCTATTCCCCGGCGACGATAATTGTAGATGCGCCGATCACCATCAACACGCCACAAGGCACATGGCGTCCGCGCAATTCGTCCAATCAGTTTTACGGTCCCACACCGATGCGGACAGGAATCGAGCGGTCCCGAAACCTGATGACTATTCGTCTGGCGCAAGAAATAAGCATCGACACGGTAGGTCGCTATGCTGAACGTTTTGGCGTTTATGAGGATATGAACCGTGTGCTTGCGGCCTCGCTTGGGTCAGATGAAACAACATTGTTCAAGATGGTTGCAGCCTATGCCATGTTCGCCAATGGCGGAGAGCGGGTAGAGCCGACCTTGGTGGACCGAGTGCAGGATCGTTACGGGCATACCGTCTACCGGCATGATCAGCGTACCTGTCTGGATTGCGACCAAACGCGTCTGCCCGAAGGCGATGCGCCGCGGATCATAACCAACCGAGACCGTGTAATGAACGAGATTACAGCTTACCAGCTGACCTCCATGATGCAGGGCGTCGTTGACCGGGGCACGGCAAGTCGAACTGTCAACTTGTCGGTGCCGATCGCTGGTAAGACAGGTACGACGAACGATGCCAAAGACGTTTGGTTCGTCGGATTCTCATCTAATATCGTGGCTGGGTGCTATATCGGTTATGACACTCCGCGCTCTTTGGGGCGCGGTGCATCAGGTGGCGGGTTCTGCGGCCCAGTCTTTAACCGCTTCATGGAAGAAGCAATTGAGAAGTATGGCTCTGGCCCATTCCGCGTCCCTGCAAATTGCCAATTCATCAATATTGATCGGTTCAGTGGTGCGCGTCTTCCCGGCGATGCTTCGGGCGAAAATGTAGTGCGCGAATGCTTCCGCCCTGGCGAAGAGCCGCTCTTTGGCATCATGTTTGATGGCGGTTTCGCAATGGCCGCTGATCTGCCTCTGTTCGACGAAGCGCAAAACGCGCAGCGTCAGGTGACAACCTCGACGGGCGAAACGGCGACTGTTGGTGAAAAGGCTACCTTTGGCACGCTGTCGTCTGGTGGACTTTACTGACCATGCGCTTGTAGCGCGCGAGCGGGCGCGCTAAGACAAATCCACCCGAAATCCCCGACCAAAGACAGGTGTCCCATGCGTGCGGAAATGCAAAATACTGTGGAAGCGATCGAAAAATCGCTGGCTCTGTTGGCGCAGCGGATGGACCGCGAAACAGCACCGCACCGTCTGGAAGAGTTCAACGCACGTGTTGAGGACCCTACTTTATGGGATGATCCGGAAGCCGCCCAAAAGCTGATGCGCGACCGTCAGATGTTGGTAGATGCCATGGCTAGCTATGACAGCATTAGCCAAGAGTTGTCCGACAACATGGAGCTGATCGAGTTAGGCGAAATGGAAGACGACGCCGAGGTGGTCACCGAGGCAGAGGCCGCAATGACAGTCTTGGCCGCCAAGGCTGCCAAGAAAGAACTAGAGGCTTTGCTGGATGGTGAGGCGGATGGCAACGATACCTTCCTCGAAATCAACGCGGGCGCTGGCGGAACCGAGTCTTGTGACTGGGCCAATATGCTGGCGCGTATGTACGTTCGCTGGGCCGAAAAGAAGGGCTATAAGGTTGAATTGCAGTCTGAACAATCGGGCGATGAGGCGGGGATCAAGTCGGCCTCTTATAAGATCAGTGGCCACAATGCATATGGCTGGCTAAAGTCGGAAAGCGGCGTGCACCGCTTGGTGCGCATTTCGCCTTTTGACAGTGCCGCCAAGCGCCATACGTCGTTTACCTCAGTGAAAGTCTATCCGGTGGTGGATGACAACATCGAGATCGAAGTGAACCCCTCAGACATTCGATTGGACACCTACAGGTCGTCGGGTGCGGGTGGGCAGCACGTAAATACTACCGACTCGGCGGTGCGGATCACGCACCATCCAACGGGGATCGTGGTGACAAGTTCCGAGAAATCGCAGCACCAGAACCGCGACATCGCGATGAAAGCACTCAAGTCGCGTTTGTATCAGATGGAACTGGATAAACGCTCGACCTTGGTGAACGAAGCCCATGAGAACGCGGGTGATGCGGGCTGGGGAAACCAAATTCGGTCTTACGTTTTGCAGCCTTATCAGATGGTCAAAGACCTGCGCACCAACTACGAGACCTCTGATACCAAGGGCGTTTTAGATGGTGATCTGGACGGGTTCATGGCGGCTACGCTGGCGATGGCCGTGTCAGGCAAAAGCCGGGCTGAGGCGAACGCCGAATAAGGGCACGAAGCCGTCATTCAGTCTCTAGTCGATACTTGAGAAACGTCGCGCCATCGTATTCGATCTCGCCGACACGTTTGGCACCGAGACGTTCGAGAGCGCCTAAGTTCTTGCGTGAGGGCGGCAATAGGAATGTCACAAAGGGAATGCGTTCATCAGCAAAGGCAAACTTGATCGCCTTTCTTGAAATGCTTGCTCCAAGACCAAAGGCGTCGGGCCGTAAGACAAGACCAAAGTCCCACTCGTCACCTTCCTTCTGAAAACCACCCCATCCAACATATTTGTCGTTTGACAAAATGGCCCAATGCCCAAGCCCATCACGGCTCCAACATTCTTCTTTGGAGGTGACGAACTTGGCCACGGTGCCTTCATCCCACGCGAATGTCAGAAGAGGCATGTGCTCTGCGACACGTGGATCGGACATGTGATCAACAATTTCGGCTGGCTCAATATGGGACAATCGCGTGAATGTAATCTCGTGTTTCAAATGGGTCTCCATCAGCAAATATTAGAGTGCTCCCATAGGTGAACGCTTGGTCCCAAACAACAGCGGATTGAACACGTTTTCGAAAGCCAGCTTTCCTGTTGGGTTTTGCGCGTCGTTGGCAGGAACGTTATCTCGCTTGTGGTCGCATCGCGCGTGTCTTTGCCGTTATGTTCTACTCGATCAGCCACTTTGCAACGACAGAGTCCATGATTGCGATGTTACCCCAGCAGGTGCCGGGCCGCCGCGGCATCGTCCCGGGGACCGGCTGCATTCGCTATTCCTGGTTGGGCTCAGAGCAATCGCGCAGTATTTCGGATACCTGCCCTTATTGATCCAAAGCAAGGCATCGGTATTCTTTGATGCCATAGTCGGAGTATCGGGGAGGGAATCCATGGTTGATCCAAGTGACAAACCGACGGTGCAGCGGCTGGTTTTGTCGGATATTGCGGCGGTCCTGCGGGCGGGTGTAAGCGATTTCAGACGTGCGCCGCAGTTCGGGCTGTTCTTCAGCGCAGTTTATGTTGTCGGTGGCTTTGTGATGCTCTGGGTCGGGGCAGGGCATGTGACTTGGACTTTGGCCACGTCTTTGGGGTTTCCGTTGTTTGCACCCTTTGCCGCTGCGGGCCTTTATGAGGTCAGTCGCCGGATGGAGACCAGTGAGCCGCTGGAATGGCGCGGTGTCTTGGGCATTGTCTGGAATGAACGGACCCGCCAATTGCCGTGGTTAGGTGCAATCATTGTTATCTATTTTCTTTTCTGGACCTTTCTAGCACATATGATTTTTGCTCTCTTTATGGGGCTGTCTACGATGACGAATGTTTCTCAGAGCTTTGATGTGTTTCTGACGCCCAATGGGTTGGCCATGATCGCCGTCGAGCTTGGGGTAGGGGCCATCCTCGCTTTCTTGCTTTTTTCCATGACCGTTGTCAGCCTGCCCTTGGTGCTGCATCGCGAGGTGGATTTTGTCACCGCGATGCTGACCAGTATGAAGACGGTGCGCGAAAATCTCTTTGTCATGCTGATCTGGGCTGTGATCATTGCTGTGATGTCACTCTTGGCGCTGTTGCCGTGGTTCTTGGGGCTGGTGGTTGTGCTGCCCATTCTGGGACATGCCACTTGGCATCTATATCGGCGGGCATTGGCCTGACGCAAAAAGGGCGCCCGAAAGGACGCCCCATGCTAATTCGAACTGATTTTAGCTTACGACTTTGACTCAGCGGCAGCTGTTGGCATCTTTTTCGAACCAGTCGAGAGCGGATCATCCTGACGCTGCACAGAACCTTCGAAATGTGCGCCACTTTCAATGGCGATTGTCTTGTGGATGATATCACCCTCAACACGTGCAGTTGATGTCAGGCGAACCTTGAGGCCACGCACCCGGCCGACGACACGGCCGTTGACGACAACGTCATCAGCAACAACTTCGCCCTTAACTGTGGCACCTTCGCCGACAGTCAGCAGATGCGCGCGGATATCGCCCTCAACCTGACCTTCAACCTGGATGTCACCGGTGGTCTTCAGGTTGCCTGTGATCAGTAGATCAGATGACAGCACGGAGGGCGCAGGTTTCGCCTTGGGCGTCGCAGATGCCTTGAAATCAGAACCTGCGGGCTTTGCAGCGTCTGCGCCTTTGGCCGTGTCGTTATCGGATGCGTTTGG
>Ga0115562_1003128_pt1 | contig 11122 bp, 10 predicted proteins | sample COGITO_mtgs_1105_6_FD_87200 | JGI IMG/M metagenome (GOLD analysis project Ga0115562, IMG submission 87200) | Pelagic marine microbial communities from North Sea - COGITO_mtgs_110516 | ecosystem: Environmental > Aquatic > Marine > Epipelagic | place: Germany:Helgoland, sampling site Kabeltonne...
TGGCGCAGGATCGCAAGGATTTGGGGGTCGCTATATCTCGTCATCTTCATCAAAATCTCCTCAGATATCTTGCCGAGAAAATTCTACTTCCGCATCCCCTTAGTTTTGGGGAGGATTACCAGAGCATCAACAACGTCACACCCGCCGACGTATACTTCGGCCGCGACAAAGCCATTCTACAACAACGCGAAAGGATCAAACGAAAGACACTCGAAACGCGACGCTTGCATCACCGCCAGCACGCCGCATAATCAAACCAACAAGATGAGCCAAACTCTCTCTTAGTTTGCGCCGCCTTTGGTGCCAAAAACCCTGACGACGGACACTTGCGGAAGTTAGCCATTGCTCACCATCGCTGCTGTGCGGTACGAAAAACTGGATATCTTGCGCTCGCCCTTTGTGGCTGTGGCAATACTAAATACCGCAGTCACGCGTACATTATCTGGGTGCCCACTTCGCTACAGAAACGCACACAACTTTGCGGCAGTCCTTTGTCCGTTACAAAAACATCGACCTCGCTGATCGATGCTATTCGCGCTGGGGCCTTGCGTTCAAATTTGGAGCTGTCAGAGACTAAAAAAATCGACGCGCTTTGCTCGATGATTGCCTTGCTTACTCCGACTTCGCGGATATCATAGTCAAGAATGTCACCATCCTCGTGCAGGGCAGAGCATCCAATAACCGCGTAATCAAAGCGAAACTGCTTGATGGTGGCTTTGGTCAGATCACCGATCAATCCACCGTCCGAGCGACGCAACTGCCCTCCTGTGACCACAACCTCGATCTCGGGATTGACCGAAAGGGTGTTCGCAATATTCATGTTGTTCGTGACCACGAGCAGCCCCTGATGATTCAGCAATTCAGCCGCAACGGCCTCGGTAGTGGTGCCGATGTTCAGGAAAAGCGAGCAATTGCTGGGGATTTGCTTTGCGCAAATTCGTGCGATGTCGACCTTCGTAGATTGGTTCAGTGCTCGTCTTTCGCTGTAGCCGATATTCATAGTGTTCGAGGGCAAGATGGCACCGCCGTGTACCCGCTCTAGCTGTCCGGAGTCCGCTAGATCTGTCAGGTCGCGGCGGATTGTCTGGGGTGTAACGCCAAAGTAAGCGACAAGCCCATCCACAGTGACTTTCCCTTCACGCCTGGCGATATTGATGATCTCGGGCTTGCGCAGCGTCTGCACCATACCGTCAGCTCTCTCCTAGTCTAGTCGGACTTAATTTAGCGCGAATCTGTTCAAAGTCACGCTGCTCGAATTTCGATTGCACAGGAATGGACGCCCAATCCTGTCCGATCCCAGCATTTTGGCAAAGGGAAGGGATAATTTATACATAATTTTCAAATGGATGATAGGTTTCGATCAGAATCGAACATTTCTTTCTTCCTTTGATGTGCGTTTTGCGTCACTCTTTTCCAGCATGGGTGGAGGACCTGTGTTGGGGGGGATTTCGTGGGGCCTGATTTCGATCTGCTGGTTATTGGTGGCGGCATCAACGGATGTGGCATTGCGCGTGACGCAAGCGGTCGCGGTCTGTCCGTGTGTCTTGCCGAGATGAATGACATTGCGTCTGCCACGTCCGCGTCATCGACCAAACTGTTTCACGGCGGCCTGCGTTATCTTGAGTATTTCGAATTTCGCCTGGTGCGCGAAGCACTGGTCGAGCGCGAGATCCTGCTGAAAGCGATGCCACATATCGCCTGGCCGATGCGCTTTGTGCTACCCTACCATAACAACATGCGCTTTGACCTGAACACCCCTGCGTCCAAATTGCTTAGCGTGGTCATGCCTTGGATGAAGGGGCGTAGGCCCGCGTGGTTGATCCGCTTTGGCTTGTTCTTGTACGACTATCTTGGTGGCCGCGAGGTTTTGCCCGGAACGTCTCGTCTAGATTTGCGCAACGCCCCCGAGGGTGCACCGCTCTCCCCCCGTTTTGAGACCGCCTATGAGTATTCCGACTGTTGGGTTGAGGACTCGCGCCTTGTCGTGCTGAACGCGCGTGATGCCAAAAAACGCGGCGCATCGATCCGAACGCGAGAGAAGGTGATCAGCGCCGATGTTGTTGACGGTGTCTGGGATGTGACGCTGCAAAGCACAGCCTCGGGCAAAATATCAAAGGTTTCAGCCGCAATGGTTGTAAACGCGGCGGGTCCGTGGGTGGGTGACGTGCTGCACGGAACATTGAAAAGCAATCAGCAGGGCAACGTCCGTCTGGTTCGCGGCAGCCACATCGTTACAAAAGGCCTGTTTGAGCATGACAAATGCTATTTCTTTCAAGGGACTGACGGACGGATCGTCTTTGCGATCCCCTACGAGACGGATTACACTTTGATTGGGACGACTGACGTTGACCACGATGACCCGTCACAAAAACCCGTCTGCACGATGCAAGAGCAGGATTACCTCATTAACTTTATCAATGCCTACCTCGCCAAACCGATCACGCAGGAAGACATTGTCTGGACGTATTCTGGTGTGAGACCGTTGTACGATGATGGTGCAAGCAACGCATCGGCAGCCACACGCGACTATGTTTTGAAACTGGATCAAAGCCGTGGCGCGCCGGCCCTGAATGTGTTTGGCGGCAAGATCACAACGTACCGCCGCCTTGCAGAAAGCGCACTCGAACAAATCTCACAGACATTGCCGAATGTAAAAGAGCCCTGGACGGCGGGTGTCCCGTTGCCAGGCGGCGACTTTCCGGTGGATGGTGTTGCTGCGCTGGTTGCCGCGACAAGAACTGCGTATCCTTTCTTGACGGATCGATGGGCGCAGCGTCTGGTGCGAGCCTATGGCAGCCAAGTCAACGACGTGCTTGGCACCGCGGATTCGAGTGAAGATCTGGGTGTGGATTTTGGTGCGACTTTGACGCAGCGCGAAGTCGAATGGATGATAAAGAATGAGTTTGCGCAAGAAGTGGATGACATCGTTTGGAGACGGTCCAAGCTTGGGCTGCGCATGACCGCCGCACAGACTGCGCGCCTTGATGAATGGATAACGGACAACCGGAGCGGCACACTATCTGCGGCTGCTGGGTGAGGGAAACACGATGACACTCGAATTACGTAATGTCTCAAAGGTTGTTGACGGTTTAACGCACATCCGCGCGACCGATCTGACGCTTAACAAGGGCACGATGAACGTTCTGCTCGGGCCGACGCTTTCGGGAAAGACATCGTTGATGCGATTGATGGCGGGCTTGGATGTGCCAACAACGGGGCAGGTATTTTGGGAAGGCAATGATGTGACCGGCATGCGTGTGCAGGACCGCAAAGTCGCGATGGTGTATCAGCAATTCATTAACTATCCATCGATGTCCGTGTACGACAACATCGCATCCCCGCTGCGTCTGATGGGAAAATCCGCGCCGGAAATTGACGCGGCTGTCAAAAAAACCGCTGACCTGATGCAATTGTCTACAATGCTTGACCGTAAACCGTTGGAATTGTCCGGTGGTCAACAGCAGCGTTGTGCACTGGCGCGCGCCTTGGTCAAGGATGCCGGTTTGGTGTTGCTGGATGAGCCACTGGCCAACCTTGACTACAAGCTACGCGAAGAACTGCGTGTCGAGATCCCAAAGATATTCGAAGAGGCTGGATCGATTTTTGTCTATGCCACCACAGAACCCGAAGAGGCGTTGCTGCTGGGCGGCAACACGGCAGCACTGTGGAAAGGCCAAGTGCGCCAATTTGGCCTGACGCCTGATGTGTACCGCCAGCCCACGGACGCAACAACGGCGCGCGTGTTCAGTGACCCTCCCATGAACTTCCTCAAGATCAGCAAGACCGGCAGCAATATTATGTTCGGTGACGGCCAGTCTGCTGCGGCCACTGGGCCACTCGTTAACCTTGCGGATGGTCGATACCTTGCCGGTTTCCGCCCCAACCACGTTGAATTGCAGCAAAAGGCTGCGGACACACTGGCATTTGCAACAACGCTTGTTGTCACGGAACTGACAGGTTCCGAAACATTCATTCACCTCAACTTTCAGGGGGACAAATGGGTTGGCGTTGTACACGGCATTCATGATCTGGAACTTGGTGCGGCGCTCAGCGTCCATATCGACCAGCGCCATGTTTATGTGTTTAGCGAAGATGGCGATCTGGTGGCACCCGCCGCCTATGCGCTGGCGGCTTGAGGGAGCATCACAATGGCTAAAATCACTTTGGATAACCTCGCGCACGCCTATTACCCCAACCCAAAGGGTGAAGACGACTTTGCGTTGAAGGAATTGAACCATGTGTGGTCAGACGGCGAAGCCTATGCCCTGCTGGGGTCTTCTGGCTGTGGGAAATCCACTCTGCTCAACATCATTTCGGGACTGCTGCATCCTAGCCAGGGACGCATCCTTTTTGATGATAAGGACGTAACGCAGTCCTCAACGGCTGACCGCAACATCGCGCAGGTTTTCCAGTTTCCGGTGGTCTATGACACGATGACGGTGCGGGCCAATCTGGCGTTTCCTTTAAAAAACCGGGGCGCTGATCCTCAATACATTGCCCAACGCGTGCAACAGATCGGTGCCATGATCGGCATGGAGGCCGAACTTGATAAACGCGCCCGGGGTCTGACAGCAGACGCAAAGCAAAAGATCAGCCTTGGCCGTGGCATGGTGCGCGAAGACGTCAACGCATTGCTCTTCGACGAACCGCTGACCGTGATTGATCCGCACATGAAGTGGGAGCTGCGCACGCAGCTGAAATCACTGCACCACGAATTTGGCCACACCATGATCTACGTGACGCACGACCAGACCGAGGCGCTGACTTTTGCGGACAAAGTTGTGGTTATGTTCGATGGACGCGTAGTGCAGATCGGCACTCCGGAAGAACTGTTTGACAAGCCGCAACATACGTTTGTCGGGTACTTTATCGGTTCGCCGGGGATGAACGTCATTCCTGCAACAATTTCTGGCAACAACGCCGTGGTACATGGCTTCGACGTCCCGCTCGCCAATGGATACGCTGCACTGGAAGGCAAAACCGAAATCGGCGTGCGGCCTGAATTCGTCATGCTGACCGAAAGCGAGGGGCTGCCCGTACAGGTGCGCCGGGTCGAGGATGTGGGGCGGCACAAAATCGTCCGAGCGGAGTTGTTCGGAAACGAAATCAACATTCTGGTGGACGAAGACCAGTCGATCTCGCCGGACATGAACCGCATTACATTCGATACAAGCCGCGTGAACGTTTACGTCAACGATTGGCTCAAACCCGAAGAGGCCGCCTGATGGAAAAGACAGTCAATCAAAAGGCGTGGTTCTTGATCCTTCCGGTTCTGGTCTTGGTCGCATTCTCGGCCGTGATCCCGCTGATGACGGTCGTAAACTACTCTGTTCAAGATACTTTTGGACAGAACAAGTTTTTTTGGGTCGGCCTAGAGTGGTTCGAGGAGATGCTTCATTCAGAGCGTATGTGGGATGCTTTGGGGCGTCAGCTGATGTTCTCGGCAATCATCCTTTCCATTCAGATACCTTTGGGCGTTTTCGTGGCGCTCAACATGCCCAAAAGCGGGTTCTGGTCCAGCTTTTGTCTGGTTGTGATGTCGCTGCCTTTGCTGATTCCGTGGAACGTGGTGGGCACGATCTGGCAGATTTTTGGACGGGTCGATATTGGTCTGTTGGGCTATACGCTGGATGCGCTGGGTATTTCCTACAACTACACTCAAAATACATTTGCCGCCTGGGTTACGATCATCATCATGGACGTTTGGCACTGGACTTCGCTTGTCGCCTTGCTGGCCTTTGCCGGCCTCAAGTCGATCCCAGATGCCTATTATCAAGCCGCCAAAATCGATCAAGCCAGCCGGTGGGCCATTTTCCGCTACATCGAATTGCCCAAGATGATGGGCGTGTTGATGATCGCCATCCTGTTGCGCTTCATGGACAGCTTTATGATTTACACTGAGCCGTTCGTGGTCACAGGTGGAGGGCCGGGCAACGCTACGACGCTTTTATCAATTGATCTGGTCAAGATGGCTTTGGGGCAATTTGACCTTGGACCGGCTGCGGCGTTTTCAATAATGTACTATCTAGTGATCTTGCTGATTTCGTGGGTGTTTTACACGGTCATGATCACCATTGATAAGAAGGAGGGGTAAGTCATGAGCGACGCCACCGCTAACCTCGCAGGCCTCACGACCGACCAACCCAGAAAACGGTTCAAGATTAAAGGCTCCGTCGTCGTCATGACGCTTTATTTGCTGTTCTTGATGCTGCCAATTTACTGGCTGCTGAACATGAGCCTCAAGACTAACACCGAAGTTTTGAATGAATTCACTCTGTGGCCGCGCAACCTGACTTTTGCGAATTACGCGACAATTCTGACGGATCCTGCGTGGTATTCCGGCTATATTAACTCGATCATTTATGTCGTGATGAACACTGTGATCAGCCTGACCGTGGCCTTGCCCGCCGCTTATGCGTTCAGCCGCTACCGCTTTATGGGGGACAGTCACCTGTTCTTTTGGCTGCTGACCAATCGCATGGCACCGCCTGCTGTGTTCGCGCTGCCGTTCTTTCAACTGTATTCCTCCGTGGGCCTGTTTGACACGCACATCGCCGTCGCCTTGGCGCACTGTCTGTTCAACGTGCCGCTGGCGGTGTGGATTTTGGAAGGCTTCATGCGCGGTGTCCCAAAAGAGATCGACGAGACAGCCTATCTGGACGGTTACAGCTTTGGACGGTTTTTCGTGAAGATATTTATGCCCCTGATTGCATCGGGCATCGGGGTCGCCGCCTTCTTCTGCTTTATGTTCTCGTGGGTGGAATTGCTGCTCAGCCGCACCCTGACAACTGTCGATGCCAAGCCGATCTCGGCGATCATGACACGGACCCAAGGGGCCGCAGGGATCGACTGGGGTGTGCTGGCGGCAGCAGGTGTGCTGACCATCGTGCCGGGCGCGTTGGTCATTTACTTTGTGCGTAACTACATCGCCAAAGGCTTTGCCCTTGGCCGCGTATAAGCGCGCAACAACAGAAAGGACATTGATATGGAATGGATGGCATGGACTTGGCCCACCGCAATATTTTTCATCATCATCGCCAGCACGTTGACCGTGTTCACTGTGCTGGCAATCAAGTTTCCTGAAACCCCCCGTAAGGGGATCTTACGGATTGAGACGACGCGTGGCGATCGTCTCTTCATCACACTTCTCGGCTCTGCCTTTCTCAATCTGGCATGGCTGGGGATTGTCGGCGCGAACCAACCGTTCGCTCTGATTGTCTGCCTTGTTTACGCTTTCGCGGTATTCCGCTGGGTCTAAAGCAAGGATCGAACGCGGTACGGATCAATACCTCGCCGCGCAAAATCATGGAAAAGTCATTTCCGAATAGGGAGGAACCAATGACATTCTCACTTAAATCAAGCACTGCACTTGCGCTGTCGCTTGGCATTCTGAGCACACCGGTGTTCGCAGACATGGATGCCGCAAGGGCATTCCTGGACAGCGAAATCGGTGATCTTTCAGTCTTGCCACGCGCAGAGCAAGAAGCAGAGATGCAGTTCTTTGTGGATGCGGCCCAGCCGTATCAAGGCATGGAAATCAAAGTTGTTTCTGAAACGATCGCAACGCATGAATACGAAAGCCAAGTGCTCGCGCCTGCGTTTACGGCAATCACCGGTATCCAGGTGACACACGACCTGATCGGCGAAGGCGATGTTGTTGAAAAACTGCAAACACAAATGCAGTCGGGCGAGAACATTTATGACGCCTATATCAACGACTCAGATCTGATCGGGACACACTGGCGCTATCAGCAAGTGCGTAACCTGACAGACTGGATGGCAGGTGAAGGTGCAGCCGTTACGCTGCCCACGTTGGACGTCGATGATTTCATCGGTACGTCCTTTACAACCGGCCCGGATGGCAAACTGTACCAACTGCCAACACAGCAGTTCGCGAACCTCTATTGGTTCCGCTATGACTGGTTCAACGACGAAAAGAACAAGGCTGACTTCAAAGAAGCGTATGGTTACGATCTGGGCGTTCCGGTCAACTGGTCCGCATATGAGGACATCGCCGAGTTCTTTACAGGCCGTGACCTGAGCCATCTCGACGTCGAAGGCGAAGTCTTTGGCAACATGGACTACGGCAAGAAAGACCCGTCTTTGGGTTGGCGCTATACAGACGCGTGGATGTCCATGGCTGGTATGGGCGATGTGGGCGAACCAAACGGTCTGCCCGTCGATGAATGGGGCATTCGTGTTAACGAAAACTCCCAACCAACTGGTTCCTGTGTGGCCCGCGGTGGTGCGACGAACTCGCCTGCGGCCGTCTATGCTGTGACCAAGGCCATCGAATGGCTTGAAAAGTACTCGCCCCCTGCAGCGGCTGGTATGACATTCGGCGAAGCGGGACCAATCCCTGCGCAAGGTAACGTCGCGCAGCAAATGTTTTGGTACACTGCCTTTACAGCAGCGACGGTTCTGCCTGACCTGCCTGTGATGAACGCCGATGGAACTCCCAAGTGGCGCATGGCACCATCGCCGCATGGCGTTTACTGGAAAGAGGGTCAGAAAATTGGCTATCAGGACGCTGGATCCTGGACGCTGATGCAATCCACACCTGTGGACCGTGCCCAAGCTGCTTGGCTCTATGCGCAATTCGTTGTGTCCAAGACAGTTGACCTCAAGAAGTCTGATGTGGGTCTGACCTTCATCCGCGAGTCTACCATTGACTCCGAGCACTTCACCGAGCGTGCACCTCGTCTGGGTGGTTTGGTAGAATTCTACCGCTCACCCGCGCGCGTTCAGTGGTCACCAACTGGCACAAACGTGCCGGACTACCCCAAGTTGGCGCAACTGTGGTGGCAGAACATCGGCGACGCAATGTCCGGTGCGAAGACACCCCAAGAAGCGCTCGACCAACTGTGTGCCGATCAGGAACGTGTGCTTGAACGTCTTGAGCGTGCAGGCGTCCAAGGTGACCTTGGCCCCGTCTTGAACGAAGAGATGAGTGCCGAACACTGGTTCTCGCAGCCAGGCGCACCTTACGCCAAGTTGGAGAACGAAGACGAAGAGCCAAAGACCGTCGCCTATGACGAGTTGATCAAATCCTGGCAGTAAGCCGGATTTAAAAGACGCGGGGTGCCGAAGCGCCCCGCGTTACTCTGTCTCAGGTTGCATTGGTTGGGGCTAAGTCAATTCTTGGCGGCATCTTGGGTTGACAGTTTTTCGCGAACCCACCTGTTAGTCCATAGACGAGACAATTAGATGAGTGCCCAACATCGCTGTCGGCGTGCCGAATGACGGCCCCACGACGATCGAGAAAACAGTGCGCTGGCCGCCCAGCATAAAAGCCAATCTCATGCTCGACTATGATCTGTTTGCCCGAAACTTGGCGCTTGAATAGCGGTTGCTTTCGAAGTTGGATGGGGCAACACGTTCAAAGATTTACGCGAACCGGTAGGGCGCGATCATCTCCAAACTGAAGTATCAAAGGATATCAGACGTGCTTCCCTTTTCTTTCTCGTGCCCCACACGGGTGCACTTTGGCGCTGGGACATGCGAAAAACTTGCAGGCCTGCTGCCTAAGGATGCGAAGTGTGTGATCCTTGTACGCGGTCGCAGCGGGCGCGCATCTGCGCCGATTCTGGCCCTCCTGCATGCGGCGGGGCTTGATGTCACGGAACTCGGCTGTGACGGCGAACCCACTGTGTCATCCATCGACGCGGCACTGAACGTGTTGGCGACCATAAAGGCCGATGCTGTGATCGCCTGCGGCGGTGGTGCTGCGATAGACACAGGCAAAGTCGTTTGTTTTGCGGTGTCAAACAACCTCCGCGGCTATGACGACTTTGCCAAACTGACCCCGGGGCAAATGGATATTCCATGCCTCATTCCGTGTCTTGCGTTGCCTACAACGGCAGGCACCGGTGCCGAAGTGACGGCCAACGCGGTCATTGGTGTGCCTGACAAAGGTGCCAAGATCAGCCTGCGCGGCCTAGGGCTTTGCCCAACCTTCGCTATTGTCGACCCTGATCTTATGCGCGGCGCGCCGGATGCTGTGGTGCTGCACGCTGGATTGGATGCGATCACGCAAGTCTTTGAAAGCTACACATCAAACGCTGCCACGCCATATTCCGACGCCTTGACGCGTTCGGTCAAAGAAACAGGACTGCCAGCTCTCAAACGAGCATTGGACGGGGGGGACATGTCTGCTTTGGATGATCTCGCGTGGGTCAGCCATGTCAGTGGGCTGGCGCTTGCCAATTCTGGTCTTGGGGCGGCGCATGGGTTGGCCTCGGTCATAGGTGGCCGATTTGATGCACCCCATGGTGCGCTGTGTGGGCGGTTGCTGCTTCCAGTGATGCAACAAAACCTGAGGTGCGCACCACAAGGGTCTAATATACACGCGCGACTTTCGTCATGTGTTGATCACATTGCGGCAGTCTTTCCCCCAACTGAAAAAACCGATCCGCTTTCTGGCTATAGTGCGTGGCTCGACACAAAAGGCTTGCCCCGGCTGGCAGATTGGTTAGTCGCTGAAGATGATCTGGCCACACTCGCTACACAAGGCATGGCCGCATCATCAAGCCAGAAGAATGCAGTTCCTTTGAACGAAGCCGACTATCTACGCGTTCTTTCGGCTGCTTTGTAAAGATGGGCGAATGACACGACCGTCAGCGTGGCTGGGGACGGAGGTCGAGTAACTCTTCCGTCACCTGACTCACTTCGGCGACCTTAGTTTATGTTATGTGGCTGACCTGCTCCCCTATGAGTCCGCTAATTTAGTTTAGCTCTGTTCAGGGTTTGGTCTTCCTTTGACCGGTTAGCATATTCTACTGGCGTCAGGCCAGCGAGGCTTGAGTGGGGCCGATGTTGGTTAAAGTCGGTACGCCACACCGCAATCAGATTGCGGGCGTATCGTAGACTGTCGAATAGGTGTTTGTTCAGACACTCATCCCGCATCCTGCCGTTGAAGCTTTCAACAAACCCGTTCTGCATTGGCTTGCCTAGCGTCATGTAGTCCCATAGGCGTACATCAATGTCCCGTAGCCCATGATCTGGTAATCCTCCCCAAAACTAAGGGGATGCGGAAGTAGAATTTTCTCGGCAAGATATCTGAGGAGATTTTGATGAAGATGACGAGATATAGCGACCCCCAAATCCTTGCGATCCTGCGCCA
>Ga0115562_1003130_pt1 | contig 11120 bp, 10 predicted proteins | sample COGITO_mtgs_1105_6_FD_87200 | JGI IMG/M metagenome (GOLD analysis project Ga0115562, IMG submission 87200) | Pelagic marine microbial communities from North Sea - COGITO_mtgs_110516 | ecosystem: Environmental > Aquatic > Marine > Epipelagic | place: Germany:Helgoland, sampling site Kabeltonne...
AAGCATCAGGAATTTTCAATTATGCACAAGGGGTTATGGCCCTTTTCGCAGCGCTTACCCTTGTCGGCATCATGGAAGGCCAAGTGCCTTTCGCGCACTTGATTAACGCCATCTTCGGTACAGAAATCCACCACTTCGGCTGGGAGGTGCCGGCCCTTTTGGCGATTGGTCTGACTGTGGTCGTGATGGTGATTTTCGCTTGGCTGGTGCAGCGGTTCGTCTTCCGACATCTGGTTGGGCAAGAGCCTATCATTCTGTTCATGGCCACCATCGGGCTTGCCTATTTTCTTGAAGGCGTGGGTGATCTGATGTGGGGCTCCGAGATCAAGACAATCGCGCTGGGTCTGCCGCAAGGCAATGCGCGCTGGTTGGAAGATGTCACATCGTCTTGGGGCGATGACACGTTCTACGGCTTCTTTGTACGCCAATTGGATATTGTGGCTGCGATAGTGGCGATCCTGCTGGTCACAGCGCTAATCATTTTCGCGCAGTACACCAAACGAGGCCGCGCAATGCGCGCTGTGGCGGATGATCACCAAGCGGCCCTGTCGGTCGGTATCTCGCTGAACTTCATCTGGGTGCTGGTCTGGTCACTGGCGGGAATAGTCGCCCTTGTTGCCGGTGTGATGTGGGGCGCGAAATCTGGCGTGCAGTTTTCACTGTCGCTGATCGCGCTCAAGGCCTTGCCCGTGTTGATGCTGGGCGGCTTTACATCGATCCCCGGTGCGATTGTGGGTGGTCTGATCATCGGCGTGGGCGAGCAATTGTTCGAATACACGATTGGTGGGCCTTACCTTGGCGGTGCCACGGAAAACTGGTTCGCCTATATGCTGGCGTTGCTATTTTTGGTGTTCCGTCCGCAGGGTCTATTCGGGGAGAAGATCATTGAACGTGTTTAATCTCTCTCACATTTCGACCTGCCAGAAACGGAGAACGCGCTGATGTTTTATCGTGAAGCCGGTGATTTCAAGACGACATACAAAGAAGACAATCAGACGTTTCCGATTGCCTTTGACCGCTACCGCTATTGGGCCGTTCTGGTCGTCGCATATTGCGTCATTCCGTTTATGATCAATGACTATTGGGCCAATGCGATTTTAGTGCCGTTCCTGATCTATGCGATTGCCGCAATCGGGTTGAACATTCTGACGGGATACTGCGGTCAGGTCAGCCTTGGTACGGGCGGCTTTATGGCCGTAGGTGCCTATAGCTGCTATAAACTGATGACCAGTTTCCCAGACGTATCCATCGTCATCCACATCATTTTGGCCGGTGGTATCACTGCCATAGTAGGGGCTGCATTTGGCCTGCCAAGTTTGCGGATCAAAGGGTTTTACCTTGCCGTTGCAACATTGGCCGCCCAGTTCTTTCTGGTGTGGTTGTTCAACAAGGTCTCTTGGTTCTACAACTATTCCGCATCCGGCCAAATCTCGGCGCCAGAGCGGTTGGTTTTTGGCGCCCCTGTTACTGGCCCCAACACAGAGCCTTGGGTGCAATATATGATCGCGCTCGTGTTCTGTACGCTCTGCGCGATCATTGCGCGCAACCTGACGCGGGGGTCACTGGGCCGGTCTTGGATGGCTATTCGTGACATGGACATCGCGGCCGAGATTATCGGAGTGAACCCCCTTAAGGCGAAACTGACTGCTTTTGCTGTATCTTCTTTCTTCATCGGCATCTCGGGGGCGTTGTTCTTCAGCGTTTATTTGGGTGCTGTCGAAGTTGGCGAAGCCTTCGGTATTCAAAAATCGTTTCTGGTGCTCTTCATGATTATTCTCGGCGGGCTTGGCAGTATCTTTGGCAGCTTTGTAGGGGCGGCGTTCCTTGTCCTGCTGCCGGTTCTGCTGAAAGTGATCGGTGTTGATCTGCTGGGCTGGCCCACTGATCTGGTCAGCCATTTGCGACTTGTGATTATTGGCGCGCTGATCATGTTCTTCTTGATCAAGGAACCACATGGGCTGGCGCAGCTTTGGCGGGTTGCAAAGGAAAAACTGCGGCTTTGGCCATTCCCTTATTAGGGCAAAATTAATCTGCGGGGCTTGCCCTGCAATATGACCGGGTGAACCCGGCAATTGTTCGGATCAACCAATGGGAGGAAATATCCGATGAAACTTAAGACACTTGGGGCGCTGGCCCTAACGGCTGCACTTGGTGCGACCACGGCGACTGCTGAACTGGTCATTCCTGACCTTAGCTATCGCACTGGTCCATATGCGGCGGGCGGCACGCCGTTTTCTGATGGCTATCAGGATTACTTCAATCTGCTGAATGCCCGTGACGGTGGCATCGGTGGCGAAATGGTCCGCATTGTGGAATGCGAAACGGCCTACAACACCGAAACCGGTGTGGAATGCTATGAAAGCACCAAAGGCGAAGGCGCCTTGGTTTATCAACCACTTTCCACAGGTATTACTTATCAGCTGATCCCACGTGCGACAGCGGACGGCATTCCGATCCATACGATGGGTTATGGCCGTACTTCTGCTGCTGATGGTGAGACATTCAACTGGGTGTTCAACTATCCTGCGAACTACTGGGACGCGGCATCTGTGATGGTCAACTATCTGCTGGAGCAGAATGACAACAGCCTTGAGGGCAAGAACATCGCGCTGCTCTATCACAACTCTGCATACGGCAAAGAGCCGATTGCAACGTTGAACGTGCTGGCCGAAATGCACGGCTTTACACTGAGTGAACTTGCCGTGGATCACCCTGGTCAGGAACAAACCGCACAGTGGCTGCAAATCCGCCGCGAGCGTCCTGATTACGTTTTGATGTGGGGCTGGGGTGTCATGAACCAGGTCGCCGTACAGGAAGCAGCGAATATCAACTACCCAATGGGCCAATTCATCGGCAACTGGTGGGCCGGTGCCGAGCATGACGTGACCCCAGCGGGTGCGGCAGCTGACGGCTATCTGTCGCTGAACATGAACCGCGTGGGTGACATGCCGGTTCTTGCTGAGATCCAGTCGATGGTTGTTGATGCAGGTGAAGGTGCTGGCGACGGTTCAAATGTCGGATCGGTTCTCTATGTTCGTGGCATGTATGCAGCGATGCTTGCAGCCGAGGCGATTGCCACAGCGCAGGAAATCCACGGTGTGTCAGACATCACACCTGCGATGATGCGTGACGGCATGGAAGCGCTCAACATCACAAACGCACGTATGGAAGAGCTTGGCATGCCATTGGTGGGCCCAGAGTTCAGCGTGTCATGTGAGAACCACGGTGGATCTGGCCTTGGCATTGTTCAGCGCTGGGATGCAGCGGCAGGCGCGTTTGTTGCACTAACCGATTACATCGAGTCCGACAAAAGCGTGACTGCGCCATTGGTTGCGGCTGATGCGGCAGCATTTGCTGCCGAGAATAACATCACACCTGGTTGCCTTTAATGGAACCCGGCCTTGGCGGCGGACCTGTGGTCTGCCGCCAAGGCTAACCTTTAATGCAGGAGTTCTGGCGCGATGCTTGACAGTGCAAAGACCGAGACCTTGCTTGAGGTCAACAATATCGAAGTCATCTACAACCACGTGATCCTTGTGCTGAAGGGCGTGTCTTTGTCGGTACCAAAGGGCGGTATCACGGCCCTCTTGGGGGGCAATGGTGCTGGAAAAACCACAACGCTGAAGGCGATTTCCAACTTGCTACATTCCGAGCGCGGAGACGTCACCAAGGGCAGCATCCATTATCGCGGCGACCGCGTGCAGGATTTGTCGCCGGAGGCTTTGGTCAAACGCGGTGTTGTGCAAGTGATGGAAGGCCGCCATTGCTTTGAACATCTGACAGTCGAAGAAAACCTGCTGACAGGTGCTTACACCCGTCGCGATGGCAAGACAGCCGATGCGCTGGATATGGTCTATGAATATTTCCCTCGTCTCAAAACCCGCCGCAAATCGCAGGCTGGATATACTTCGGGTGGGGAACAGCAAATGTGTGCCATCGGGCGCGCCTTGATGTCCAAGCCAGAGACGATTTTGCTGGATGAGCCAAGCATGGGTCTGGCCCCGCAATTGGTCGAAGAGATTTTCGGCATCGTAAAATCACTGAATGAAAAAGAGGGCGTGTCTTTCCTCTTGGCCGAGCAGAACACCAACGTCGCGCTGCGCTTTGCGCATTACGGCTATATTCTGGAAAGCGGGCGCGTGGTCATGGACGGCACTGCCGCCGAGTTGCGCGAAAACCCCGATGTTAAAGAATTCTATCTGGGCATGTCCGAGGAAGGCCGCAAATCGTTTCGCGATGTCAGGTCCTACAGACGCCGTAAGAGGTGGCTGTCATGAGCAATTTGGACCAGCTTGAAACCCGCTCTGCCGATGAGCGCGAAGCGGATCAGCTTGCTCAGTTGCTGCCGCTTCTGGCGCGCATCAATGCAAGTGAGGGCAGCTGTCTGACAGGTGCAGATAAGGTGCAATCGCTTGCTGACCTGCGCCATCTTCCTGTCCTGCGGAAATCTGACCTGAGCAAATGGCAGGCCGAACACCCGCCGTTTGGTGGTATCCCGACCAATGGCGTGACGCGCCTGTTTCAATCACCGGGCCCGATCTATGAACCGGGTGGCTCAACGCCAGATTGGTGGCGCTTTGGCCGTTTTTTGCGCAGCCTTGGCATTGGCGCAGGCGATGTGGTGCAGAATACGTTTTCGTATCATTTCACTCCGGCAGGCGCGATGTTTGAAAGCGCGGCCATGGCCGTTGGCGCGCAAGTGTTTGCTGCGGGTCCGGGGCAGACCGAATTGCAAGTACAGGCTGCTGCCGATCTTGGTGTGACCGTCTATGCTGGCACGCCAGATTATCTGGGCGCGATCTTGACCAAAGCGGACGAGATGGGTGTGGATTTGAGCCACATCACGAAAGCCGCCGTGTCGGGAGGCCCGTTGTTTCCTGCGGTGCGTGCGGTCTATGCTGCGCGCGGGATCACCTGTTTGCAGTGTTATGGCACGGCGGATGTAGGGCATATCGCTTATGAAACGCTGGCCGATGCGCCGATGGTGGTTGATGAAGGCGCGATTGTCGAAATCGTGACTCCCGGCACTGGCGATCCGGTCGCTGATGGTGAGGTAGGCGAGGTTGTTGTGACCGCGCTGAACCCTGATTACCCGCTCGTCCGATTTGCGACCGGCGACCTTTCTGCCGTTGTGCCGGGGTTGTCTGACTGTGGCCGCACCAATATGCGGCTGGCCGGTTGGAAAGGCCGCGCTGATCAAGCCACCAAGGTGAAGGGTATGTTTGTGCGTCCTGAACAGGTCGCGCGATTGGTTGAACGGCATCCTGAAATTCATCGCGCACGTATCGAAGTTGGCCATGACGGCAAGACCGACACCATGTTGGTTAAGTTGGAAACCGATGGCACCGATGTCGATGCCTATGCGGCGTCAATCTCGGAAGTCCTGAAGTTGCGCGGAGAGGTCCAGACAGTCTCTCTCGGTGGATTGCCCCGCGACGGCGTCGTTATTGCAGACCTCAGAGGCACGGGATGATGCAGGCCGCAGGCGCATGAAGCTCGAGGCGGGTCTTTCTGCCGTCGTGACGGGGGGTGCATCCGGGCTGGGTGCGGCGGTCGCTTCTGCGTTATGCGCGCAGGGCGTCAAAGTCGCGTTGTTTGATCGAGACGTGGACAAAGGTACGCGCTATGCGGCTGAAATTGGGGCGCTCTTTTGCGAAACGGATGTCACCGATGCGGCGTCTGTGAGCGCGGCCTTGACGCAAGCGCGAGCAGTCCATGGTCAAGAGCGTATCTGCGTGAATTGCGCCGGGATTGCACCAGCGGCCAAAACGGTGTCTCGCGGTCAATCGCATGATTTGGCGCTGTTCCAGCAGACGATCAACGTCAACTTGGTAGGCAGCTTTAACGTGGCCTCGCGAAGTGCCGCTGGCATGGTGGCCGCTGAACCTTTGGGCGAGGAGCGCGGGGTGATCATTCACACAGCCTCTATCGCGGCCTATGAGGGACAGATGGGGCAGGCGGCCTATGCGGCATCCAAGGGTGGGATTGTCGGCCTTACCCTTCCGATGGCGCGTGATCTGGCGCGTGATGGCGTGCGGGTCATGGCGATCGCGCCGGGGATATTTGGCACACCAATGGTGACTGCCATGAGCCAAGACATCCAAGATGGCCTTGCCGCAGGCATTCCGTTTCCGTCGCGCTTGGGTGATCCTGCTGAATACGCGGCCCTCGCGCTGCACATCATAGAAAACGCATTCCTGAATGGCTCGGTCATCCGTCTTGATGGCGCGACCCGGCTGACGATGAGGTAGAGACATGGACTTTGCTCTGAGCGAAGAACAGACATTGATTTTTGATATGGCTAAGGCTTTTGGCGAAGAGCATATCGCGCCAAATGCGCTGGCGTGGGAAAAGGCAGAAACCATTCCCAAAGACCTATGGCCAAAACTGGCTGAACTGGGTTTTGGTGGTCTTTATGTCAGCGAAGACCGCGGTGGATCAGGGTTATCACGGCTTGACGCGACGCTGGTGTTCGAAGCGCTGAGCATGTCGTGCCCGTCAGTTGCGGCGTTCTTGTCTATTCATAATATGTGCGCGGCCATGATCGACATGTTCGGCTCTGACGCATTGCGTGACAATTCCTGCCGCGCGCGCTGAAGATGGATTTGGTCTTGTCATATTGCCTGACCGAACCTGGCTCTGGTTCAGACGCTGCGGCCCTGAAGACCCGTGCGGAACGGACGAACGAAGGCTATGCGCTGACTGGAACAAAGGCGTTTATCTCGGGCGGTGGCTATTCGGACGCCTATATCGTGATGTGTCGGACGGGTGACTCAGGCCCCAAGGGGATTTCGGCCATGCTCATTGAAGACGGAACTGATGGTCTGTCCTTTGGCGGGTTAGAGGACAAGATGGGCTGGCGTGCGCAGCCGACCCGACAGGTGCAGTTGGACAATTGCAATGTTCCTGCAACCAATCTGCTGGGCGAAGAAGGCAAGGGCTTTCGCTATGCGATGGCTGGTTTGAACGGGGGCAGATTGAATATTGCGGCCTGTTCGCTGGGGGCAGCACAAGCCGCCCTGACGCAGACAGTTGCATACATGGCCGAACGCAAGGCATTCGGGAAATCGATCGATCAGTTTCAGGCGTTGCAGTTCCGGTTGGCTGATATGGAAATTGAGTTGCAAGCCGCGCGGGTGTTCTTACGCCAAGCGGCATGGAAACTCGACGCACGTGCGCCGGATGCGGCAATGCACTGCGCAATGGTTAAGAAATTCGTGACAGAGGCAGGTAGCCGGATCGTCAACCAATGCCTTCAGTTGCACGGCGGCTATGGGTATCTGGCCGACTACGGTATTGAAAAGCTGGTCCGTGATCTGCGTGTCCACGAGATATTGGAAGGCACGAACGAGATCATGCGGATGATTGTCAGCCGCGAGATGATTGCAAAGCACTAGCGGCTTCAACAATTAGGGTTGCCGCACTCTGATGCCACGCCGGTCACTGTTACACATCTCAGTGATGTGCCCGCCAATATATGCCCATGTTCTTGTCAGTGTGGATCGTTGCCGCTAGCTGCACGCGCAGTTTCGAAAGAGACGGCCTGTGCTAGGGGCGACACAAACGGCAGCCCATCATCGCGAGGGCTACCAAAAACAAGGGAAAAGCAAGATGAATTCAAAAATTACCGGCGGTTGTCTGTGCGGCGCTGTCGAATTCTCGGTAGAGAACCGGTTCGTGTTCATGTTTCTGTGCCACTGCACCCAGGGCCGGAAAATTTCGGGCTCGGCCCACGCATCCAACCTGTTTTCGGACACGCACAGTCTTGAATGGACCCCCCCATCGCCTTGCTGATGTCGCTGGGATCCATCGAGCAGGACTGTTCGTTATAAAGATACGGCTGCTCTTCGACTTTGACCATTTTGTACTTTGACATGAAATGTCCCTTCGATTGCTATCCTTTGATTTGTTAAACACTTTCGGATCAATGCTGGCAGCGGCGAGGATGTCGCCCCAATGCGTGCTGACCATCGTGTTTCAGATTTGATTTCTGTTTGTCAGAGCATGTGGGTGCTTTGGCTAAGTATCGTGATAATTGCCTATTCTTTGACATAAGGCTTACCGTCCGCCGCTGGTGCGCGCGCCCGCCCAATCAGTCCTGCCACGACGATGATCGTGACGATGTATGGCGCCATGGCAAGGAACTCGGACGGGATAGGCGTTTGCAGCAACGCCAGCTTTTGTTGCAACGAATCCGCAAAGCCAAAGACCAGCGCCGCCCCTAACGCGCCCGCCGGATGCCAACGTCCGAATATCATGGCCGCCAGCCCGATAAATCCGCGTCCGCCAGTCATACCCTCGTCAAAACGCCCCACAGACCCCAGCGTGAACCAAGCTCCACCAAATCCGGCCACCATCCCCGCCAAGGTCACGTTGATATAGCGTGTCCGGTAGACGTTGATGCCAAGCGTATCCGCCGCCCTTGGGTGTTCGCCCACGGCCCGTGCCCGCAGCCCGTGGCGCGTGTAGAACAGATAGTAGGTCGAGACCGCGACCATCACCAGCGCGCCGTAGACAAAGACGTTTTGACTGAACAGCATTGGTCCGATGACGGGGATATCGCCCAAGATGGGGATCTTGATAGATCGGAACACGGGTGCGTTGTTTAGATGCCTGTATTCGGCAAAAACCTGACTGCTGACATAGGACGTCAGCCCCAACACAAAGAGGTTTATGACCACCCCTGCGATGATCTGATCCATCCGGTAGGTCACAACCAATGCCGCCAGAATGAACCCAAATAGTCCGCCAACAGCGATGGCTGCGGCCAATCCGCCGATGCCGCCGGCCAGTGAGCCGACCAACGCACCGGTGAAAGCGCCTGCCAACAGCATGCCTTCAATGGCGATGTTCACGACGGCGACCCGCTCTGACAATACACCTGCTAGCGCACCCAAAGCTATGGGGACCGCGCGTACCATCGTCGCTTGCAACATGCCGGTCAGCGAGAAGGCCTTGCCTGCTGTCGCCCAGACCAGAAATGCCGCGACCGCAAAAGCCAATCCGATGCCAAGCGACAATAGCGCCCACCGCGCGCCGCCGCGCAGGAATTGGCGCGCGCCCAAAAAGGCGAGGATGGTGGCGACGACATAGATGAACGGTCCCGATGGCACGACCAGCGGAGAAAGCGCCCAGCGGTCTGTGGGCCGCGATAGCCGGAAGGTGGCATCGCCTGTTGCATCTGGGGCCAGCAAAAGTGCTATCAGAATTGCCAGCCCGATAAGGATAATCCCTGTGACGGTGTTTTGGCGGGTGTGCCCTGTTGGCCGTGCTGTGCTCATCATGATGCACCCCCTTTCTTGCGGCGAAAGCCCCAAGGGAAGATTGCGCGCACCAGCAAGGGGGCTGCGATAAAGACAATGATCAGGGCTTGGATAATTCCGATCAGGTCAATGGATACGCCCGCATCCACCTGCATCTGTCGTCCGCCCGCCTCCAGCGCGCCAAACAGCAGGCCCGCAAAGACGACGCCGACAGGATGCGATCGCCCCAGCAAGGCCACGGCAATGGCATCAAAGCCAAGGCCTGCCGAAAATCCCGGTGTGGCCCGGCCCAGAACACCCAAAACCTGATTGGCCCCGGCCAAACCCGCCAAGGCACCCGCAGTCGCCATAGCAGCCACGATGATCACGCCGGAATGCATGCCCGCGAACCGCGCTGCCTTGGCGTTTTCGCCGCTGGCACGGAATTCAAAGCCCAACTTACTGCGAAACAGCAGCCAATACACAAGGCCGACCATGATCAACACCAGGAATATCCCCGCATGCACGCGCAAGTTGGGGTCGATCGCGGTCAGCAGACGCGGCAGCTCGGCGGCGTCGGGCACCGATTTCGAGATTGGATCAGCACGGCCTGTCTGTTGGACGTAAGGCAGGCTGAGAAAGTAATCCAACAACCGGTAGGAAATCAGGTTCAACATGATGGTTGAGATCACTTCATGCGCACCGGTCGCGGCCCGCAACCAGCCTGCGATGGAGGCGTAAAGCGCACCCCCCAAAGCCCCGGCGAAGAGGGACAGGGGCAGCAAGACAATGCTGGGCAGATACGAAAAGCTAAAGCCGGTAACCACAGCAGCCAACCCGCCGATCACAATCTGCCCTTCGGCCCCGATGTTGAACAAACCCGCCCTAAACCCCAACGCGAGCCCCAAACCCGCAAGGATCAGCGGGGCTGCGGCGGTTAGTGTCTCGGAGACCGCATTCAGCGACCCGACAGAGCCTTCCAGTAGCGCCACATAGGACCGCCCAATAGTGGGCAGGTCGATGTTGGTGGCGAGCATGGTCACAGCCCCTAAAATCAGGGCCATAATGACTGCAAAGAGCGGGACAACGACCAGATCTTCGACCTCGGTCCTGCCTATCGCCTTGCCTTGCAGCAGGTTTTGCATTGTAGGTTCGGTCATGCCACTGCCCCCGCCATCGCAAGGCCGATTTGCGCTTTGTCGGCAACATCGGCGGTGTATTCGGCCACGATCCGGCCTTTGAACATCACAAGGATACGGTCAGAGAGAGCCAGAATTTCGTCCAGTTCCGATGAGACCAGCAAAACCCCGTCGCCTTCGTCACGCGCGGCAATCAGGCGTTTGTGAATGTATTCGATTGATCCCACATCAAGGCCGCGTGTGGGCTGTCCGGCGATCACGCATTTGGTGTCGCGGGCCAATTCGCGGGCCACGACCAATTTTTGCTGGTTGCCCCCCGACAGATGCCCGGCTTGGGCAAAGACCGAAGGGGTGCGGATGTCAAAATCCTGCACCCACCCCGCAGACGTTTCGTTCACCTTTGCCCAGTCTACCTGCGGCCCTTTGGAAAAGCGCTCGTCGTAATAGCTGTCCAGCACCATGTTTTCGGCGACTGTGAAATTCGCGATCAATCCGGCGGCCTGCCGGTCTTCGGGGATATGGGCGATACCGATGCGGTGGCGCTGGCGGGCGGACAGGCGGGTGATGTCCAGGCCATCAAATGTTACCGTGCCTTGGACTGCAGGGCGAACGCCAGCCAAAGCCTCGATCAAAGCCGATTGTCCGTTGCCTTGCACGCCAGCGATACCGACGACTTCGCCGCCTCGCACTGTCATGTTCAGCCCATCCACGGCAATATCACCACTGTCGCGCAGGACCG
>Ga0115562_1003132_pt1 | contig 11116 bp, 10 predicted proteins | sample COGITO_mtgs_1105_6_FD_87200 | JGI IMG/M metagenome (GOLD analysis project Ga0115562, IMG submission 87200) | Pelagic marine microbial communities from North Sea - COGITO_mtgs_110516 | ecosystem: Environmental > Aquatic > Marine > Epipelagic | place: Germany:Helgoland, sampling site Kabeltonne...
AACGAATATAGAGATTGAAGAAGAAGACTTTTAAAAACTACCAAAAGAATTAATATTAGGACAAGCAGCTCCTCTTGATTTTTTTGTCCATAAATTTATCCCCACAGAAACTTGATGAAATCCCGAATTTGTAAGTAAAACATCGTTCATTTGCTTTGAATAGGTATAAGAAAACATAAAGTTGTTATAATTGATACCTATTACGGGAGAAATAAATTGCGAAGTATCTATTGGATTTGTATCAAAACTTCTTCTATAAGAAATTGCAGCCCAAATTTGAGTTTGAGACAACGTCTTGTATGCTTTGAGGTTAAAATCAGCTATTTTTTGCCCCATACTTTGTTTAAATTGAACCATTATAGAGGGCTCTAACTGAATATAATTATCCTTTCCATAATAATACCCTGCAGAAAATATATAGTTCTTTAGATCAAGAGGCTCTTGAATATTTAAATTGTTTTTAGCGGTGAGTAATAAGTTTTTTACAGTAAAGTAAGATGAAAACCCTTCCCTGTGATAAGCGATACTAAAATCTGAGTTGTAGTAACTTGTACTTTGTATGATAGAAGCAACATCTGAATCTCCAAAGCTTCTCTGATCTGACTGATTTTGAACAAATGTAAATGACAAACCAAAAGAAAATTGTTCAAAGAAGTTTGCATCACTTAACGGTATATGATAGGTGTAGGTTCCTTGAATCCCTTTTTGAGAATGATACCCATTTCTATCATTAAACAAGACAAAACCATAACCAGCATTAGATTGTTCATCAAATTTAGAATGAAAACTTAAGGTTTGTAAAGTAGGGGCATCGGGTATACCCGCCCATTGCTGTCTTGCTGTCATGCGTAATTTACTTGAATTACCAATACCTGCAGCAGATGGATGAACTAAATAAACATTGTCTGATAAATAATCCTGATAAATGGGGAGTGTTACTTGTGAATGATTTTTTAAACAAAAAAAACACAAATTCAGGTAAAAAAATCGCACTAGGTATGAATGCATTAAAATCAAATTATAATATTAACCAAATATATTGTTTTTATTAAAAAGATACTTGAAAGACTGAGAATTTAACATAGATTTAAAAAACAACTACCGTAGAACTGTAAAATCCAAGATATAGTTATGAAATTTAAAAAATAGTAGTTGTGCGAATTTAACAGACTTCCTCCAACGAGGATATTAATCTTAAAATCTGATGCTTTCTCCCTCTTGTTAAAGGAATAATTGATTTATCTAACAATTCTAATCTTGAAATCGATACTGTTTTTATTTTTCTGATATTTACGATATAGGATCGATGTTGTCTAAAAAAGAAAAAAGGCAATCGAGTATAAAAACTCTTAATGGTAGAATAAACGACAATGACACCGTTTATCGTTACAATCTTAACATAGTCGCCAATAGATTTAACATAAAGTATGTTATCTGTATCTATAAGGTGATTTTTTTTTTCAGAATACACAAGTAATTTTGGGGTAAAATGATCTTTAACATTCATTAGTTTAAGAATTTTACTTTCTAATAATGTAAAATCGATATAATGAGAGTATTCAAAATTTAAGTATCCGGAAATAAACTCAATATTAGAGTGTTTTTCTTTTACAGAAGCTTCATCCATAATAGTCACTACATGTGCATTGTGAGACAATAATGAAGACAAGGCAAAAGGAAAAGTCCAACAAGAATTCTGTTTAAAAATTAATAAATCTATTCTCTTAGACTGATCATTTTTAGAATTGACAAAATCATTACAATTTTTAAAATGATCACAATGCTTATACCGCAATAGGGTAACTAGATTCGATTCTAAATAAAAAACCTCATCGTTTGATAAATTGTAACAATAGAAATTCTCATCTATTACTACTACTGTTATTTTCTTTTTCATCTTTTTTATCTAAATTTAAAAAAAAAAAATGACTCTACATTTAGCTCAGAGAAAAAAACAGCGTTTTTTTCTTATTTTTTAGATAAAAACATCTTTATTAACGATAAATAAATATGCCTTAAAAGTGGTTCATAACAATAGAAAAACTTAAAAATTAGCATTACTCTATATTTAGAATCGAAGAAAATACATTGTAAGAGCCTTTATATAAAGAGAAGCTCTTGCCTCCCATTATTTGTTAATAAAAACATTAAGGTCTTGTAAAAAAAATGTTTTTCGTTAATAAGTTATTTTTTGAAGAGTTTTAATGTAAAATGAACAAAACTATAAAAAACAAAAGATATTCTTGATGATTGCGTAGCAATATGAAATTTACCCTAGAACTACCGAATATAATGTAAAAGAAAAATCCTTAACGTTCTATAAATAGATTGTTAAGGATTACTAAAGCGGTCTGGACGGGACTCGAACCCGCGACCTCCTGCGTGACAGGCAGGCATTCTAACCAGCTGAACTACCAAACCGTTGCTATTAGCGGATGCAAATATAACACAGATTTTTTCATTTGCAAATATATAACAGCAAATTTATGTATTTATTTTTCTACTGATCAAATAGGCTGTCAAAACTTCGTGATACCCCTTGTGAATGTCTACAGGCACATAATCAATTTTATATTGTAAACATTTATTTTTCAAATCTTTAAAGTATTTTCGAACTAATTCTTTATAAGAGTCTTGAATATTTTCTGCGTATACATTTATTTCTTCTGAAGTTTCAACATCAACAAATTTCTTTGGTGAAATGTCAAAATTGAAATTAAATTCTGTTTCTTCATCATAAGTATGAAATAAAACAACCTCGTGTTTATTGTATTTTAAATGTCTTAATGCTTCAAATAGCGCTTCATTGTCTTTTGTCGTTTGAAACATATCGGTAAAAATAAAAATTAAAGAACGTCTATGAATCTTTTTTGCAATTTCATGTAGGTATTTACAGGTATCTGTTGATGCTTTTGAACTAGCAACTAATAAAAGCTCTAATTGATGTAGTAACATTTTTCTATGACGGTCACTTGCTTTTTCAGGTGCATAATATTCATATGAATCTGAATATATACTTAAACCTACAGCATCACGCTGTCTTTTTAACATCTCCATCAAAGAAGCGGCTGCTACAGCAGAGAATCCAACTTTATTTAAATTATCTAATTGTTGATTTTTTGCAATAGGATAATGCATTGAAGCAGAATTATCGATGATAATATGGCACCGTAAGTTTGTTTCTTCTTCGTACTTCTTCGTATACAGTTTTTCGGTCTTTGCATATAGTTTCCAATCTATATGACGCGTACTTTCTCCTTTGTTATACAATTTATGTTCAGAAAATTCTACAGAAAAACCATGAAACGGGCTTTTATGCAATCCTGTTATAAAACCTTCAACTACTTGTTTTGCAAGTAAGTCTAAGTTTTTTAATACCGAAGGTTGGACTTCTGAAAGAGATTTCATATTACTAACGAAAATAAAAAAAGGTCTGACATTAGCCAAACCTTTTCTCTTATATATTGAACGGCTTTTATTATTACATAGCAGCGTCTATTTTTCCTGTATACACATTTTTAGGGGCAACACCTACTTGTTTGTCTACTACCTCTCCATTTTTAAAAATTAAAACCGTAGGAATATTACGCACACCATATTTTGCTGCAAATTCTTGATTTGCATCTACATCTACTTTACCAACAATTGCTTTACCATCGTATTCCGTATGAATTTCATCAACGATTGGTCCTACCATTCTGCAAGGACCACACCAGGCTGCCCAAAAATCGACCAAAACTGGCTTATCTGATTTTAATACTACTTCATCAAAATTTGCATCTGTTATTTCTAGTGCCATATATTATTTTTTAAATTGTTATTTTAAATTCAATACACAAAAGTAAACATTTTATTTGCTTTCTAGTTTTTAGAAAATTACTTTTAACTATGTGTGTATCAATTGTCCTTATGCGTTAAAATAATGCTTTGGCAATCGCTTTTATATTGTCACTTTTACCCATAGAATAATAGTGTAAAACAGGAACTCCGGCAGCTAATAATTCTTTAGACTGCTCAATAGCCCATTCAATTCCTACATTGCGAACTTCTTTATTTGTTTTACAACTCTCAATATCAGAAATTAATGATTCTGGTATATCGATTTTAAAAACCTGGGGCAATAATTGTAAATGACGTTCTACTGCAATCGGCTTAATTCCTGGTATGATAGGTATTTCTATTCCGATATCTCTTGCTGCTTGCACAAATTGAAAATACTTCTGATTATCAAAAAACATCTGAGTGACCACATAATCTGCTCCTGCATCTACTTTTTCTTTCAACCGTTTTAAATCAGATTGTAACGATGGAGACTCAATATGTTTTTCGGGATAACCAGCAACTCCAATACAAAAATCTGATTTGTTCGATGACTCAACAACATCGTGTAAATATTTTCCAGAATTTAAATTTTGAATTTGTCTTACCAAGTCTACGGCATAATGATTGCCTTCATGATTGGGTTCAAAATACTTTTGATGACTCATCGCATCTCCTCTCAACGCCATTACATTATCGATTCCTAAATATTGACAATCCACTAAAACATACTCTGTTTCCTCTTTGGTAAACCCTCCACACAACACATGAGGCACAGTATCTACGTCATATTTGTGCTTGATAGCCGCACAAATACCAACCGTTCCTGGACGCATTCTCGTTATTTTTCTGTCTAACAAGCCATTCTCTTTATGAATATAAACAAACTCCTCTCTTGAAGTTGTAACATCTATAAATGGGGGCTTAAACTCCATTAAAGGATTAATATTATCATACAACTCTTGAATATTATTTCCTTTTTTGGGAGGAATAACTTCGAAGGAAAATAATGTTTTCCCATTTGCTTTTTTAATATGCTCTATAATTTTCATGTATCGTCAATTTAATTCAGGATCTTACTTATGTTTCTTGGCAGAAGATTTATTTTTCTTTTTCGTTATTTAAACTTCAGCAAGAACAGGATGCAACCATTTTCTTGCTTTCTCTTTTGTGATCGATTTTCTCCTTGAATAATCGGTAACTTGATCGTCTGTGATTTTACCCAACCCAAAATATTTTGCTTCTTTATTTGCAAAATAATATCCAGAGACAGCCGCTGCAGGCCACATCGCTAAACTTTCGGTTAACTTCACCCCTATCTGATTTTCAACATCTAATAGCTCCCAAATTGTTTCTTTTTCTAGATGGTCCGGACATGCTGGATAGCCTGGAGCAGGTCGAATTCCTTTATAATTTTCTTGTATTAAATCATCATTAGACAACGCTTCTCTTGAGGCATATCCCCAATGTTTTGTTCTAATTTGTTTGTGTAAGTATTCTGCAAAAGCTTCTGCAAATCTGTCTGCGATTGCTTGTGCCATGATTCCATTATAATCATCTTCTTTTGCTCGATACCTGTCTGCTAATTCTTGTGCGCCAAAAATAGCGACACAAAAAGCACCCATATAATCTGTTTTATTGGATGTTTTTGGAGCAATAAAATCTGACAATGCAAGGTTTGGTATTCCTTCACGTTTTTTTAATTGCTGTCGTAAAGTTCTAAAAACAGCAACTTCTTCTCCTTTCTTTTGAATAGAAATATCATCTTCATTAATCGTATTTGCCTCAAATAATCCAAAAATTGCTTTTGGTTTTAAAAGCTGTTTTGCAATAATCTCTTCAATCATTTGTTGCGCTTCTTCATACATTATTGAAGCTTGTTCACCTACTACTTCATCGGTTAAAATGGCTGGAAATTTTCCATGTAAATCCCAACTTCTAAAAAATGGACTCCAATCTATAAAGGGAACTAACTCTTTCAAACTTAATTGTTCTAGAGTCTGAATTCCCAATTCTTTCGGCTTTATAATTTCTGAAGCATCCCAATCAATTGTATATTTTCTCTTGCGTGCTTCTGTGATAGAAATATAGGCTTTTTCTTTTCCTCGTTTTAAAAACTTTGTTCTGAATTCGTCGTACTCTTTTTTCAACTTCGTTACGTATGCATTGGACGTTTTTTTATTCAATAAATCTCCTACAACTGTTACAGCCCTAGAAGCATCATTCACATGAACTACCGCGTTTTTATATTGCGGATCTATCTTAACGGCAGTATGCGCTTTTGAGGTGGTTGCTCCTCCAATCAACAGAGGTAGATCGAAATTTTGACGTTCCATTTCTTTTGCTAAATAGACCATTTCGTCCAAAGAGGGAGTAATTAAACCACTCAAACCTATTGCGTCGACTTGTTCTCTTTTTGCCGCTTCAATTATTTTTTCTGGCGGAACCATGACTCCTAAATCTACAATTTCATAATTATTACACCCTAAAACAACACTCACTATATTTTTACCAATATCATGAACATCCCCTTTTACAGTCGCCATTAAAATCTTACCCAGAGCTTTTTGCTCTTCTCCTTTTTCTGCCTCTATAAACGGATTCAAATATCCTACCGCTTTTTTCATTACACGTGCAGATTTCACTACCTGAGGAAGAAACATTTTTCCTGCTCCAAATAAATCTCCAACGACATTCATTCCTATCATTAAATGACCTTCTATTACTTCAATAGGTTTTGTTGCTTCCAATCTTGCTTGTTCTACATCTTCGATAATAAAAGTATCTATTCCTTTTACCAGAGCATGTGTAATTCTTTCTTGTAATGGATTTTCTCTCCAAGATAAATCGACTGTTTTTTCTTTTTTTGAACCTTTTACGGTTTCCGCAAAATCCAATAGACGTTCAGTAGCATCTGCTCTCCTATCTAAAATTACATCCTCTACGTGCTCCAACAGATCTTTGGGAATATCATCATAAACCTCCAATAATGCAGGATTGACAATTCCCATATTCATTCCGTTTTGTATGGCATAATACAAGAAAACTGAATGCATTGCTTCGCGAACACCATTGTTTCCCCTAAAAGAAAAAGAAACATTGCTTACCCCTCCACTTACGGAAACATTTTCAAGATTTTCTCGCACCCATTTGGTTGCTTCAATAAAATCGACTGCATTTCTTCTGTGTTCATCCATTCCTGTTGCAACAGGAAATATATTTAAATCGAAAATGATATCCTCTGATGGAAAGCCTACTTTATTGACCAAAACATCATACGATCTTTTCGCTATTTCTATTCTACGTTCATAATTATCTGCTTGGCCAACTTCATCAAAAGCCATTACTATTACGGCAGCTCCATAGCGTTTGATTTGGGTCGCTTCCCAAATAAATTTTTCTTCTCCTTCTTTTAAAGAAATAGAATTGACAATACATTTTCCTTGTACAACTTGTAAACCAGCTTCTATGATTTCCCATTTAGAGCTGTCAATCATCATTGGAACTCTACATATATCTGGTTCAGCTGCAATTAAATTCAAGAAACGCACCATGGCTTCTTTTCCATCAATCAAACCATCATCCATATTGATGTCTACGATTTGCGCACCTCCATCTACTTGATGTCTGGCAATTTGGATTGCCTCATCAAAGTTTTCTTCTTTAATTAATCGTAAAAACTTTCGAGATCCAGCAACATTTGTTCGTTCTCCAATATTGATGAAATTGCTGTTTTCGTTCAAAACCAAGGGTTCTAAACCAGACAATTTCATGTATTTAGTTTGATATATCTTCATCTTCATTCCTCTAGAGTAGAGATTCTGAAATTAATTCAGAATAAGCTCTTGGTTCGTAGGTTGCTGCTAATTTTGCAATAACACGAATGTGTTCTGGACCTGTACCACAACATCCTCCAACAATATTAATCAAGTTTTTCTTTAAGTATTCTTCAATTTGGATCCCCATTTCTTCTGGAGTTTCATCATATTCACCAAAAGCATTCGGCAAGCCTGCATTTGGGTGTGCAGAAACAGCAAAATTTGTTTTATTTGCAATGGCCTCCAAATGTGGCTGCAATAAATTAGCTCCCAAAGCGCAATTAAATCCAACAGATAATAATGGAATATGAGAAACAGAAATTAAAAATGCTTCTGCTGTTTGTCCAGATAATGTTCTACCTGAAGCATCTGTAATTGTTCCACTCAACATCACAGGGATGTCTATTTTTTTTTCCTCTTTTACTTGTTCAATAGCAAATAATGCCGCTTTTGCATTGAGAGTATCAAAAACGGTTTCTACCAATAAGATATCAACACCCCCGTCTATTAAAGCTTCTACTTGTTGCTTGTATGCAATTCTTAATTCATCAAAAGTAACAGCTCTATAGCCCGGGTCATTTACATCTGGAGACATGCTCGCTGTTCTATTGGTAGGTCCAATTGAACCTGCTACAAAACGTGGTTTACGGGGGTCTTTTGCTGTAAATTCATTCGCAACTTCTTTGGCTATTTTTGCAGATTGATAATTTAGTTCATAGACCAAATCTTCCATTTGATAATCTGCCATGGCAATGGTGGTTCCAGAAAAGGTATTGGTTTCTATGATATCTGCTCCTGCTTCAAAATATTTACTATGAATAGTTTGTATAGCCTCTGGCTGTGTGATGGACAATAAATCATTGTTTCCTTGAAGGGGAGTTGGATAGTCTTTAAAGCGCTCTCCTCTATAATCTTCTTCGGTAAACTTGTAGGCTTGTAACATGGTACCCATAGCACCGTCTAAAACTAAAATACGCTCTTGTAAAGCTTTGTATATATTTGACATATGTTTTTTTTCTATAATATGTCATCAGGAAAGGTGTTTTTTTCGCTGTTATCTGTCAGATAAAATCTGTAGAATGTAGCACCTTCTATTTCTTTTGAAGAAATGGGTTGCTAAGGTTTCAAAGGGTCTAATCCCTCTACCTTTCGTGATAACGTGTTAATATGTTTATGAACTACGCTACAAATAAAAGGATTATTTTTTTATTTGCAGAGAACTATTTTTAAAATCTATTCTTTTTCAAAAAGTGATGAGGACAAATATCGATCTCCACGATCACAAATAATTGCAACAACAACACCTTTCTCTATTTTTTCTGCTACTCTTACTGCAGTGGCAACAGAACCTCCACTACTCATCCCTGCAAAAATACCTTCTTCAGAAGCCAATCGCTGGGTCATTTGTTTGGCTTCTTCCTCACTAACTTCTATAACTTGATCTACTTTAGAGGGAGTGAAAATTGCAGGCATGTATTCTGAACTCCATTTTCGAATTCCAGGAATTTTAGCCCCTTCTCTGGGTTGTGCTCCAATGATTTTTATGTGTTCATTCTGCTCTTTTAAATAATCTGAAACTCCCATAATAGTCCCAGTAGTTCCCATTGCTGCAACAAAATGCGTCACTTCTCCTTCAGTATCTCTCCAAATTTCTGGTCCAGTGGTTTTGTAATGGGCTTTGGAATTGTCTGTATTGTCAAACTGATTCAATCGGTAATATCCTTTTTGATACTTCAATTTCAAGGCATAATCTCTTGAGCCTTCCATCCCTAATTCTTGGGGTGTTAAGATTACTTCAGCACCATAAGAACGCATTGTTTTGATTCTTTCCTCTGTTGAATTTTCTGGTAAGACCAATACCATATTCACACCTAAAACCTTCGCCATCAAGGCCAATGCAATTCCTGTATTTCCACTAGTTGCCTCAACTAGTGTATCTCCCTTTCTGATGTTTTTTCTTCTAATTGCCTCTGAAATCATATTGTAAGCAGCTCTATCTTTCACACTTCCCCCGGGATTATTCCCTTCTAGTTTCAGCAACAGAGTAACTCCTTGTTTTTTTAAGATGTGTTGGGCTTCTACCAATGGTGTGTTTCCAACAAAATCTGTAATACTCCTTGTTTTCATGCTATTTTTTTTTAACTAAAATATTGTTTTCTAATTGCACTGTTACAATAGAATTTGCTTGAATAGATTCTGTAATACAAACATTCGCTCCAATTGTAGAATCTGCCCCTATAAGAACATCTCCTCCTAAAATGGTTGCATTTGCGTATATAATAACTCCATTTTCTATGGTTGGATGTCTTTTCGTGGAAGCTAAACTTTTTTTAACCTGAATACCTCCCAAAGTAACTCCTTGAAAAATTTGTACATAATCTTTGATGATTGTGGTCTCTCCAATCACAATCCCTGTTGCATGATCTATAAAAAAAGAACCTCCTATTTCTGCGCCTGGATGAATATCTGCGCCTGTTATACTGTGTGCAAATTCACTCATCATTCGCGGTAAAATGGGAACTCCTAATTTAAATAATTGATTACTCAAACGATGAACAGCAATGGCATAAAACCCAGGATATGCCAAATACACCTCCTCTAAACTTTTTGCAGCAGGATCATTTTTCTCGGCAGCAACAGCATCTAAATCTAATTTTTGTCTTGTAATGATAAAAGAATCTTCGAAATCATCCCATAGGTTATTCCCATTTTCAATGGACAACCTTTCTAAAATTTTTAAAAATTTCTCTCTTGTTTGCAAGCCACTTTGAGTAAAGTGATTTGCATCAAATAAATTATTAATTAATTGTTTCGTAAAAATTGCTACAGCATCTCTTAAACACATACGGTAGTTCTTAAACACCGTTTTTTCTGCGACCACTCTCATTTATCTCTTATATTTCGGGTGCTAGTTCAACTTCTAAACCTTCCATTTCAGGCGTCATTTGAATTTGACAACCTAATCTACTATTATTTTCTACATGAAAAGCTTCTGCCAACATCGCCTCTTCATCGTCTGTTATTTCGGGTAATTCATGATCAGACTTTACATAACATTGACATGATGCACACATTGCCATTCCTCCACAAACACCAATCGTTCCTTCCTCTGCTAACTCATAAGAACGAACCACCTCCATAAGGTTCATAGCCATATCAGTTGGTGCGACTACTTCGTGAACTTCTCCCTTTCTATCTATTATTTTGATATTGATGTCTTGCATCTGATTGCCTTTTATTAATATTTTTTGCAAAGTTACACAAACCTGCTAAAATCTCACTAGTGAATTGCTTTAACTACTGCTTTTGGCGCTTCTTTTCTAGTGCCATCAAAACCATCTACTCCTCCAACGGTAGTGTACTTCATTACATACCTTTTATTCGGAAAAATACGCTTATAAGCACTCTGACACATTAATGTAGCTTCGTGAAAACCGCATAAAATCAACTTTAATTTACCCGGATACGTATTTACATCT
>Ga0115562_1003134_pt1 | contig 11114 bp, 9 predicted proteins | sample COGITO_mtgs_1105_6_FD_87200 | JGI IMG/M metagenome (GOLD analysis project Ga0115562, IMG submission 87200) | Pelagic marine microbial communities from North Sea - COGITO_mtgs_110516 | ecosystem: Environmental > Aquatic > Marine > Epipelagic | place: Germany:Helgoland, sampling site Kabeltonne...
AAAACAGACAGACTTATAAACAAAAACGCAGTGCCGCTCTCATTGAGTGGTTCCAAATCTGCGCTTCATAGGTTTATGTGATCATAGCACTTTGAGATGGGTTAGGTTTTGTCTGACAACACCGAAGCCAGTGTTATGAAATTACTAGGGTGGGGGGGGATCAATCACTACCACACTTTAATAACTGGTCAATTCGTGCAATGCGCTTCTTGGCTTACGATGTGGTGGATTTGGTCGCAGGAGAATGAACTTGTTACTTGTTTCGTGACTCAATAAAGTTATTTCATAAAATTATTTTTCTTACGTCTAGGTTTTAATTCTATGTCACGTCTTACTGATGATGACGCTTCGGTATTCCGAAGCCATAGGCTCATTCAAGTATCGGCTGTTCACCAAGCGTTTGCATTATTCTGGGGTCTAAGAGTGGAGAATGAATCGGCAAAAGTCCGATAGCCTTCAACGCTTTTCGGTGATCAATTGTTGGGCCAAGATATTTCCATACTGCCTTGGAGAAATAAGGTGTTCTGCGTTTGCTGGATGCTCCTATAGTGGCGCCTTGCAGTATTGATAACTGGCTTCGGCTGTCCGGAAGCAATACAGTCTCAACAATGGCATCCTTAGCCAGACTCTGGAACTCAACTACAAATATTCTGTTCCCAAGCATGGATACGTATCCATCATACTTCGACAGAAAAAGAGTGCCATCTACCGGATCCTTAACCCGGTCAATAGTTTTGGTAAACACCATGCCGTCATGCTCATAGACGCACGTTAAAGTGCGTAGAATGTAACCACTCCAACTCAATGTATGATAATACGTTATATAATATCCGAGGTACCGCCGTAATGCCCGTAGGTCGCCGGGGAAAGCACGGTGCAGAAGCCGATTTGATTGGCCTGGCCTGGGGCGTCCACCAGCAGACGTGCGAAATTGCATCCGGGCTGAAAACTCCTCACAGGGCAAATATAGCTCGGCTTGTTGGACCTGGAAGTGGTCACAAATCCGGCGCAAATTATTAGAGGATGGCTGATTAGCACCACTGAGATACTTGCTGAATTGTTGTCGGTTAATGTTGACGGATCTGCACACTTCGGAGACAGATTTTTCATAACTGCAAAGAAGTCTGAGGTTTTCCGCAAAAATTTCATTGCCCATGGCGATAGCCTCCCAATTTGTAGCATTGTGTAATTTTCATAAAAGATCAAGAAATTTAAGCGATATGCAGCAATTTTAACATAAATACGCTTAATTTCGCTAAACTTAACTCACTTGTTTTACCTCTGGCGTTACAAATACCTTCATAACACCTGTTTGTCTGAGACCAACTGGACAGGCAGCAGCAAACGTTAATTTATTGAGGATGTTGTAGATGCCAGAAATAGCCAATTCCCTTGTTGATGCGAATGTAGATGCCTTGCATGACTTTAACATCATTGAGCATATTTGGATTGAAATGTCGGACGGAGTTCGTCTTTCTGCTAAAATCTGGCTGCCTTGTAATGCTGAAGTAGAGCCTGTTCCTGCCATTTTGGAATTCATCCCATATCGTAAGGGCGACGCAACAGCGATCAGAGACCATCGAAATCACGCATGGTTTACGGCACGTGGTTACGCCTGCATCCGTCCTGACATGCGCGGGCACGGCGATTCCGAAGGGATTATGCTGGACGAATATTTGCCACGTGAACAGCGGGATGCGGTTGAAGTAATAGACTGGATTTCGAAACAAGACTGGTGCTCAGGCTCAGTTGGAATGATGGGGATATCATGGGGTGGGATTTCCAGTCTTCAAGCCGCGACCCATCAACCAGAAGCTTTAAAAGCGATCATCCCTGTTTGTGCATCTGTCGATCGTTATTATGATGATGGAGCCTACCTTGTCGGGGGATACCAGGGCCAAGGCCTTGGTTGGGGTGGAGTAATGTTCGGATATTGCATTCGCCCTCCTGACCCGGAGGTGGTAGGTGATCGCTGGCGAGCCATGTGGTTGGAACGCCTTGAGCAAACACCCATGTTTGCAGAAAAATGGTTGCGCCATCAACTGCGTGACGAGACTTGGGTGCAAGGATCAGTCTGCGAGCACTATGAGAAAATTGACATCCCAGTGCTGGGCATCAGTGGCTGGAATGATTGCTGGCCCAATACCATGATCCGTTTGTTAGAGAACATTTCGGCTCCCTGTCGTGTTGTCTCTGGACCTTGGGGGCATACATATCCTAACCAAGGCAATCCTGGGCCACAGATTGGTTTTTTACAGTTGGCTCTTGAGTGGTGGGATCACTGGCTCAAGGGGATAGATAATGGCGTCATGGACGACCCAGCATTTACTGCGTTCATACAGGATAGTCACGAACCGCAACCAAATTCCGTCGAACGACCAGGGCGCTGGATCGGAGAAGCTGACTGGCCTGCAAAATCCATCCAAAGGCGAACCCTTTGGCTTGACGAAGGCACCCTGAATGATCACGCAACAGCATCTGGAACTACAGTCAAAATAAATTCACCTTTATCAACCGGACTAACCAGTGGTGAATATATGCCATGGTCAGGGGTTGCCGAACTGCCACAAGACCAACGCGTTGATGATGCAAAGTCGGTTTGTTTTGATACTCCGGCACTGACTGATCCGTTAGAGCTTCTCGGTACTCCTCTTGTGCATTTGAAAGTTTCCAGCAATCGCGATTGTGGACTTTTAGTTGCACGAGTTTGCGATGTGGCACCTGATGGCGCATCGACCTTGATCACTTACGGCATTCTCAACCTCAAACTCCGAGAGGGGCGCGAGCAATTGGCAAGCGTAACCGCTGGTGAGTGGATGGATGTAACAATCCGTCTAAATGATATAGGATGGCGTATAAAACGCGGTCACCGGGTACGGTTGGCAATATCAACTCAGATGTGGCCTATGGCCTGGCCCCTTGGAGAGGTTGCTGAACTCGATATCGGACTTGTGTCGTCGCGACTTGATCTTCCAGTGCGCCATTCGGATGCAGCTGGAGAAATTTCAATGCCATTCGAGCCGGCGGTGTCTGCCGCCGCACCACCACATCATGTACTTAGAGAGCCTTCGGGTGCACGACATGTCAATCACAACATCCAAACTGGGGATGTTATTTACGACATCACAACTGATGGTGGAGAAGTTAGATTTGACAATACTGGGCTTGCTTATGGCAGCACAAATGAGCAACGTTATGTAATCAATGATGCAAACCCGTCATCTGCGCGCGCAGAATATCGTGCAGACTTCACGTTTGTCCGCGACTGTTGGAATGTTCGTACTGAAAGCGAACTTATCGTTACTTGCGATGTGAATGACTTTTTTCTGGTCGGCAAAATAGCTGCGTATGAAGACGGATCACAAGTATTTACACGTGACTGGAATTTTAAAATTCCAAGATTGGTCTACTAAAAACTATTTGAAACTTAAGTATGAAACTAAAACAAAAAGGAGAATATTATGCTAAAGAATAACATTGAATGGACGAAAACTGGCATAGATCGTCGCCATTTCTTGAAAGGTGCTTCTGCACTTGCGCTTTCAACTGCAGCAGTTGGGATGCCGCAATTTGCGAATGCAGCAGGTAATGTATTAAAAACGCGTTCCTATGCTGATATCCGTTCTATGGACCCTGCATTCTCGCAAGGCGTTGTAGATGAAGAAATTCAAGGCGCAATTTACAACAAACTTATTCAATTCAAACCAGGCAGTGAATGGGGCTGGCAATTAGATGCTGCTGCTTCGATTGAACAGGCTGATGATACGCACATCAATTTTGCATTGAGAGACGATATGGGTTTCACCAATGGCTTTGGTGCGATGACAGCAGAAGATGTAAAATATTCTTTTGAAAGAATTATTGATGAAAAGCTTGAGTCGACAAACAAACCTGACATGTCAGCTCTTGATCATGTGGAAGTGACAGGTGAAAGAACTGGTACAATCGTATTGAAAAACGCGTTCCAACCTCTTTGGAGCATCACGCTTCCTTACATTACCGGCAATATCATTTCCAAAAAGGCATTTGAACAAGCGGGCGGTAAAATCGAAACCAAACCAGTGGCAAGTTCAGGTCCTTACATGCACAAATCATGGGAGCCTAAGCAAAAGACAACGCTTGTGCCAAACCCAGATTGGAAAGGTGAAGCTGCTGCCTTCGATGAAATTCAAATTTTCCACATTGATGATGAAAAAGCTGCTGAAATTGCATATGAAGCAGGGCAGCTCGATTTTACGCGGGTTAGTCTTGGATCAGTTGAACGTTTAAAAGCAAACCTACCTGCAAACAGTACGTTGGCTGAATTCCCATCATTGTTTTATGTTTGGGTTGGCATGAATTTGGATAATCCAAAACTCAAGAACATCAAACTACGTCAAGCAATACAAGCTGCTATTGATGTGCCTTCAATAATGGCTGCATCGTATTTTGGTGCCGCTGAACCTTCAACGGGAATTATCGCGCCGGGCTTGTCTGGCCATCGCGATCAGTCTTTGACAGGCATTAAAGCTAACCTTGAAAAAGCTAAGAAATTAATGGCTGAATCAGGTGAAAGCAATGTGTCGCTTAAAATCTCAGTGCTGAATAAATCAGTAAACGTTACGACAGCGCAAATCATTCAAGCTAACCTTGCCGCGATTGGCGTCACAGTCGAAGTTGATTTACACGAAGGAGCAACCTTCTGGGGACTGGGTGAAGACAAAACACTTGAATTGGTACTAAACCGCTACTCAATGACACCAGACCCATATTATGCAACGTCATGGTTCATTACAGAACAAGCAGGTGTTTGGAATTGGGAGCGTTTCGCAAACGCTGAATTTGACAAAATTCACAAGGATGCACAATCAGAATCTGATTTGGTCAAACGCGATGCGATGTATCAACGTGCGCAAGATCTAATGGAAGAGTCTGGTGCATACAAGTTCATCACGCATGAGGCGACACCAAATGTGTATCGAAACACAATTGTTCCTGCGCTGCGCCCTGATGGGATGCCTTTGTATCGCTACTTCAAAAAAGACTAAACTCTCGATTAAACATTGGGGGTGGCGAGCATTTGTCATCCCTTACTTTACTTCAACAATCATTCATTTTACAGAGTTCTCTCTATGATAGGTTACATTTTCAAAAGACTGGGGCTTGCAGCAATCATAACGGTTTTGGCTGTAACTCTATTGTTTTTGATCATTCATATGATCCCGGGCGATCCTATTACAACGATGCTAGGACCTCGTGCGACGCCAGAGTTGCGTGCAGCCTTAGAAGAGCGTATGGGCCTCGATAAGCCACTCCCAATTCAGATAGTTTTATTTTTCACAAATATGTTACGGGGAGATCTCGGCACTGATGTATTTTCAGGTCGGGCAGTAACCGCTATTGTATTTGGACAATTGCCATATACTTTGGCTCTAATATTTGTCTCAATAACTTGGGCGGCCATTTTGGGCATCACCCTTGGTTGTTATTCAGCTGTAAATAGAAATTCTCTTGGAGACAGATTGGCTGGAATATTGTCTGTTAGCGTCATTGCAGTTCCAGCATTTGTTGTCTCGTTATATTCACTGCTTCTATTCGCTGTGAAATTAAAATGGTTTCCTGCAATTGGCGCAGGTGAACCAGGGAATTTACCTGATCAATTTTGGCACCTAGTATTGCCAAGCTTGGCCATCGGCCTTTCATGGGTTGGGTATATTGCCAGACTAGTGAGAGCCTCTATGCTGGAAGTATTAGGCGAAGGGCATATCCGAACAGCACGCGCTTTTGGTCTGCCTAAGTCTTGGATAACCTATAAGTACGCCCTGCGACTTGCTATTTTACCAACTGTGACCGTTATCGGTGTTGGGATGGGATTTCTGCTTTCTGCAGCTGTCTTTACAGAGATCGTCTTTTCCCGCCCCGGCCTTGGAAAACTGGTCATCGATTCAATAACAACCCGCAATTACCCGGTGGTAATGGGATCGGTTCTTTTCTCAACGTTAATTTTTGTCGCTTCAACCACACTTGCAGACATCATAAATGCACTACTCGATCCAAGAACACGGAAAGGGAGCTAGGTGAATTATGACTTCAGATGTTGGCAAAATGAATGAAACAAAATCTCGTTCTGAGTTAAGTGATATCTTTTATCATTTGGTGAGAGATCCTCTTGGCTTGGTAGGGTTGATCATTGTTGGATTGATTGTGTTTAGCGCAATCTTTGCACCTTGGATTGTGCCTTACGATCCAATTGCAATGAACATTCCTGACAGGATGCAAGGGCCAAGCCTTTCACATTTGGTTGGAACGGACCAGTTAGGAAGGGACACGTTTTCTCGGGTCATCATGGGTGGCCGCGTTGCCTTGCAAGTTGCAATTCCTACAATTGGTGGTGCTATCACGATAGGTCTAATCCTTGGCATGATCGCAGGATACGGCCCTAAATGGTTAGACAATGTCATTGTGTTACTCTTTGATACGGTTCGCTCTTTCCCAACAGTAATGTTTGCACTGGCAGTTGTTGCCCTTGTGGGGCCAAGCCTTAATACTGTCATTCTGGTAATCATGGTTACATCGATCCCAACCTATGGAAGGGTCGTGAGAACGCTCACTCAATCTTTGCGCAACAGTGAATTTATTGAGGCAGAACGTTCGCTTGGTGCATCCGTTTTCCGAATAATGCGCGTTCATATTTTGCCAAATGTAATTGGGCCTATTGCTGTTTTGGCAGCTATGGACATTCCAACTGTTATTGGACTTGAGGCGGGGCTTAGCTTTTTGGGCATGGGTGTTAAACCACCAACACCTTCATGGGGCTCACTATTGAATGACGGTTATAACCTAATTCGAAATACACCGTGGTTGATTATTGCAGGTGGCATTCCACTCATTCTTACGACGCTAGGGTTTACCTTTTTAGGTGAAGCATTGAGAGATGTCGTTGATCCGAAACTTCGTGGCAGGGGGAAATAATGTCTACTCCAACGCTCGATATTCGAAACCTATCTGTTAGCTACAGTACACCGCGCGGAGAGTTAAAAGCACTTCGCAATGTCTCAATACAAATTCCGAATAAGAAAATAGTTGGTATTGTCGGTGAATCTGGCTGTGGTAAATCCACATTGATTTCTGCCATATCGAAATTGATGGCGACTAATGCAACAGTAAAATCTGGTGAAATTGAGTTTCATAATTCCGATATTTTGAAAATTAGCAATCAACAGATGAGTGAATTATTGGGGACTGATATTTCACTTGTGTTCCAAGACCCTATGCAAACGCATAATCCTGTATTGTCGATTGGCCGCCAAATGGTCGATATTCAATTTCGTGATAGGTTATCAAAGGTTGAAAAATATAATCGCGCGTCAGAAATGCTGTCATTGGTTGGTATACCAGATGCAGAAGAAAGATTGAAACAATATCCATTTGAGTTTTCTGGTGGGATGCGTCAGCGAATTGCAATTGCTATGGCCCTAATGGCAAAACCATCACTGTTGATTGCAGACGAGCCGACCACTGCACTTGATGCTACTTTAGAAGTTCAGATCATTAAACGATTGCGCGAACTTCAAGATGAAATTGGATGTTCAATTCTTTTCATTTCTCATCATTTGGGTGTAATCGCTGAACTATGCGACGAAGTCGTTGTCATGTATGCGGGAGAGGTTGTTGAAAGCGGATCTGTTCGCGATGTCTTTCATTCACCTGCTCATCCCTACACCAAGGCTTTGCTTGAATGTGATCCTGGGCATATTAAAGAAAAAACTCGAAACCTTCCTACAATTCCTGGTGAAATTCCTGACCTTGTAAATCTATCAACTGGGTGTGTGTTTGCTGAGCGTTGCTCAAAGAAGCATGATGCGTGCGAAGAAAGACCACAATTTTCTTCCTTGAATACCGAACATTTTGTTGCGTGCCATTTAACTGGACAGGAGAACGCACAATGAGCGCACTGCTAGAGATTGATGATGTGCGGGTTAGCTTTTCGCTGCGAAGCGGGCTTTTGAGTAGTGCGGGCAGTATTGATGCTGTGTCAGGCGTAAGCTTAAAAATTGAAGAAGGGCAAACCTACGGAATTGTTGGTGAAAGCGGTTCGGGTAAGTCTACCTTAGCACGGGCAATTACTGGACTTCATCATGCAAGCGAAGGATCGATACGTTATCGAGGGCAAGAGCTAAAAGGGCTTCCTGAGAAAGAATTTCGAAAACTTCGAAAAGAAATAGTGATGATGTTTCAAGATCCAATAGGGTCTTTATCACCACGCCTATCGATTGGCTCCTTGATTACCGAACCCTTTAAAATTCAAGGAATGAAAAATACGGATCTGAACGCCGAGGCTAAGAGACTTCTTGCAATGGTTGGGCTCCCGGACGAATTTGCAGGCAGATACCCATATCAAATCTCAGGCGGGCAAGCTCGACGAGTTGGTGTCGCAAGAGCCTTAGCGCTTAACCCAAAACTGTTGATCGCAGATGAGCCAACAGCTGGACTGGATGTGTCGATTCAAGGGGAAATGTTGAACTTGCTAGCAAAACTACAAGATAAGCTTGGATTAGCAATAATGATCATCACTCACAATCTAAATGTGGTGAGGCATATCACCGACAAAGTTGGAATAATGTATCTTGGAAAACTCGTTGAAGAAGGAAACACTGATAACGTTTTTTCAAAGCCTCAGCACCCTTATACACTAGCGCTTTTGGCGGCTAATCCAGAACCTGATCCTGATGCCCAGTTGATGCGTATCGAACTTGCAGGTGAACCACCTTCATTGCTCAATAGACCAAAAGGTTGTGAATTTCATACTAGGTGCCCTTTTGTTCAATCATCATGTCGACATGAAATTCCGAAATGGAACAATAGCGGTTCAGTGAGTGCATACAGATGTAGTTTCCCAGAAATATGGGAGAATGCGGACCATGGATAATTGCTTAATTTTCACTGGTGGCAATATTCATACTATGGATGCAAGTAATTCAGCGGTGGAGGCAGTCGGTGTCAAAGGAGAACACATTGTCGCCAGTGGCAATTTGGAAGATGTTCAAAAATCAATGCCTAGCAATTGTAAGGCAATTGATCTTGATGGTAAAACCATGTTGCCTGCGTTTATTGATCCGCACGGGCATTTCCCAGATACTGGTTTTATTTCACTTTACAGAGCAGACTTAACATCGCCTCCTAGAGGGAAATGTGCTGAACTAAATGATGTTTTTAAACAGATAAAGCAGAAGATAGACCAAACACCAAAGGGTCAATGGGTCATGGGCGCAGGTCTCGACGAAACTGCCCTTGCTGAAGGTCGATTTCCTACTCGAGATGAGCTAGATGAACTTTCGGTGGATCATCCGATTTGGTTAATTCATTCATCGGGTCACTGCGGTGTTGCCAATTCATTAGCACTGTCCATGCAAGGCATCAATGAGAATACTCCAGATCCAGCAGGTGGACGGTATTTGCGTGATGAGAATGGTCGGTTGAATGGGTATATGGAAGGCCTTGCAGCAATGGGTGAGATGGGTGAAACTCACTTTTTGATTGGCAAAAAAGAGTTTGCAGAGAGTTTTGAAGCAACCGTAGAAGAATACCACTCTCAAGGAGTGACGCTCGCGCAAAACTCTTGGACAGCATTGCCGCTACTTGAATTGTTCAGAGATTTTGCAACAAAGGATGATCCTGGAATTGATCTGGTTTTATTGCCAGTATCAGAAGATGAGCCGGAACTTTCCTCAACTGGGTTAGCGGCAAGTTGGCCCCCATCGCGACACATAATATTGGGGCCAAGGAAGCTTCTAACAGATGGTTCTTTTTTGATGCGTACTGCCTACCTTACGCAACCATATTATACGGGTGCCGATGGTGCCAAGCCAGATAATGGACTTCCCTATATGGATAGGGAAGATCTTTTTAGCGAAGTTAGAAAGCTCCATGATATGGGATTTCAAAACCATACCCATTGTAATGGCGATGCCGCGAGTGACATGTATTTAGATGCTGTTGAAGCTGCATTAAAAAACAACCCTAAAGATGATCACCGTCATACCATTATCCATGGCCAGCTTATGCGAAAAGACCAATTGGAAAGATGTGCCAAGCTTGGTGTAACGGTCAGCTTCTTTCCTGCGCATGTCTTTTATTGGGGTGATAAGCATTACTCAGATTTTCTTGGACCTGAACGCTCGCAAAATATTTCTCCAGCGCGCTGGGCAGAAGAAGCAGGTGTTCGTTTCACCATTCACAATGATGCAGCGGTTACGCCGACTAAGCCGTTGCATTTGATCCACACGGCAGTGAACCGCAAAACTCTCACCGGGCGCGTGTTGGGTAAAGATCAATGCCTGTCTGTGACGAGCGCTTTAAGAGCTCACACTATAGATGCTGCTTGGCAGGTATTTCAAGAATACAAGCGTGGTTCAATCGAAGTTGGGAAAATCGCCGACTTTGTAATTTTGAGCGACAGCCCATACGATCACTCAGATCAGATTGATGAGATAAAAGTCTGTGAGACTTACAGGTATGGGTTTAAAATTTGGACGCTAGGCTGATCTGTGTTTGTGGTATAAAAATTAAGTTATTTGGGAGTGAATTTGAGCCTCGCAGCAAACTATCGTAGATCCAGCCCATTTTACGGCAATCTCAAACAAACTTGACGTCCCATTGGTTGGTCCCTAATTTTGATGAATGACAACACAAACAAAAACGCAGTGCCGCTCTCATTGAGTGGTTCCAAATCTGCGCTTCATAGGTTTGTGTGATCGTGGCACTTTGAGACGTGTTAGGCTTTGTCTGACAACACCGCCACTTAATGGCTTTAAGTAATTGTTATATATAAATAAAATATAATTTACATATGATTACCCATAACGCTACCCACAATGAAGTAACAGATGATATCTATAGAAATGCATATATGCCTGCACTTTGGTATCATTTAAGTGATGTAGCTTATTTTACATCATACTCAATCCACCCTGAAACATGATGCCAGATAAAACTCTTAATCTGGCATTGTTACACAAACTTGACGTTCCATTGGTCGGTGCCTAGTTTTTATTTTGTTAATTGGATGGTTAGTTCAAAATACTAGAAATTGGCAGGGTGCTTTCTAAGCTAAAACTTAATATATTTATTTATAT
>Ga0115562_1003153_pt1 | contig 11079 bp, 10 predicted proteins | sample COGITO_mtgs_1105_6_FD_87200 | JGI IMG/M metagenome (GOLD analysis project Ga0115562, IMG submission 87200) | Pelagic marine microbial communities from North Sea - COGITO_mtgs_110516 | ecosystem: Environmental > Aquatic > Marine > Epipelagic | place: Germany:Helgoland, sampling site Kabeltonne...
GCGGGCGCTGCCCCATCGGCCCAGCCAGCGGAATAAGGAGAGACTGCAAATGTTCAAGAAACTTGCAGCAAGCGCGGTGGCGGCAGTGATGCTGTCCACCAGCGTGTTCGCCGCTGGCGGTGCTGGTCCTGTGGAAAACATCGATTTTTCCTTTGACGGCCCATTCGGCAGCTTTGATCAGAACCAGTTGCAACGCGGCTTGCAGATCTACACCGAAGTGTGTGCCGCCTGCCATGGTTTGAAATTCGTGCCTATCCGCACACTTGGTGACGAGGGCGGGCCACACCTGCCTGAAGATCAGGTGCGCGCCTATGCCGAGTTTTACGAAGTCTTTGATCCTGAGATTGACGATTTTCGTGTAGCGACGCCCAACGACCATTTCCCTGCATCTGGTCTGGAAACAGCGCCTGACCTGAGCTTGATGGCCAAGGCACGTGCCGGGTTCCACGGCCCTTATGGTCTGGGCATCAACCAGTTGATGAACGGCATCGGTGGTGCGGAATACATCGCCTCGTTGCTCAACGGTTACGAAGACCCGCCATCTTGCGCCCCAGAGGATTTCGACGGCCACTACAACGTGACCTTCGGTGCTGGTGGTTACCCGGAAGAGTGCAAATACGAAGACGGTTCGCACAAGTACCCAGGCAGCTGGATTGCCATGGCCCCGCCACTGTGGGGTGATGACGTTGAGTTTGCCGACGGCCACGCGACCGACCTGCACCACTTGACCGAGGACGTGTCTGCATTCCTGATGTGGACTGCTGAACCCAAGCTGGTTGCGCGCAAGCAAGCTGGTTTTGTCGGTGTCCTGTTTTTGACCGTTTTGTCCGTGTTGTTGTACCTGACCAACAAACGCATCTGGGCCCCGGTCAAGGCACGCTACAAGAAATAAGCGCTGCACACATGCTGCTGCGTAACGAAGCCCTGCCTTTTGGCGGGGCTTTTTTTGTTGTGCATCGTGATCGGTGGGTCAGATCGGTGGTCGCCGTCATAGGGGCGCTGCCCGGTGCGTGCTGCGCCGACGGGTTTGTTTTGAAACAGAACGGGTGTTGATCAGGCGCTAAGTTGTGTTTGGCTGTGGCCGCTGATTTTGGCGCTGACAATGTGCCCTTCGGGCTGAGGCTGGTCGAAGGTCACTTCGGTGAACTGTTCTGTCCGTCCCATCGTTGATGTTTCCATCAGAACCCTATGGGTACGCCCCACTTGTGCCGTGAGGTGTTTGTCGACCTGTGCCGCCCCGGCCGCGCGCAGACGTGCCGCCCGCGCCTTGATCGTGGTGCCGTCGACTTGTGGCATCCGTGCCGCTGGTGTGCCTGCGCGTGGCGAATAGGGAAACACGTGCAGCCAGGTCAGATCGCAATCGGTCACAAGTGCCAGCGATTGTTCGAAATGCGCGTCGGTTTCCGTAGGAAAGCCTGCGATGATATCCGCCCCGAACGTCATGTCAGGCCGCAACTGCCGCGCCGTTTGTGCAAAACGGATTGCGTCATCGCGCAGGTGCCGCCGTTTCATCCGTTTCAGAATCAGGTCGTCCCCATGTTGCAGCGACAGGTGCAGGTGCGGCATGAGCCGTGGTTCGGTGGCGATGGCTTGCAACAGGCCATCGTCCACTTCGATCGAATCAATAGAGCTGATCCGCAGTCGCCGCAGGTCAGGCACCAGTTTCAGAATCCGCAGCACCAGATCACCCAGTCGCGGTTTTGACGGCAGGTCATCCCCCCAAGAGGTCAGATCGACACCGGTCAGCACCACTTCGTTGAACCCGCGATCCACCAGCCGTTTGATCTGGTCCACGACGACGCCCGCAGGCACTGAACGCGAATTGCCCCGTCCGAATGGGATGATGCAGAATGTGCAGCGGTGGTCGCATCCGTTTTGCACCTGCACATAAGCCCGGCTGCGCGTGCCGAACCCGTCGATCAGGTGCCCTGCGGTTTCGGTGACGGACATGATGTCGTCGACCTGCACCGGTTCGGTGCCAAAGTTCCCAGAGAGCCCTGCCCATGTGCTGGCCTGCATCTTTTCGGTGTTGCCGATCACCACGTCGACTTCGTCCATGGCGCTGAAGGTTTGCGGCTCGGTTTGGGCCGCACAGCCGGTGACGATCAGTTTGGCGTCCGGGTGTGCCCGGCGCAGCTTGCGTATGTCCTGACGGGCCTTGCGCACGGCCTCTGCGGTCACGGCGCAGGTGTTGACCACCACGGCGTTCTGCATGCCCGACTGTGCGGCCAATTCCTCCATCGCTTTTGTTTCGTATGCGTTCAGGCGGCAGCCGTGGTTTGAAAACACCGGGGCCGTCATGTCAGACCATCCAGAAACGATTGGGTCAGCACCCCATCAAAAACATGTGCTGTCGGCCCGGCCATCCACACGCCGTCCTCTCGCCAATCGATGTGCAGCGTACCCCCATCAAGGTCCATGCGCACTGTACGCCCTGTCAGCCCCTTGCGGGCCGCTGCGACGGCAACAGCACAGGACGACGAGCCGGAGGCCAGCGTGATACCCGTGCCCCGTTCCCAGACCCGCATGCGGATGTGGTCGGGCCCGATAATCTGTGCGAACTGCACATTGGTGCGTTCAGGGTACAGCGGGTGATGTTCCATCTGTGCGCCGCGTGTCGCCAGATCGATGGCCAGCACATCATCCACGAAAAACGTGCAGTGCGGGTTGCCCATGCCCGTGGCCACAGGCCCGCCACCGATGGGCAGCGCCAGTGTATCCACGTCTTGCGCCAATGGGATGTCCTGCCAAGCCGTTTGCGGGTGGCCCATGTTGACAGCTGTACCGCCGTCAGGCGTTTGCACAGCCTGCAGCATACCCCGCCCGGTCACATCAATGCTGAGTGCATCCACCCCGCGCCGCGCCATTTCCCGCGCGGCGATACAGCGTGTTGCGTTTCCACAGGCCGCAGATTGCGATCCGTCCGCATTGTAAAATGTGATTGTAAGATCAGTGCCGTCGCTGATCACAGCCAGTTGGTCAAACCCAACGCCCCGGTGCCTGTCCGCAAGTGCCCGGATCAGCGTGTCGGACAGCGCGACGGGCTGCGCACGCGCGTCCACAACGACAAAATCGTTGCCCAGCCCGTGCATCTTCATGAAGGGCCAATCGGAGGGAGGAGTCCTGTGCATTGGGCGCATATATCCCTCCGCATTTGAGGAATCCAGTATGTCGCAGAAAAACATGAAAGATTCGGCTTGACCCTACTGCCCACCCTTTCTAAGTAGGCCGCCTAGTGGGGCCGTTAGCTCAGTTGGTAGAGCAGCTGACTTTTAATCAGCGGGTCGCAGGTTCGAACCCTGCACGGCTCACCATTAGTTTCCGTTTATGGCGATGTAGCTGGGTATTTTCGGCGATGTTGCGGCAGCGTGAATTTCAAAGAAATCCTTGAATAGCTGTTGTATTCTAATGCTTTGCAGTAAACGTTTGGCATGGATATCAACATCACCACCCCATCTAGATCGCTGCGGAATAGGCCACGTTACTGTGCGAAAACGCATCAACCGAATTGGCAATGATCCGTGCGAGCGGTTTGGCCCATTCGTTCATCTGCAACCCGGTGTGGCTGATAAAGAACGCGTTTGGGAATCGTCGCATCAAACTGACGGCTGTAGCCCGCACGACGGCCTGATCTGCGACCGTATCGAAAAAGCCGACACGGTTGCTTAACCTGAAGCGGCACAACAGATCCTCGATGATATCTGCGATCACCTGATCTTTGCGCGTCATCACGTAGCCTTTGTACCCTGCCAGATGGGTGTGGTCGATGCGGTCCTGATAGGCCGACGTCGCAATTGCGTTCTGCACATAGCCTTGCCTGAATTTGGAAATCGCCGAAGCACCGATACCGATCTGCGTGACGCATTGATTATCTGTGTACCCTTGAAAGTTGCGCCGCACAGACCCGTTTTTTTGGGCCTGACACAGGCTGTCGCCGGGACGAGCATAATTGTCCATCCCGATTGCTTCGTACCCTTTGGCCGCAAGCACGTCCTTGGTCAGGGATGCCAAAGCATATCGCATTTCGGGTGTTGGCAGGTCGGACTCTTTGATCATCGCCTGTCGTTTGGACACCCACGGCACGTGCGCGTAACCGCCCACGGACAATCTGTCAGGATTCAGTGACAACACCTGATCCAGTGTCTGTTCAAAACTGCTCAGTGTTTGATGCGGCAGCCCATACAACAGATCACAGTTGATTGCCGCACCCCCGTTTTCACGCAGAAAATCGACGGTATTTTTGGTGTCTGCAAAGGACTGGGTGTGCCCCATTGCCTTTTGGACATTGGGCGCGAAATCCTGAATGCCGATGCTAGCCCGGTTCAAACCGTATTTGATCAGCGTCCCCAGAACTGCGGGCTTGGCATCGGTCGGATCGATTTCGACCGAGAATTCGAATGCGTCGCTTTTGGGAAAGGCCCCGAATAGGTCGTCCAGAAGTATGGACATCGTTTCAGCCGACAGGATCGTTGGCGTCCCGCCCCCGAGATACAGCCGCCCCATACGCACTCCGACGGGCAAGATGCTGCGCACTGTTCGAATTTCTTTGCGCAGGTATTCAACATAGGCGTTTACCGGGCGCGATGATTTGGTCCCTTGGGTCCGGCAGGCACAGAACCAGCACAGACGCTTGCAGAACGGAATATGGATATATACCGAAATCTCATCGCTACGCGGAATTGCGTGCAACCAATCCGACTGGTTCACTTGACCGACGCCATTTTCAAAATGACTGGCATCAGGATAGCTTGAGTACCGCGGCACCTTCGCGTCAAACAGCCCGTGTGAACGCAGTTGATCCAGATGTGTCATCTTGATAGGTTATCACCCATTATCACTGGCCTCTTTGATGTAGATCACGCCGTATGCCCGCGTCAGAAAATCACCTTATACAGTGCAATGAATGTCCAATTCGTCATCGTTCAGTTTGTGCGCGATGCGATGCGGATGAGTTTGCGCTGCTTGATAGCATCAAGTTTTACAAGTCCTACAAAGCGGGCGATCCCGTGTTGTGGCGCGGCGAGCCGTTGGAATTTGTGGCGTCGGTTGTCAGCGGTGTCGCCACCTTGACCAAGACCCTGGAGGATGGCCGCACGCAAATGGTCGGCCTCTTGTTGCCGTCTGATTTCATTGGTCGCCCGGGGCGGTCCCAGATCGATTTTGATGTGACGGCAACGGTTGATCTGACCCTGTGCTGTTTTGATCGCAAACGTTTTGAAGCGTTGATCCGAGACGTGCCCCATATCGCCCAACGCCTTATGGAATTGGCGCTGGACGAGTTGGATGCCGCGCGCGACTGGATGCTGTTGCTGGGTCGCAAGACAGCCCGTGAAAAGATTGCCACCTTTATCGAAATGCTTGCCCGCAGATCCCATCCCGGAGAACATGACCCCGCCAAGCTTCTGATGCTGGAGATGACCCGTGATCAGATTGCCAACTACCTTGGCCTGACCCTTGAAACCGTGAGCCGCCAGTTCAATGCCTTGAAAAAAGAGGGTGTGATCGATTTTTCCGGCCGCAAAACGATTGTCGTTCTGAACTATGCCGCGCTGCAGGACGCAAGCGGTGATGACGCGGATGGTGGTGTGCTGTTGTAGTAAACAGCACTGGAAGCCATACGATACCGTCCGCTAAGTCAGTCCGCCACCATCACAATATGCATATGCTTTGGCCCGTGGGCACCCCGCACATTGCGTGCCTCGATATCTGCTGTGCCGCTGGTGCCTGTGACAATTGTCAACAGCCGGGATTGCGGCGCGTCCCGCCCGCCCAAGTGCGCCCAAAGGTCTTCTGGATAGGCGAGCAGTGTACTGGTGCGCAGGATGACGATATGGTGCAGCGGCAGGAAGTTCGTCAAAATGGGTTGGTGCGCGCCAGAGCGGAACACAACCGACCCCGTTTCGGCGATCCCGTATTCTGCACAGGTCACAGCGCATCCGCCGTCCTCTTGCAGGGTCGCACCCCGTTCCATCCCTGTCCAATTCAGCCCATCCAGTTCCGCGCAACTTTGCACACAGATCGGCCCACTGCGTTTAACGTGCGCCAGATAGGCCTGAACGGCACCCGGCACGCCATCGAACCCTGCAACGTGATCTACGGTCGCGGTCACCCGTTCCGATGTCGCCTTGGCCACGAACCGATCTGTCAGGTGAACCCCATCAAAACCCGGTTGAACGCCCGTACGATCTGCGACCAGTGCTGCGGCCTCTGCCGCGATGTCGGCGGCGGATGTGTCCAGCGCGCGGCTTGCGCTCCGCACTGACTGAAGGATAGCAGCGCGGTCACTCATGATCTTCTTCCGATCCCGTGTTTGGAGGCGTTGTATTGCTGCATGAAGCTGCCCTTTTCCGGGCGCGGCAGATCGCGGTGTTTCACCCATCCCCCGGCAAAGGGCATGCGTTTGATCCGGTTGCGCCCAAAGGCCCAGGCCCGCATTCCATGCACAGTCAGCCCAACCACCAAATGATACAACTTTGGGCGCTGCGCCAAGTATCCCCAACCGCCAAGCGCCGTCTTTGCGACCGGCGACACCAGTTTGGCATCCCATTGGCGCGCACGAAGATTGCGTAGCATGTCCGGCAGAGGAATGTTGACCGGGCAAACTTCTTTGCAGCGCCCATTCAGGGTACAGGCATTTGGCAGATCCTTGGCCGCCTCAAGCGACGACAGTGCAGGCGTCAACACAGAGCCCATTGGACCCGGATATACGGCACCGTACGCATGACCCCCAACAGCCGCATAGACCGGACAGTGGTTCATGCACGCCCCGCAGCGAATACACCGCAGCATCGGTTGCAAGTCACTGCCCAGCATGTCCGTACGATGATTGTCGACCAGAACGATGTGATACTGTTCGGGACCATCCGCGTCGCCGTCCCGTTTTGGACCGTTGTAGAAGGTAGTGTATTGCGTGATTTCCGCCCCTATTGCGGCGCGTGCCAAAAGCCGCAGGAACACGCTGGCATGATCCATGCCGGGAATGATCTTTTCGATACCAGCCGTGACGATGTGCACCTTGGGCGGTGTGCAGGTCAGTTCGGAATTGCCTTCGTTCGTGACGGTCACAATCGCACCCGTTTCGGCGATCAGGAAATTGGCCCCGGATATGCCGACATCCGCGCTCAGGAATTTCTGGCGCAATTCGCGACGGGCAGAGGCAACGAGGTCGGGGATGTCATGGCTGTCCGGTGCGACACCATGTTTGTCATCAAACAGGGTCGCGACCTGTTCGTGGGTCTTGTGCATGGCGGGCATGACGATGTGGCTCGGCGGATCCTCGGCCAATTGGATGATGTGTTCGGCCAAATCGGTTTCAATCCGTTCGACACCTGCATCTTTCAACGCATCGGCGATCCCGATTTCCTCGCCCAACATGGATTTGACGCGCGTGGCTGTCTTAGCCTCGGCTTTTACGCAAATATCGGCAACGATCCGGCGCGCTTCGTCCGGGGTTTTGGCCCAGTGCACAATTGCACCTTGCGCGGTTGCGTTCTCCTCGAACATCTCGAGGTAGTGGGCCATGTGTTTAAGCGTGTGATCCTTGATGGCCTGCGCGCGTTTGCGGGCCTCGTCATATTCCGCGTATTCCTCGACCACCTGTTTGCGACGGGTCTGCAGCAGGCTGGTGGTGCGATTAAGCGCAACCTTGAGGTTGGTATCCGTCAGGGCGCGCGCGACGTGTTCCTTGAAACGATCAGACGTCTGGATCATCCGCCATCCCCACAAATACCGCCGTCATCGGCCATGCCGGCCAGAACCTCGACCGTATGGTATGCTTTTACCTTGTGACGGTCGCGCGAGAGTTTGCCCGCCATATTCATCAGACACCCAAGGTCGCCCGCCAAGAGCGTGTCGGCCCCCGTATCGGCAATGTTCTGCGCTTTGTCCGTCACAATCGCGTTAGAAATGTCCGGGTATTTAACGCAAAACGTCCCGCCAAACCCACAACAGGCATCGTTGTCTTTCAATGCGGCAAGTTTCAGACCGCTGACCTCGGCCAGCATTTGTCTGGGTTGATCATGCACACCCAAATCGCGCAATCCCGAACAGCTGTCGTGATAGGTGGCGACGCCATCGTATTGCACGTCTTGCGGCTGATACTGCATGACGTCACTCAGAAAACTCAGGATTTCCCACGTTTTGGCCGACAAGGCCGTTTGCCGCTCCGCCAGTGGATCGTCAGCCCCGAAAACGTCGCTGTAATGCGTTCGGATCATACTGGCGCAAGACCCAGAGGGCACAACGACGTAATCGTACTGTTCAAAGTTTTCGATGATCTGTTTCGCAATGGCGCGGGTCGTTGCATCATCACCGCTGTTGAACGCAGGTTGCCCGCAACATGTCTGTGCCTCGGGCACATATACATCGCATCCCGCCGCCTCGAGCAATTTGAGGCTGGCAAACCCGATGTTGGGCCTCATGGCATCCACAAGGCACGTTACAAACAGCCCGACTTTTGGTTTTTGCACCCCTGCGTCCGTCATTGTCCAACTGCCTCTTTGTTGATGCGCGCCGCGCGCAGGCGTTCAAAATCGTCCCCCGCATGATAGCTGGAGCGCGTCAGAGGGGAAGCTGAAACCATAAGGAACCCCTTGCTGAACGCCGTGCGTTCGTAGGATGCAAATTCTTCGGGCGTCACAAAACGGGCGACGCCATGGTGTTTCGGCGTTGGCTGCAAATACTGGCCGATGGTCAGGAAATCGATGTCCGCCGCGCGCATGTCATCCATCACCTGATGCACGGCGACCCGTTCCTCGCCCAGACCTGCCATCATGCCCGATTTTGTGAAAATAGAGCTGTCAAGTTCCTTGACCCTTTGCAGCAGCCGCAGCGAATGGAAATACCGCGCGCCTGGCCGGACCTGCGGGTACAGTCCGGGCACGGTTTCGAGGTTATGATTGAACACGTCAGGTCGCGCCGCCACCACGGTTTCCAGCGCGCTTGCATCGCACTTGAGGAAGTCGGGCGTCAGAATTTCGATCGTCGTTTTGGGGCTGCGATGACGCACGGCACGAATGGTCTGGGCAAAGTGGTCCGCCCCGCCGTCTGCCAGATCGTCGCGATCAACGGACGTGATCACCACGTGGTTCAGGCCCAGTTTTTCAACTGCATGTGCCACCCGACCCGGTTCAAACGCGTCCAGCGTTTCAGGCCGCCCGGTTGCTATGTTGCAGAACGTGCACCCGCGCGTGCAAATGTCGCCCATGATCATCATGGTTGCGTGCCCTTGCGACCAGCATTCGCCTGCATTTGGGCATCCTGCCTCTTCGCAGACCGTGACAAGGTTGTTGTCCCGCATGATCTTTTTCGTGTCGCTATACGCTTTGCCGGTTGGGGCCTTTACGCGAATCCAGCTAGGTTTGGCGGGCTGCGCATTGTCTGGCCTATGCGCCTTTTCCGGGTGACGCTGATCTGGGATTTTCAGGTTGCGCATTGGGTCGTCCTATTTGTTTTGTTCCGTCGGCGATGTCACGCGCCTGGCTGTCTTTGCTGTCACTCGATCATGGGCAGGAGTTTATCGATGCTTGCCTTGGCATCGCCGTAGAACATGCGTGTGTTGTCCTTGAAGAACAGCGGGTTTTCGATGCCCGAGTATCCTGTGCCCTGCCCCCGTTTGCTGACGAACACCTGTTTGGCTTTCCAGCACTCCAGCACCGGCATGCCGGCGATGGGTGAGTTGGGGTCGTCTTGGGCGGCCGGGTTCACGATGTCGTTCGAGCCGATCACGATGGCCACGTCCGTGGACGGGAAGTCGTCGTTGATCTCGTCCATTTCCAGCACGATGTCATAGGGCACCTTGGCCTCGGCCAAGAGCACGTTCATGTGCCCCGGCAGACGCCCCGCAACCGGGTGGATCGCAAAGCGCACTATCTTGCCCGCAGCCCGCAATTTGCGCGTCAGTTCGGCCACGCCTTGCTGTGCCTGCGCCACCGCCATGCCGTAGCCGGGGATGATCACGATGCTGTCGGCTTCATTCAGGGCCGTGGCCACGCCATCCGCCTCGATCGCGATCTGTTCGCCCTCAACGGCCATCTGCTCGCCTGCGGGGCCGCCAAAGCCGCCCAGGATCACGCTCACGAACGACCGGTTCATCGCCTTGCACATGATGTAGGACAGGATCGCCCCGCTTGATCCGACCAGCGCGCCGACCACGATCAACAGATCGTTGCCAAGGCTGAAGCCGATCGCCGCCGCCGCCCAACCGGAATAGCTGTTCAGCATCGACACCACGACAGGCATGTCCGCGCCGCCAATACCCATGATCAGGTGATAGCCGATGAACAGACCCGCCAGCGTCAGCAGCACCAGCGCCCAAGACCCGCTGCCACCAAGGTAAAGGATCAGCAGCAGCACCGAAAGCGCTGCAGCGCCCGCGTTCAGAAAGTGCCCGCCGGGCAGCTTCTTGGCGCTTGTGTCGATCTCAAACGGCAGTTTGGACGAACCGCCCGCCAGCTTGGCATAGGCAATGACAGAGCCCGTGAACGTCACGGCACCAATCCAGATGCCCAGCACCAGTTCGACCCGCAGAATGCCGATCTCGACCGATGATTTCTTGGCGATCAGCTGACCGAACGCGGACAGGCCCTCGTAGATCTCTTTTGGCAGGCCAATGGCGGTCACGCCATTTTCGCCCACGGCCCCCATCACAAGGCCCTCGGCCTGATAAATGCCCTCGATATAGTTGATCATCAGATCCGCGTTGAACCCGACAAAAACCGCCGCCAGACCCACAAGGCTGTGCATGATGGCCACAAGTTCGGGCATCTGCGTCATCTCGACCTTGGTGGCCAGCTGATAGCCCACGGCAGCGCCGCCCGCGATCAGCACAAGCGAGGCAACCCACAGGCCCGATCCCGGCCCCACAAGCGTCGCCAGCACGGCGATCCCCATGCCCGCAATGCCGTACCACACGGCCCGCTTCGCGCTTTCCTGCCCCGAAAGGCCGCCCAGCGATAAAATGAATAGAATGGCTGCGACCACATAGGCCGCGATGGTGAATGCGTTTTCCATATTCCCTGCCCCGTCTTAAGATTTCTGGAACATGGCGAGCATGCGCCGTGTCACGAGGAAGCCGCCGAA
>Ga0115562_1003168_pt1 | contig 11049 bp, 10 predicted proteins | sample COGITO_mtgs_1105_6_FD_87200 | JGI IMG/M metagenome (GOLD analysis project Ga0115562, IMG submission 87200) | Pelagic marine microbial communities from North Sea - COGITO_mtgs_110516 | ecosystem: Environmental > Aquatic > Marine > Epipelagic | place: Germany:Helgoland, sampling site Kabeltonne...
GGCAGACGATGAGGTTGATGAGGGCGACTATCAGGCCGGTGCTGTCTTGCGCCTGCAAGAAAGGCTGGATGCGGCCTACGCCGGTAAGCCGCATAACGCGCCCGAAGATCGCGCCTTCACCGCGATTATCGAAGAATTCGATATGCCGCGCGCCTTGCCGGACGCTTTGCTTGAAGGACTTGCATGGGACGCAGCAGAGCATCGCTATGACACTTTAAGTGGTGTTAGAGACTATTCTGCCCGCGTGGCCAGTGCTGTGGGTGCCATGATGTGCGTTCTCATGCGCGTCCGCGATCCCGACGCATTGGCGCGTGCCTGCGACCTTGGTATCGCCATGCAACTGACCAATATTGCCCGAGATGTCGGCGAAGATGCCCGCATGGGGCGGATTTACTTGCCACTAGATTGGCTCACCGAGGCTGGCATTGATCCCGTGAATTTCGTGCACGATCCCCTGCCAACAGATGACGTGCGCCGCATGGTAAAGCGCTTGCTGCATGAAGCAGACCGTCTTTATCGGCGCTCTGAAGCTGGGATCGATGTGCTGCCATTGCGTGCACGGACCGGTATTTGGGCGTCGCGCCTGATCTATGCTGGCATTGGCAAGCAGCTGCGCCGCCAAGGCTTTGACAGCATTTCGATGCGGGCTCGGACGACGCGCAGGCAGAAACTGGGCTGGGTCATGCAGGCCGGTGCTCGCACGGCCACTTCGCTGATCATGCCGAAATCTGCGGTGGTCTATGCCAAACCATTGTCTGAAGTCGCGTTCCTGGTCGATGCGGCCAGCCGTGCGCGGCCAGCGCAGGGGCGTTCGACCACAGTAATTGATATTCTAGCCGAGCTGAAAGCACGCGACGCAGGCATTGGAACAGGCCGCCCGATGGCATAGGTGTGGCTGGACCTTGAAAGGGACTGGCGATGGATATCTGGCTATTTTGTTTGTTTCTTGCGGCGACCTTCGCGGCGGGTGCCACCGGCGGGCTTTTTCCGACGGGCGAATGGTACAAAACCCTGAACAAACCTACTTGGACCCCGCCGAATTGGGTTTTCCCCGTCATGTGGACGTCGATCTATTTATTGGCGGCCTTTGCCGGCGCACGCGTCGCCGTGCTGGATGGCAACGGATACGCGATGGCGTTTTGGGCGATGCAGATCGCGTTTAATGCGCTTTGGACACCGGTTTTCTTTGGGCTGCGTCATCTGAAGGGATCGGTTCCCATTATGATGTGTCTTTGGGTATCCGTGCTTGGCGCGACGATTACGCATATGCAGTTGGATTTGTGGGCGGGGCTGGCGTTCGTGCCTTATCTGGCGTGGGTCACTGTTGCGGCCGCTCTCAACATCACAATGGTCCGGTTGAACCCTGATCAAAAACCATTGAAGCTGCAGGATCTCGATCCCTCTTGAACGTCCCCTAAATCGGTGAAACCATTGGGGATGGAAAATCACATCAAATCATGGGCCGCTGTTGCCCCCCGTTTGGTAGCCGTTGCCGCAGGGCGCGAGAAGGCTGATTTGGTCATTCGCGGCGGCAAGCTGGTGAATGTACAAACCCGCGAAATACTGGACGGCTGGCAGGTTGCCGTGGCCGAAGGGCGCTTTACCTATGTGGGGCCGGATGCGTCGCACTGTATTGGTGATGACACGCGGGTGATCGAGGCGGATGGCCGCTATCTGATCCCCGGTTTGTGCGACGGTCATATGCATATTGAAAGCGGGATGTTGACCCCCGCTGAATTTGCGGCTGCCGTTATCCCCCACGGCACGACCACGATGTTTACGGATCCGCACGAGATCGCGAATGTCTTGGGCCTGCGCGGTGTGCGCATGATGCATGACGAAGCGCTGATGCAACCGGTCAATATCTATACCCAGATGCCATCGTGTGCGCCCTCTGCGCCGGGACTGGAGACCACGGGGTTTGAGATTTCCGCCGAGGATGTGGCAGAGGCGATGGCGTGGCCCGGTATCATCGGCTTAGGCGAAATGATGAACTTTCCCGGTGTGATCAATGGTGATCCACAGATGCTCGCCGAAATGGCGGCGACCATGAATGCGGGTAAGACCGTGGGCGGTCACTATGCCTCGCCGGATAAAGGCATCGCATTTTCGGCCTATGTTGCTGGTGGTGCATCAGATGATCATGAAGGCACGGCAGAAGCTGATGCGATTGCGCGCGTGCGCAATGGAATGCGTTCGATGATGCGTCTTGGGTCGGCTTGGTATGATGTGGAAAGCCAGGTCACTGCGGTCACGGAAAAGGGCCTCGATCCGCGCAACTTCATTCTTTGTACTGACGATAGTCACTCTGGCACGCTGGTGAACGAAGGGCATATGAACCGCGTGGTGCGACATGCGATTGCTTGCGGCTGCGATCCGGTGATTGCCTTGCAAATGGCGACGATCAATACCGCCACCCACTTTGGGCTGGAACGCGAGCTGGGGTCCATTGCACCGGGTCGTCGGGCCGATATGATTTTGACTTCTGATCTGACAACACTGCCGATTGAGGAAGTCATCGCACGCGGGCAGACCGTGGCGCGGGATGGAAAGATTACAGTCGCGTGTCCGCATTACGCTTGGCCTGTCGACGCACGAAAGACCGTGCATATGGGCAAAGTTCTGGCCGATGCAGACTTCGCGATTGAAGCTCCTGAAGGCAAAAATAGCGTCAAAGCCAAGGTGATCGGTGTTGTTGAAAACCAAGCCCCCACAGAAGCGCTGACTGCTGAACTGCCTGTCGTTGACGGGTTGGTTGAGGGCGAAGGTGATACCTATCAGATCGCGTTGGTCGAGCGACACCAAGGGACTGGCAAGGTCGTGAACGGCTTTGTGTCGGGCTTTGGCTATACTGGGAAAATGGCAATGGCCTCGACCGTGGCACATGATAGCCACCACATGATTGTCGTTGGCACGGACAGGGCAATGATGGCCGCAGCCGCAAACCGCTTGGGCGAGGTTGGTGGCGGAGTTACCGTTTGGAAAGATAGCAAGGAGCTGGCGTTGGTTGAATTGCCGATTGCCGGTTTGATGTCTGACAGTCCAGCGGCCGAGGTTGCCGCCAAAACCGATCAGATGGTTGCCGCGATGGCCGCCTGCGGTTGCACATTGAACAATGCCTATATGCAGCATTCATTGCTGGCCCTTGTTGTCATCCCATCGTTACGGATCTCTGATCTGGGTTTGGTGGATGTCGACAAGTTTGAAATTACAGAAATATTTGAGGAAAATGCATGAATATGGCCCAAGAGGTGTCAATCCGGACGCCTGATACCCCCCAACACGAAAGCTTTACAGACGCCAAGAAGGCCGTTGAGAGGCTGCAAGAACTCTATGTCACTGCGGTGAAATTCCTATCCGAGAACTTCGAGGCTGCCTTATCAGATGGCCAGCCCGAGACCCGAGTGCGGGCCTTTTATCCTGAGATTCGTTTGACCACGACCACTTATGCCAAAACAGACACGCGCCTGTCTTTTGGCCATGTCGCGGAACCAGGTATCTACGCCACGACGATTACGCGTCCTGATCTATTTGCCGCTTATTTGGAACAGCAGATCGGACTTTTGATCCAAAGTCATGGCGTACCCGTTGTTATTGGTGCCTCGACCACCGAAATGCCGGTGCATTTTGCGGCGGCCAATAATCCGGGCCTGACTGTGCCGCATGATGGGTCGATGGAATTCAATTTGCGTGATAACTTCGATGTACCGGACCTGAGTACAACGCATGATAACATCGTGAATGGCGCTGGGTTCACTTACCCGGATGGTGCGCGGCCTTTGGCGCCGTTTACGGCGCAACGCATCGACTATTCCCTCGCACGATTGGCGCATTACACCGCTACCGCCGCCGAGCATTTCCAGAACCACGTTCTGTTCACCAACTACCAGTTTTATGTCGAGGAATTCGAGTCATACGCCCGCCATATGCTGGCTGATCCTGACAGCGGCTACACCAGCTTTGTCAGCACAGGGAATGTCGAGATTACAGAAGCTGACGCGCCGATAGCGACCCCAGCAAAGCTGCCGCAAATGCCGACCTATCACCTCAAGCGTGCAAATGGCAGCGGGATCACTTTGGTCAATATCGGGGTTGGGCCATCAAACGCCAAAACTGCGACTGACCATATTGCTGTGTTGCGCCCCCATGCATGGCTGATGGTGGGACATTGCGCTGGGCTACGCAATTCGCAGCGATTGGGTGATTTCGTGCTCGCGCATGCGTATCTGCGCGAAGATCACGTGTTGGATGACGACCTACCTGTTTGGGTGCCAATCCCTGCGCTGGCGGAAATCCAGATCGCGCTGGAAACTGCCGTTGCCGATGTGACCGAGCTTGAAGGCTATGAGCTGAAGCGGATCATGCGCACCGGTACTGTGGCCACCATCGACAACCGCAACTGGGAATTGCGTGAACAGGCGGGCCCTGTGCAGCGCCTGTCGCAATCGCGGGCCATTGCGCTGGATATGGAAAGTGCCACGATTGCCGCCAATGGATTCCGATTTCGTGTCCCTTACGGCACGCTTCTTTGTGTCAGTGACAAGCCGCTGCATGGTGAGCTGAAACTGCCGGGGATGGCCTCAAACTTCTATAAAACGCAGGTTGCAGCCCATCTGATGATCGGAATTCGGGCCATGGAACGGTTGCGCGAAATGCCGCTAGAGCGCATTCACAGCCGGAAATTACGTAGTTTTGAAGAGACAGCCTTCCTCTGACAGGCGAAAAAACGCAAAAAACAGCCATTTTTCACTTGTAAACGCACACTAATCATTGTGGTTTCACACAACATACCGTTAGATGTGCGGGTAACAGGCCCTACTGCTGGGGCAATTGAGGGAGACCAGTCAAATGGCAACAAAACCACTAACAAAAGCGCAGCTTGTAACTGCATTGGCCGAAGAAACAGGCATGGACAAAAAAGCTGCTGGTGCTGCACTGGATGCGGTCACTGGTATCATCACTAAAGAAGTATCCGGCGGCGGCGCTGTGACACTTCCTGGTGTTGGCAAAATCTATTGCCGCGAGCGCCCAGAGCGTATGGTTCGCAACCCAGCCACGGGTGAGCAGATCAAGAAAGACGCAGACAAAGTTGTCAAAATGACAATTGCGAAGGCTCTGAAAGACAGCGTGAACGGCTAATTCTTTGACCTATGGGTCAGAAGAAACGTTAGAAAGGGTCGCCCGCATGGGCGGCCCTTTTGCTTTTGAGGGCTTGCTTCCCGTTTGTGAGTGCTGGACCAATGAGCACTGATACAATCGAAAAGTGCTTTCCAAATTCTGCGAGACAGTTGGCACGATAATTAAGGGACGTCTGCTAGGCATGAAACGCATTCTCATCACCGGAACGGCTGGTTTCATCGGCTATCATCTAGCCAAGCTACTGCTTGATGAAGGTTTCATTGTTCATGGCGTTGATGGCATCACCGATTACTATGACGTCAATCTGAAACATCGCCGGCATCAGATGTTGCTTCAGGCACCGGGCTTTACGGCGAGTGAATTCTTGCTGGAGGACGCCGATCACTTTGGCAGGGTGGCAAAGGAATTCGAACCCGATGTCATCGTGCATCTCGCGGCCCAAGCGGGCGTGCGTTATTCGCTCGAGAACCCGCGTGCTTATCTAGAAAGCAATATCGTCGGCACCTTCAATGTAATGGAGGCCGCCCGCGAGCTGAAGGTGCAGCATCTTCTGATGGCCTCGACATCTTCGGTTTATGGCGCCAACGAAGTGATGCCGTTCAAAGAGGTCGACAAGACGGAAACGCCTTTGACGTTCTATGCGGCGACCAAGAAGGCCAATGAAGCGATGGCGCATTCTTATGCGCATCTTTGGAACTTGCCGACGACAATGTTCCGCTTCTTCACCGTCTACGGGCCTTGGGGTCGTCCAGACATGGCACTCTTCAAGTTTGTAAATGCAATGCTGGAAGGCAAGCCAGTCGACATCTACAATCACGGCGAAATGTTCCGCGACTTTACCTACGTTGATGACCTAGTCCATGGTATTCGCCTGCTGATTGATGCGGTGCCACAGCGCCCCGAGACCCTGCAAGATATTCCAGAGGGTGACAGCCTGTCCCCTGTTGCGCCCTACCGGACCGTGAATATTGGCAATTCCGACAAAGTACGCCTTCTCGATTTTGTCGATGCGATCGAGGCCGAGTTGGGGATCGAGGCCAATCGCAATTACATGGAAATGCAAAAGGGTGACGTCATGGCGACTTGGGCGGATGCAACGCTCTTGAAGCAGTTGACGGGGTATCAGCCGCAAACCGATGTCAAAGACGGGATTGTAAAATTCGTCAGCTGGTACCGAGACTATTACGGGAAATGAACACGATGACGCAGATTTCACGCCAGAAAATAACCGGAGGAAACTGACCATGCATTCAAAAGGGTATTATGATGTCGATGCGTGTGATCTCGGCGAGTTCACTGAGATCATCAGTCAAACAACCAATATGGCCGACGTGCCACACGCGTCTGCAGTCGAGAAAAACATCCCGATCTATGACATGAGCGTACTGCGACCCGCATTGGAAGATGCGGCACAGCGTCAAAATCTCATGGCAGAGTGGGCGCAGGTCCTGCTGCAAGGTGCTGGCATTGTTGCCCTCAGGGGTGCCTATGCAGATACGGCGATGCTGGACCAGGCAACGGCCATCTATGAGGACATTATCGCCGAAGAAAAAGAAGGACCGGCCGCCCGCGGCGATCACTTTGCAGCTGCGGGCGCAAATGACCGCATTTGGAACTCCTTGCAAAAGCTGTGTGAGAAATCGCCGGATGTCTTTTTGCGCTACTTTGCGAATGCCCCGATTGCCGCGATTTGTGAGGCCTGGTTGGGCCCAAACTATCAGATGACGGCGCAAGTGAATTTGGTTCACCCGGGCGGCGCTGCACAGCAGGCTCACCGAGATTATCATCTGGGGTTTCAATCCGCCGACCAAAGCGCGGCCTACCCCGCCCATGTGCATGATCTTTCACCCGCCCTGACTTTGCAGGGGGCCGTCGCCCATTGCGATATGCCCGTTGAGAGCGGGCCGACAAAGCTGCTGCCATTTTCGCAGGCCTATCGCCCCGGCTATGCGGCATGGCGCAGAGAGGATTTTCGCACAGCTTTTGAAGAACGCTATGTTCAACTGCCTTTGGCCAAGGGCGATGCGGTCTTCTTTAGTCCGGCCCTTTTCCATGCGGCCGGCGCAAATACGAGCGCGGATATTCATCGCATGGCCAATCTGTTGCAGGTATCTTCGGCTTTCGGGCGCGCCATGGAGACGTTTGATCGTGATAAGATGTGCAGCCTTGTCTATGGGCCGCTGGGGCAACTAATCAGGGCTGACGCGCTCACCGAGTTAGAAGTTTCTGCCGCGATTGCCGCAACGGCGGAAGGCTATTCCTTCCCCACAAATCTGGACACTGATCCGCCGAAAGCTGGACTGGCCCCTGAAACGCAAGCGGCCTATCTGGCACGCGCTTTGCAAGAGGGTGTGGATCAAGCGGCATTTGAAAATCATCTCGCGGCAATGCAACACGCGCGACGTGCTTAGGATTTTCAAGGCCATTTTGATCAGAAGTAAGTGAAGCTATACAAACCCGGCATTGCGTTTCTTTGGTTGCTCTGACGACTGGATTCTTTATTCCAGAACGCGAGGGGGTTTTCATGGACATCAAAGCAATCGCAATGGGGTTGGCGTTCGCGCTGATGTGGTCATCTGCCTTCACCTCTGCGCGGGTGATTGTTGAGTATGCGCCCCCGCTGAGCGCACTCGCTTTGCGTTTTTTGATTTCTGGTGTGATTGGCGTGGCAATTGCATGGATGCTGGGCCAATCGGCGCGGTTGACCCGCACACAATGGCTTGGTGTTGTCATCTTTGGTGTCTGCCAGAATGCCCTCTATCTGGGGCTGAACTTTGTTGCGATGCAGACTATACCCGCATCGCTTGCCGCCATAATTGCGTCCACAATGCCGCTGCTGGTTGCCTTGGCGGGTTGGATCGTTTTCGGCAATACGGTGCGGCCGTTGGGCATTGCCGGTTTGATTGCAGGCGTCGTTGGCGTGGTCCTGATCATGGGCGCGCGCCTGCAAGGCGGTGTAGACGTATACGGTTTGGTGCTGTGCCTCATCGGCGTTGTGTCGCTGACAATTGCGACTTTGGCTGTCATGGGTGCTTCATCGGGCGGCAATGTCTTGATGATTGTAGGCTTGCAGATGTTGGTTGGCAGTGCGCTGCTGTGGATACCTGCGCTGACCATTGAAGTTTGGGACGTGACTTGGAACTGGCAACTGGTTGTGGCGTTTGTATACACCACTTTGGTGCCAGGATTGGCCGCGACGCTCGTTTGGTTCCTTTTGGTGGGTCGGATCGGCGCAGTGAAGGCCTCGACCTTCCATTTTCTGAACCCGTTTTTGGGGGTCGCGACTGCTGCGGTCCTCCTCGGAGAGACAATCGGTGTTCTGGATGTACTTGGCATTGCGATTATTGCTGGTGGTATTTTGGCGGTGCAACTCTCAAAACAACCCACGGCAAAGTGACCGTTTGACACCTTATTCAGGGCTGACAGAGGCCCCGTCCTTGGCGCACAAAGCTGCATGGATTTGGTTTTCGGATACCTTGCGGGCCTTTTGACCCTGATAAACCCCTGCGTTTTGCCGGTTTTGCCGATCGTTTTGGCGACTGCGCTACAGGCGGGCCGTGCAGGCCCGCTGGCCTTGGCAGCAGGGATGAGCGTGTCATTCGTGATTGTTGGCATGTCTGTCGCTGTCTTTGGCCGGGCGCTGGGCATTGATGACCGGATGATCGCGCAAGCCGGTGCGGTAATGATGATGCTTTTTGGTTTGGTCCTGATCATCCCCCAGTTTTCCGCAAGCTTTGCGACTGCAACGGCTGGCCTCTCTGCCCGTGCTGATGCTGGCATGGATGGTATCAAACGTGATGGATTAGGGGGCCAGTTCATTGGTGGCGCCCTTCTTGGCGCTGTTTGGGTGCCTTGTGTTGGCCCAACGCTGGGTGGCGCAATAGCACTCGCTTCCGCTGGTGATAGCCTTTGGTTGGCCGCCGCGACGATGTTCAGCTTTGCTTTGGGCATCTCAACCATCATCGTTGTTCTGGCTTATGGTGCACAAAATGCGCTGCGCAATCGGCGCGACATGCTGCGCAAGTTATCTGGCAAAGCGCGCCTTTTCGTGGGCCTTATCTTTCTCGCCGTAGGAACGGCGCTGCTTTTTGAGCTGCATATCTATGCAGAAATCTGGTTGCTGGATCGCTTACCGTTCTGGCTCCAAGACCTATCTGTCCGGTTCTGACAAAGGAGACACACATGGAACGTCGAGCATTCTTGGCGCTGACCGCCGCTGCTACACTGGCCCCGATCGCGGGTTACGCCGCCGAAACATTGGATTACACACCCGGTTTGGTGAAAGAACGCCTCGCTGCAGGCGAAACCGTCTTCATCGACTTTAAGGCGGACTGGTGCACGACATGCCGTACCCAAGAGCGCGTCATTGGTGCCTTGCGCGCCGAGAATGCGGATTATGATGCGGCGATCACCTTCATCAATGTGGATTGGGATGAATACGGCCGGGGCGCACTTGCGCATGAATTGAACATCCCACGCCGATCGACATTGGTTGTCATGAAGGGCGATGTAGAGTTGGGCCGCACTGTCGCAGGCACTTCGCGCGAAGAAATCCAAGCATTGATGGACCTTGGGTTGGCCGCGGACAGCTAGCCTATTTGTCCCCGCACGCCGCCTGTTTGCCCGCGATCCAATAGCAGGTGATCAAGGATCACACAGGCCATCATCGCCTCGCCCACGGGTACGGCGCGGATGCCGACGCAGGGATCATGACGACCCTTTGTAATCACTTCGGTGGGGCTGCCGTCCATGCGGATCGACTTGCGTGGGGATAGGATCGAAGACGTTGGTTTCACCGCAAAGCGCACGACAATATCTTGACCTGTGCTGATGCCACCAAGGATACCGCCAGCATGGTTGGACGAATATTCTGGGCCGTTTGGCCCCATGAAAATCTCGTCCGCATTGTCGCGCCCGGTCAATGCGGCGGCGGCCATGCCTTCGCCGATCTCCACGCCTTTGACGGCGTTGATCGACATCATCGCTGCGGCTAAATCAGTGTCTAACTTGGCATAAACCGGTGCACCAATGCCCGCAGGTACGCCGCGCGCTACAACCTCAATAATTGCGCCGACAGAGTTGTGATCGTCTTTGCGTAGCCATGCGAGGTAGTCGTTCCACTCGACTGCGGCCTCTGCATCGGGGCAGAAGAAATCGTTCTGGTCAATCTGGTCCCAGTCAACCTTTGCACGGTCAATCTGCTTGGTTCCCATTTGGGTCATGTAGCCCTTGATCTGAACACCGGGTGCAATCGCTTGGATCGCCTCGCGCGCCACACCACCTGCCGCAACGCGCGACGCTGTTTCACGCGCCGAAGACCGCCCACCACCGCGCGGGTCACGCAGCCCGTACTTCTGGTGGTAGGTGATATCCGCATGGCCGGGGCGGAAGGTGTTCAGGATATCGCCGTAGTCCTTTGATCGCTGATCGGTGTTTTCGATCATCAGTTGTATCGGCGTGCCGGTTGTCTTGCCTTCGTAGACGCCTGACAGAATTTTCACCGCATCAGCTTCATTTCGCTGGGTCGTGTTCTTGTTCAACCCTGGGCGGCGCTTATCCATCCACTGCTGGATCATTGGCGCCTCGAGTGGGACACCGGGAGGGCAACCATCCACAGTCGCACCAAGTGCGATCCCGTGGCTTTCACCCCAAGTTGTGAACCGAAACAAATGACCGAAGCTGTTGATCGACATGGGTACTCTCCCTTTGCTTTGCAGGGTTTAGCGGGCGCGACAATCAGGCTCAAGTGCTTTCCCTTGCGTCCCTGCGCGATCCGGCTTAGCTAAAGCCTACCTCGGGGGGCCAATCACTGGCTGAGATGCGCATTGCGCGGACCCGTAGAACCTGAACCGGTTAAGACCGGCGGAGGGAAGGTTTAGCAATGACGCTATCCCCAATCCGCCCGTCGCA
>Ga0115562_1003173_pt1 | contig 11047 bp, 9 predicted proteins | sample COGITO_mtgs_1105_6_FD_87200 | JGI IMG/M metagenome (GOLD analysis project Ga0115562, IMG submission 87200) | Pelagic marine microbial communities from North Sea - COGITO_mtgs_110516 | ecosystem: Environmental > Aquatic > Marine > Epipelagic | place: Germany:Helgoland, sampling site Kabeltonne...
CGGTCGTATGCTCTGGCAATTTATTGGTGACGTATATGCGCACCCGATCGCCCTCTACAGCCTCAATCGTTGGCCCTGTGGATTGGCCGTTGTAACCCCATAAATGCGCGATCATCCCATCTGCTAGTTCCCGCTCGACCGGTTCTGCAACCAGATGGAACTCTTTTACACCGTTGTTCATACGATGCGGCAAAGTCCAGCCATTCAGTGTGACAACAGGGTTGTAATCTGGCCCTGAAGACGGCCTTGCTGTGACGGCGGTTGCCGCATTATTCATCTGGGCTGCCTCAGGCAAACCCAGATTAGTGGTTTTACTCCAGGCCCGCGAAGAAACCAGTGCTGCACCTGCTGCGCCAGCTCCGAGTAATTGACGTCTATTTAACATGATATTCCCTTTCAGTGTCCTGCGCCGCTACCTGCAGCAAGTGTTGCACCATCTCCACCGCCACCACCGCTGCCAGACCCACCGCCATAAATTGCGGCAGTTAAATCAGCTTGCGCCATAAAGAAATCCCGCTTGGCACTTGCAGCCTCAAGTGAGGCTGCAATTTTTTCGCGCACATCAGTCAACAGTTCGAAGGTGTTAGTGATCATGCCGTTGTAAGACAGCAAACCTTCCTCTTCGACTGTACGGCGCAATGGCACGAGGACATCGCGGTAGTGCCGAGCGATCTTGTAAGATGCATGATATGACGTCTCTGCAACTCGCGCCTCTGAGCGTACATTCACGGCCCTCTCTGCGAGAACGTTGGCAGCCTGAAGATACAAAAGTTCAGCTTTGCGCATTCGTGCTTTTCCAGTATCGTAAATAGGTATCGCAAACTCCAATTCTACCTGGGGGGGTATTTTCAGTCTTATAACTCCCACCTTCAGCCTCACGCTCCCCTTCAAACCCCGCAATGATCTCGAGGTCAGTTAAAAGTTGCGTTTGATCTGTCAGTCCGAAGGCCGCCGCTTGAGCTTCAAGGCCAAGTTTGGCGACTTGCAAATCTAAACGGTTCCTGAGTGCCTTACCTTCAATATTCGCAATTTTTCCAACAGAGCGTGGCAACGCAGGCAAATAATTTGGGATGTAATAGTTCACTTCTGTGCCCCAAAGCCCCATCAGCTTGGTCAAGTCCTCTTTGGCGCGGGCGGCGTTTAGATGTGCTTGTGCCAACTGACCCGCAACTTCGGCATTAAACGCCTGCTCCCGTGCTTGCCCGGCTTTATTAAGCGCACCAGTTTCACCTAACTTATGCGCCAGTTCAGACCCCGCATCGGACGTCGCCCTAGCGCGTTTAAGAAAGCCAGCCACTTCGAAAGCGGCGACTGCATTAATCCATGCCTGACGCGTTTGGTTGGCAAGCGTCAATGTATCGTTCACTGCAGTCAGTTGCGCTGTCCTAAAATTAATGTCTGCGACTGCAACACGCTGCTTGCGCGTTTTGGCACTCAATATGTTTTTTGCAATGTTGCCTTCAATTGCGCGGTATGCGCCTAACTGTGCAGCCCCAATTCCGAGGACACCAATTGAAACAACAGGGTTTTCCGGTGTTGATTGCTGCCATGCATCGGCAGCCGAAAGGCCCACGTTCGCGTAGGATGCCTGCAGTCCTTTATTATTAAGCAAAGCAACCTGAACAGCAGTGTCCACCGAAATAGTTTTGCGATGCACCATGCCGTGTACTAGCTTCTTAAGCAGAGCATTTTCAGCCTGTGTTTCAGCGAAAGCAGTGCGCTTTTTAATGATTATTGAGGTCTGGTTCGACACATTAGTAAAGCCTGCCTTGGGCTCTTTGTAAGCGTCGGGCACTGTCGTTGCGCAAGCGCCGAGCACCAGCGGAACACCAATAATAAGTGCGAGTTTTGATATCGGCATCATTTGCCCTCCGTTTGTTCTTCATTGACAGATCGCCAGTCTCGCGGACCGGTTGGGCTGCGATGAGTATATCCTGACAACGGATCCTGATATTTCATTGGTGATGAAACTGCCGCGTCAGTGACCGCTTGTTGTACTGTCACGACGGGTAAACGCGTTGGCTGGTAAGCACATGCGCCGAGGGCGAAGGCCAAAGCCCCCATGATAAAACAAATTTTCATAAACATAACCTGATTGATAGACTTAGGGCTCACGCACTAGCGTGCTCAAAGCGAAGACCTACTAGAGGACTTTGATCAAATCAGGGATTGGGGGGGCGTAAAAAACCAAAAAGCTCAAGTGAATTGAGCTGTGAATTGAAATTTGGGTAAACACTGTTCGATACTTGACGGACAGAATTAATTGTCAGTTTGTCAACAGCCACTGAAAGGCAAATACCACTGCAACATGGGCCAGAAGACTGGTTTTGGGCATCAGACTTTGAGGTCTCCCCAAATTTATTAGGCAAACAAGTAATCGTTAGTTCACTGTGAGTATAGCTAACATCTGAAGGTTCGTGGTCTGACGTTACGGAGTGATGGCCACTGTGAATACCAGACGCAGCATGAGCTGCAGGCGGTGGAGAAAAAACCAAAACAAATACAAAGGCCAAGCATATAAGTGCTTTAACGAGTGCAGATATGATATTTGGCATTTTCATGACATACACTTGAGCAACGCCCCCATAATTGTCAAGATATCCAGCACTGAAAAATAGTTAACTTTTTCGTGAGATAGGCCGCGACATTCATTTCCCTAATGATAAACTTACGCGCGATAATAAGCCCTTCTGCTTTGATTGTTAGGAGTTAATGACACGACGACATTAGTGCAGATATTGCACCTTTGTAGCAACCACTTGAATATTCAAATGGCGGTCGGTTTTCTTTTATTCATTTTCCAAAAATCTGGTGAAACCTCTGACTTCAGTTGGAAAGGGTCCACTGTGCGCCGCAGGCGCTCTAAACCACTGATCCCTTCGACTTTAGACGGAGGAGGTTCAGTCTGACTTTATCTCCACAATTAAAGTGGCGCTGAAATTGTATTGCTTGGCTTCATCTGATTGCTTTCGGTTTTGCACTCTGGATTCTATTCGAAAATTGCAGAAAAAGAAGTCTGTTTCCATTGGAAATGAATCAAAAAACTTTTCATGAGCAGGAAACGATGGCTAACCACCCACCCGCACTCAATCCCTTTGAGCCTATTCTGTTGAGACAAATCTATTGAGATTTTCTCTTTGTTTCTTACTCACCTTCATTCTTTTCAAGTAAAATCTTTTCAATTGATTTACAGGTGTTCCTGCATTGCGCGCCAAGTCGTAGATATTTACTTTGCCACCACGTTGGTCTTATCCAGCATTGGATATCAAACACGACAGCAGGATTTTGAAAATATGACTTGGAAAATCGCCACATAAGGTCAATAATTAAACGGTCCAGAAAACTGCACGAAGCTCACCAGACATTGCAGCCTATTTGGACACACAAAATCGCTTCGGAATTCCGTTCAATATTGTTTTTGGCCCTAGCGCCCCGAACGGGATTTTGTTGCTAGGGATACCGTCGATTTCTGCTGTTGTGGACCCTTTAGAAACGGCCAGAAGACGTAAATAGGCCCATTCCCGAGCGCAAGGAACGGGCCTAGAATGTTCCGTCGCACTATTCCGCTGGCTGGGGCGCGAGGGTAACGCCCGTGTTTTTTGTAAGATCTGCATTTTCAGGCATCAGTGGATTGACCTTGCGCAAGCGCAGCGCGTTGCCCAACACAGAAACCGATGACATCGCCATCGCACCTGCTGCAAACACTGGTGACAAAAGCAATCCGAATGCAGGATAAAGTACGCCAGCAGCAACCGGAATAAGCGCTGCGTTATAGGCGAATGCCCAGATCAAATTCTGGCGAATATTGCGCATGGTTGCGCGCGAAACTTCGATCGCATTTACCACGCCGCGCAGATCGCCTGACATCAACACAACATCCGCGCTTTCAATGGCCACGTCTGTGCCAGTACCGATTGCAATTCCAACGTCTGCATGGGCCAGCGCTGGCGCATCGTTAATGCCATCCCCAACAAATGCTACTTTCATACCCTCGGCTTGGAGACTTTGGAGTGCTGCAACCTTTCCGTCGGGCAAGACACCTGCAACGACGTCGTCAATACCCGTTTCACGCGCGATTGCTTCAGCCGTTTCTTGTTTGTCACCAGTGATCATTACCACTTTCATGCCTTTACTGCGAAGCGCAGCAATGGCGGCTTGGCTGGATGCTTTGACCGGATCGGCAACGGCGATGACAGCTGCAAGTTTGTCGTCGATTGCGGCATATAATGCGGTTCTTCCACTTTGTGCCAAGCGGTGTTCTTCTCCGACAAGCGGTGTCACGTCGATGCCTTCACGCTCCATTAAACGACCTGCACCAACAAGAACTTTGCGTGAATCCAGTTCAGCAATGACACCAAAACCGGTAATGGATTCGAAAGCATCAACAGCTGACAAAGCAACGCCTTCAGTCTTTGCACTTTGTACAATCGCGTCAGCGATAGGGTGCTCTGATTGAGCTTCCACAGATGCGACCAGCCGCAGAACGTCCGTGCGATCAAAACCCTGTGCCAATACAAGATCCGTCAGGACAGGATTACCCTCAGTCACGGTCCCTGTTTTATCAAGCGCGACAACACCCACATCACTCAAGCCCTGAAGCGCATCGCCCTTTCTAAAAAGAACGCCCATTTCTGCGGCTCGGCCAGTACCAACCATGATCGACGTCGGGGTGGCTAGTCCCATGGCGCAAGGGCAAGCAATAATCAGGACAGACACACCTGCGACCAGCGCGAATGTCAGTGCAGGATCGGGGCCAACGATCAGCCATACGATCACAGTTAATGTGGCAAGCACGAGCACAGCAGGAACGAACCACATTGTTACGCGGTCCACTAACGCTTGGATCGGGATCTTGGCGCCCTGCGCGTCTTCCACCAAACGGATAATCTGGGCGAGCGTCGTATCAGCGCCAACGCGATTTGCACGGAACGTCAGGCTGCCAGTGCCATTCACGGTTCCGCCCGTTACGTTGTCACCTGCGGCTTTAGAAACAGCGAGCGGCTCGCCGGTGATCATGCTTTCATCAACATTGCTGGTTCCATCAACCACGTCACCATCAACAGGGATACGTTCGCCCGGGCTCACCAAAATAATATCACCAAACTGAAGTGCGTCGATCTCAATCTCAAAGGCTTCGCCATTGCGCAAAACACGCGCAGTCTTAGATTGCAGACCTAACAGCACTTGAATAGCGGCCCCTGTGCGCCCCTTTGCACGCGCCTCAAGCCAGCGCCCAAGCAGGATCAGCACCACAATCACTGCCGCTGCTTCGAAATAGACCGCGCGCACGCCATCCGGAAGAAGTGCAGGCAAGAAAGTCGCCATGACAGAATAGCCCCACGCCGCTCCAGTCCCCAACGCCACGAGCGAGTTCATATCTGGCGCGGCCTTTAACAGTGCTGGCAATCCCTTTGCGAAAAATTGACGTCCGGGGCCGAACAACACGAGTGAGGTTAGAACAAATTGGATCAGCCATGAGGTTTGTAGTCCAATCGTTCTCTCGATCAGCATGTGAATGCCAGGAACCAGATGCGATCCCATTTCCAGAACAAACACAGGAATGGTCAGCACGGCTGCAAACATCATGCGTCGCGCTTGCGCGTTCGTTTCATCCGCTTTGCGCTCTGCTCGGCCGATTTGCGCATCCGCTTTTGCAATTTCGGCAGGGTATCCTACAACTTTGCTGACGCTTATCAAAATTGCTGGCGGGACAGCCCCCTCTAGATAGACAACCGTTGCGGTCTCCGAGGCAAGATTAACTGACACGTCCAACACACCTCGCACTGCGGCCAGCGCTTTGTCGACACGGCCAACACAGGACGCACAGCTCATCGCAGAAATGTTCAAAGTCACACGTGACGAGCGCGCAGGATATCCCAGTTCCGCCAAGGATGCCGCCGCCGCGCTAACCTGCGCCGCACTGTCTGCCTTAAAGGATGCAGTTTCGGTCGCAAGATTGACAGAGACTTCGGTCAAGCCGTCAAGCGCCGCCAACGCGCGATCAACACGACCAACACAGGACGCGCAAGTCATGCTTTGGACAGACAGATTAAGCTTTTTCGAATCAGACATAGCGACATCCTAATGATATTCGTCTGATAGATAGGGCTTCTAGTTACTGGAAGCTCAAGAGCTAAAAGTACTTTTGAAATAAACTCGATGTGGTCTTGACCCTCCCCTTACGGGAGACCTTAGCTAACAGGCTAGACAGAGAGGGCTAATCTATGAAATTCAGCGTGCCCGAAATGAGCTGCGGCCATTGCACCGCAAGTATTGAAAAGAGCATCAAGGCCAAGGATCCAGCTGTCGCTGTTTCCACTGACCTTGAAACACGTTCTGTTTCCGTTGACAGTGTATTGCCTTTTGTAGATGTGCTTCAGGCAATTACCGATGCCGGATATTATGCAAAGTTGGCTTAATTAGCTGCTTGTGCCTGATTGACCATTTCGATCATTTGGTCGGCTTCGATCAGGCCGGGCGCTAAGGCCTCGCCGATAACGAAAGAAGGCGTTCCGTTAAATCCGAGCGAACGTGCGAGGCGCATCGATGTTTCAATATGCTCGTTGATCTTGAGAGATTCCATATCGCGGCGAAGTTGGGCTGTATCGATACCCAGCTTTTCCGCGGCTTGCACTACGTCCGGCTTTCCTACTCGGCCTTTAAGCTCCATCATTGCCCAATGAAATTCATCTCAGATGGCGGTTAATTTTCCCTAATTCATCCTCATTTAATCTCTTCGATTAAAGTGGTCACTGAAACTGTGTTGCTCGGATTCATGTGATTACTCCCAGTTGTTCACTCTAAATTTTATTCAAAACCTGCAAAAAAAGAAGTCTGTTTCCAATGGAAATGAAATAAAAAAATGCAGGCAGCAGCGAAACGATACCCATCATATAAGCACCACACAAAGATATATTGGTTTGAAGAGTGATCAGCTTAGCCAGGCAGTGGAATTGGTGTGATGGGTAAGAGCCGCCCAGAGCAGACGTGCAATCAAATCGCAGCAAAGGATGAATCTGAGCTCCAATGTGTCACATGCTGCATCCTATATGAGCGTCTGCTTTGAAGATCAGAAATGATGAGATCAAGGCCACCCTTCCCGCTTTTTGCGGCAATATGTGACAAATCAATTGTTGTAGTTTGCAGTATCCTACCTTATTCGTGGGGGCGGAACTATGCTGGCTGCTACTAATATACCGCGAACCAGTAACTACATCATCCGTCGGGGGGCCCATTGGGGCTGAGAGGTGCATGCACTGACCCGTCGAACCTGATCCGGGTCATACCGGCGTAGGGAACGGGTAGATTATGCGATTAAGCTTATCGCACGAAGCTCAGTCTCACGTTGAAAAGATCCTTTTTTGTGAGACGTGACCGTGACTAAACACACCCCAATTGTCCTAACCAATGCAGGCTCTGATGGTGGTGGCGTTTTTGGCAAGCAGGCTGACGAGGCGGCGGCGCCGGTTAGCGTTGATGCGCAGCACCTCACCATCGGGCTGTTTGCCGAGAAAAGACAAACTCCAGCCACCGCTAAAAACGCAGTCTTTGCGTGCCGGTCTGGTTTTTGTGCTTGGCAGGCTGCAGCCTATCTCCGTTCTTATTGGGACGGTGACATCACTTTAATTGCAATGGGCGACACGCCACCAACTGAAAGACAACCGATATGAAACTGACCTCTTTGACTGCCGCATTGTCCTTTGCGGCCTCTCCACTTTTGGCTGCCGATGACATGACTGTCTTGCTGGATTGGTTCATCAACCCCGATCATGGTCCAATCATCGTGGCACACGAAAAGGGTTACTTTGCCGAGCAAGATCTTGAGGTCGAAATCATCGCCCCTGCCGATCCATCCGATCCACCCAAATTGGTTGCTGCAGGTAAAGCGGAACTGGCTATTTCATACCAACCGCAACTGCATCTTCAAATCCATGAAGGCTTGCCATTGCAACGTGTTGGAACTTTGGTTGCGACACCGTTGAACTGCCTTTTGGCACTTGCAGACGGCCCGATCCAATCGCCTGCCGATTTGGCGGGCAAGAAGGTTGGGTTTTCCGTCGGCGGTGTGGAAGAGGCTGTCTTGGGCTCGATCTTGCGCCATCACGGATTGTCCTTGAATGATGTCGAACTGGTCAACGTGAACTGGTCACTGTCACCCTCTTTAATGTCTGGTCAGGTGGATGCCGTAATTGGTGCGTATCGCAACTTTGAACTTAACCAGATGGAAATTGAGGGCGTCGAGGGCAAGTGCTTTTTTGTCGAAGAAGAGGGGCTGCCACCTTATGACGAGCTGATCTATGTCGCCAATACCGACACCATGGATAAAGACATAATCGCCCGTTTCTTAGCCGCAACTGAAAAGGCTACACAGTACATTGTGAACCACCCCGAAGACAGCTGGGAAATTTTTGCGGGGACCTCATCGGAGCTGCAAGACGAGCTGAACGCCAAAGCTTGGGTCGACACACTGCCACGTTTTGCCCTGCGCCCTACGGCCATGGACGAAGGGCGCTATGCCACGTTCGAGGCGTTCTTGCATGAGGCTGGCTTGATTCCGTCGCAAAACCCTGTATCCAAAATCGCCATCGACGTGACAGCGAACTGATGGTATCTGACTATGGCAAAACCTTCGCGCTTTGGCGCGAGGGGGCGTCGGGGATATGGCAGGATTACACGCATCACGCCTTTGTTGAGGGGTTGGGTGACGGCACCCTACCGCGCGCAGCATTTCTGCATTATTTAATCCAAGACTATGTGTTCTTGGTTCATTTTTCCCGCGCGTGGTCGCTAGCCACAGTCAAGTCCGAGACGCTTGAGGAAATGAAAGTTTGCGCAGGGACTGTGGACGCATTGGTCAATCACGAGATGTCACTTCATATAAAAATCTGTGCTGCTGAAGGGATTGACGAGGACGCATTGTTTGCCGCGCAAGAGGCGGTCGAAAACCTGGCGTATACCCGCTACGTCCTCGACGCGGGGCTTCAGGGCGACTTTCTGGATTTGATGTCAGCATTGGCTCCTTGCGTCATGGGATACGGTGAAATTGGCTTGCGCTTGGCGGACGGTAAAGCGCACGACACGGCCTACACCAATTGGATCGCGACCTATGCAGACCCCGAGTATCAGACAGTTTGCAGCAGCGTTGGTGCCATGATCGACAATGCCGTGGCGCGCCGAATCGGTGATTTATCACAATCACCGCGTGCCGCTGTTCTTCAAGACCGCTTTGACGTGGCGACTAAACTGGAAGTTGGATTCTGGCAAATGGGCTTAAACGGCCCATGACCTTATCGCCGGGGATCATGTTGAAAGGCCAACACCGCATTGGTGACCGAGTTCTATTCGATACCGACCTACATATCCCTCGTGCCCAATGGACCTGTCTTTTGGGACCATCCGGTGTTGGCAAATCAACAATCCTGCGGCTGATCCTCGGTCTTGAAACCGGCGGCGTCTTTAGCGGTTCTTTTGCGGCCACGGATGGGAGGCCTTTGGCGGGTCGCATCAGCTATATGGCGCAGTCAGATTTGTTGCTGCCATGGCTTTCAGTTTTGGACAACATCTGCATTGGCGCACGCCTAAGGGGCCAGCCCCCGAATGCTGATCGCGCCCGCATGCTTCTGCAAAGGGTCGGGCTTTCAGATCATGCAGACCAAAAAATCGCCACTCTATCGGGTGGTATGAGACAACGCGTAGCCCTTACGCGCACCTTGTTTGAAGACCGTCCCATTGTCTTTCTGGACGAGCCCTTTTCAGCGCTTGATGCAGGTACGCGGGCCGACATGCAGGAACTAGCAGCCGAGGTTCTTCGGACGCGCACGGTTTTGTTGGTCACCCATGATCCTGCCGAAGCCGCGCGCCTGGCCCATCAGATCACCGTCATGTCCCCACAAGAGACACAAAACTGGCCGGTTCCTGAAACCGCTGCCCTCAGAGAGATCAACGCAGCAGAAACGCTGGCTTGCCAAGCTCAATTACTCGCGTATTTACGGGGAGTCTCCGCATGAGGTTTTGGGACACCGTCCTGGCTTTGCTGATCGGGCTTGGACTTTGGCAGGCGCTGGTCATTGTCACTGACGCACCCCACTTCATCCTCCCATCGCCTTGGCGGGTAGCGCAGGCCGCCTACAAAAGCCGCATGATCATTCTCGAAAATGCGTGGGTTACAGCGATTGAGGTTGTGCTCGGACTGTTGATTGGCACGCTGCTTGGCGTTGCAACGGCGATCCAATTGGCAATGTCAAAGACCGCTGAACGACTAATGTTGCCAATTCTTGTATTCACTCAAGCCGTGCCCGTTTTTGCATTGGCCCCCTTGCTGACGCTTTGGTTCGGCTACGGCATGGGCTCAAAGATTGTGATGGCGGTATTGATTATCTACTTTCCTGTCACGTCAGCGTTCCACGACGGGCTCACGCGGATTGACAGCGGATACCGTGATTTATCAATCTCTATGGGCGCAGGTAAATGGAATTTCATGCGCCACATTCAAATCCCCCAAGCACTTCCCAGCCTTGGCACGGGTCTGCGACTTGCGGCCGTTTATGCCCCAATCGGCGCGGTTATTGGTGAATGGGTTGGGGCGTCTAAGGGGCTCGGTTATCTGATGCTTCTGGCCAATGGCCGCGCAAAAATTGACCTGATGTTCGCCAGCTTGATTGTTCTAGCGTGCCTGACCGTGATTTTACACATCGCCGTCGGTGTACTGGCAACCCGACTGACCAGCTATGCCCAAGGCACATCCAAACCATAGAAAGATACAAAATGCGCGCGACTGACCTTCTGAGAAACTCTGTTCAAAGCGACTGGGATGCCGCAACGGATCATCTGTTCTGCAAGCAGCTACCAGACGGCACACTGGTCTTGTTCGGCTTACGTTCCGGTCTCCCAACTCATTTATGCAGCCCTTCGTTCAAAGGCCAATGGGCTTTTTCCACCCAGTGAGGAGTGTCGCCGTCTTGGATTATAGAACCCGTTGATATATTGAAATATCGCCCCTTCGGCTTGGCGTCTTGTTTCCCAACGATTGCGCCAGATCATCTCCGCC
>Ga0115562_1003181_pt1 | contig 11027 bp, 11 predicted proteins | sample COGITO_mtgs_1105_6_FD_87200 | JGI IMG/M metagenome (GOLD analysis project Ga0115562, IMG submission 87200) | Pelagic marine microbial communities from North Sea - COGITO_mtgs_110516 | ecosystem: Environmental > Aquatic > Marine > Epipelagic | place: Germany:Helgoland, sampling site Kabeltonne...
CACAGGTACCCTTATTGCGGGCGGCCGCACACCCGTATTTGGTTTTGTTCATGAGGGTGTATGAACCGCCGCAGCATCCACACTTCAACAATCCTGAAAACAGGGTCCGCGGGCGCCTGCGATCCCAGATTGGCGTATCGGTGTTTTTGGTCTTCAACGCGCCTTGTCGGGTCCTTACGGACTCCCATAACGGTTGATCGATGATCCGAAGTTCTGGAATGGCTGTGATCACCCAGTCGCTCTCGGGGTTGAGCCGTGACACGCGTTTGCCGGTGTCTGGATCTTTGGCATAGGTCAGGCGGTTCCAAACCTGCCGACCGATGTAGAGTTCATTGTTCAAGATACCGGTGCCGCGCTCGCGGTTGCCGTGCAATGTGGACGCGCCCCAGCCTTTACCTGACGGGCCTGCCACAGCTTCTGCATTGAGTGCTGTTGCGATCTTTTTGGGGGAGGTTCCGTTGGCATAGTCTGTGAAGATACGGCGGATGACGCCAGCTTCAACCGTGTCGATTTTACGGTCGCCACGGATCGGTTCACCGGCCGCGTCAAACTTTACCACATTTTTGTAGCCGTAGGCTTTGCCGCCTGCAGACTTGCCCGCCAATGCGCGCCCCTTGAGGCCGCGTCTGGTCTTGGCTGCGAGGTCTTTGAGGAACAGCGCGTTCATCGTGCCCTTGAGGCCGATGTGCATCTCAGAGATTGTCCCCTCGCTGGTGGTCTCAATGATCACATCGCGAAACTGCAGCTTCTGAAAAATGGTGGCGATGTCGGCTTGATTGCGCGAGAGGCGGTCCATGGCTTCCGAGATCACGAAATCAAATGCGCGGGCGTCGGCATCACGCAACAGCTTTTGAATACCGCTGCGCACCAGGCTTGCCCCTGAGGTTGCTCTGTCGGAATAGATCTCAATAACTTCCAAACCCTGCTGGTCGGCGAACTCACGGCAAGTGCGCACTTGATCAACGATCGAGGCGTCGCTCTGCATATCTGTGGAAAAGCGGGCATAGATCGCGGCGCGCAAAGGGCGGGTCATGAATGGCATCCGATCTGAAAAGTTTAGTCCTCAGCGGCGTGATCGGCACGGGCCAGCTCACGCGCGAGCGTTTTTATGAAGTGATGATAGTCCCCTATATGATGAGATTCCGAAGGTCGCTTGGCAAGGGTCAGGCCCGCAGAAACCACGCCAAGAGTGAGGCCGGTCGTGGACCGGGCTCCGTTCTTGGCGGTGATGTTCTGTGTCGCGCTTGACATGGCGTGCGTTCTCCGGCCGCCCAACCCGTTGAAAACAGTGGCGTTATCTATGTTGCTCTGTGGTGATCTAAGTGATCGTCGCTTGAGCCATAAATAAGCAAAGCCAGTCGGAAAAACTTCATTTAATCTAAAGAGCCTGCAAAGAGTTGGGGATAACGTTGGACTCTGTATGCTCTGCGTACGTAACAACCTCAGTAGAATAAGGCTATAGTACCGTTTTGAACTGACACTCTAGAAAAGCTTTAAAAAGGCTGCTTTGGTCGCGAAATGACAGCACTGCATACACTTAGGAAAAAGAATTACATGGATTTAGTAGGAGTTGCTGCCTAGGAAGCAAGCCTGAGAGGCTGCGCGGTTCACTGAACTTCTGGCGGAACGTGGTATCTCTGGCCCGCATTGGTCCTCAACCAATGAAGAGATTTTGTAATTGGTAGCGCGCTTCCCCACAGCACATTGGCTGGCGCTGGTTCATATCCGCAGCATCCTGCATCTAACCTCAGAGCTGACCTTCGCTGCGGCTTCAATGGAAGGATGCTGTGCGGACAAAACCGCCGTTCAGTTTCTTGCCTTCGCTGACGCAGCATTCCCTCGCACATGCGGCAGTGATCTTTCGGCAGTGCAGCGAATTTCACCGAACCGGTCGTTTGTACGCTATGATCTCAACCCGATCCTTCGCTGTGTCCGGACGCTATTGAATTGATGCGGTCCAAGCCCATGTCACCCAGAGAACGCGCCGCTCGCCTCTAATGGGAATCTTCAGCAATTGCAGCTGTCACAATAATTTCTACTTTGAGTGTGTCCCGCGCCAAGCGCGCTTCGCCACATGCGCGTGCCGGCGCGTGGCCGCTTGGCACCCATCTGTCCCATACGGCGTTCATTTCGTCAAAATCGCTCATGTCAGACAACCAGATAGTCGCTTGGAGGATATGGCTGGGCGATGATCCTGCTTTTTCCAGCAGCGCTTCAACACGCGACAAGCAGTCCTTTGTCTGGTCTGCCACTGTTTCGCCATCGCCGACTTGCCCGCAAAGATAGGCTACGCCGCTGTGTTTGACGATTTTGCTCATGCGTTGTCCGGTCTCAATCCGTCCGATCATTTTCTCACCTCAATTGTTTCAGCTTCCGCCATCGCGGCAATCTCACCCAATGTAATCGGCTTCAGTGGAGGGCGTATTCGGTAATATCCTGTCTTGTTTGGTGGAGTTTCATTCGCGGCAGACAAAATCTGCGTCACCGAAAGACCGCAATAGCGCCCCTGGCAAGGGCCCATTCCCGGCCGCCCGAACGCCTTAGTCTGGTTAGGACCAAGACAGCCCAGTCCAGCCATGCGCCTGACATCGCCAGCGGTAACCTCTTCGCAGCGACAGATGATTGTATCGTCTGACGGTGTAAGTGCGCCTGTGTAGGGAGGATAAGCACCGTCAATGAAAGGTCGGGCTGCGCGCTCTGCATTAAGGCCTTTTCGCAATGGTTGAACCAAAGCATCTCGATCCTCTTTCGAAACCACGTCTAGATCATGGGCGACTTCCAAGGCAGCAATCTCTCCGGCATAAGCTGCGGCTTTTGCGCCACCGATACCGGCTCCGTCGCCTGCCATGAACACTGTCACCACAGAGGTACGCCCCCATTCGTCACATTCCGGCGTAAAGCAGTTTTGTGCGTCATCCCAACTATGTGGGATGTCGATTGATCGCGCAGCTTGAGTGTTCGGAACCACACCATGGTGCATCAGCACAGTGTGACACTCAATCCTGTGCTTAGTATTTCCAATCTGGAAGGCGACAGCTTGTGCACATTGATCACCCTCAACGGCGATATGCGTGGCACCAACATGGCGGGGAATTCCGGCACGCCGCAGCTCAACCAGCATCTTGAGTCCCTTGAAAAGATAAGGCCACCCGAGCAATGCACCGCCGACATGCCGCAGCGATTTGACGAGATCGGTTTTTGTTTGAGTTTCAACTAGCGCAAGAGGTGGAACGCCAGCTCGCACCATCTGTGTTGCAACCAGATACAAGAGTGGCCCTGATCCGACCAACACAGCGCGCTCGCAGGCAATGCCTGACTGCTTGAGTAAGATTTGCGCCGACCCAGCGGTCATGACACCCGGCAAGGTCCATCCTGGCAAGGGCATGGGCCGTTCCAACGCTCCCGTCGCCAAAATGATGCGCTGGCCGGTAGCAAGTGCCGCTTTGCCTTCCTGTGTGAAGGCTACGCGAGTTCCGTCCTCAATCTGCCAGACCACTGCGCCCCTGAGGTGGGTAATACAATCATGCTGCAAGCCCTTAGTAAGGGTTTGACCGTCAGTAAACTCCTTGCCAAGTATGTCTCCTCTGGCTGTACTCGCGCGGTCGACATCACGGTAAATTTGCCCACCCGGCGCGGGTTGTTCGTCAAGAACAAGGACCGAAAGTTTGGCTTCGGCGGCTTGACGGGCAGCTGACATGCCTGCTGGTCCTGCGCCGATTATGATCAGATCAGCGTTGAGCATCTTCGGACCCTTTGGCAGACGGCATGGTGATTTCCATGCCTTCAGTGACTTGCAACATGCAGGCTTGCCTGGTCATGCCGTCGATTTCGACCAGACAGTCATAGCATGCACCCATCATGCAAAACGGACCGCGCGGCGCTCCGGACACCGGTGTGTGCCGGAATGGCATGACTCCGGCCACAAGTAGAGCACCGGCAAGGTTTTCACCGCGCGGCAGCATCAAGTCGGCCTTTTCAAAGCGGACAGATACATGATCCCCAGTCGGGGTAATTTCACGAAACGGAGAAACGATCTTCACTGAACACCTCCAGATTTGGGGCCGTGTTTGCCCCTTCGAGCCAATCCGGCAGGAACCGGGCATGTGCGGCGGCAAGCGTGATCCCGCTGTGGCAGGTCACTAGATACGCGCCGGGCATGTCAGGACTTTCCTGATAGATAGGCAATCCATCTGGCGACAGGATGCGTAGCGCGCCCCAACTGCGGACAAGCTGTGCATTGGCCAATGCCGGAAACGCAGCAATCGCTTCGGCAGCAAGGCCGGACAGGCCGGGTTGTGTGACGTGATCATCAAGGCCTACCTCTTCGTTGGTGGCCCCGATCTGGATCCCGCCTTCATTGACCTGACGCGCAATCAGGGAGGGGCGATTGATGAGTTTCGGGAGTTTTTCGGTGATCATGACCTGCCCGCGTTGTGGCCTGATCGGGGCTTTGAACCCCAACTTCGGACCAAGTGACATCGCGCCCAGTCCGGCAGAGAGGATCGTTTTGCGCGCGCGTACTTCGGTTCCGTCTTCGCATTTGATGCAGAACAGATCAGTCTTGTCGACGCTGACGACCTGCTTGCCGTTAAGGATCACACCCCCCAAGCGGCGCACGTCGTCTGCCAGAGCTTGCAAGAGTTTCAGCGGATTGGCATGGCCGTCCTGATGATGCAGGATTGCACCCACAACCTTGGGGCCAATTGCCGGTTCCTCGCGGCGCAGGGCATTATGACCAAGCACCTCGTATGGGTAATTACCACCGAGCTTTTCTTTAAGAATTTCATATTTCGCGACAGTCGCTTCGAGCGTTTCTTCGGAAAAGTGGAAATCATAGCCACCTTTCTGTTCCAACCCCAGATCATGCCCCGTTGCGTCGTTCAGTTCCGCAGCAAAGCCCGCCCACGCCGCCGCGGCCTGTTGCGACCACTCTGCGTAACGAGGTTGGTTCATACCTTTGGATTGCACCCAGACAAGGCCGAAGTTGCCACGGCTGGCTCGGAACGATCCATCGCCACCGTCCAGAACAGTGACCCGTAGCCCGCGTTTCAGCAAGCCCCACGCGGTTGAGAGGCCGACAATTCCGCCGCCGATAATGGCATAGTCAGAAGTCATGAAATGTCTCTCATAGGTTTGTCGGGATGATGCAAACACACCACCCCGATTTACGGTTTTAGTTTCCAGCAGCTGCCACTTGGTCAAGGATCGCTTGACCCCATTCGATGCCAACATCCTCCAGTACAACAGGCCATACTTCAGCGCGGACCTTTACGGACATTGCCGCAAGGTCGGCGTCCGAAAGCTCGGCCACAGTCGCGCCCAGATCATCGACCAGACGTTGTTCATTACGGCCTTGGTCTGCTTCTGCCACCGTCCAGCGAGTTGCCTCGAAGGCCGCAGCCTGTTCTGTCAATGCTGCCTGATCTTCGTCGGAAAGCGCCGCGAGGCTTTCGTTAGAAATGATCATGTACCAGACTTCAAAGTGCGTATTGGCGGGAATATAGGTCTTGGTTACATCGCGGAAAGAGGCATAGTAGCCTTCGGCACCTGACCCGATTACACCGTCAACAACGCCAGTCTGCACAGCTGTGAACGCTTCCGAGAACGGGATGGGCGACGGAATGTAGCCTAGTGCTTCGCCCGTCAACTGGAACGATTTGATGCCTGGCACACGTACCTTGATACCGTTAGGCTCGGTGCTGGCTGGATTGGGGTTTTCCACGTTTAGCGCAATACCGCCAAAATAAACGGGGTAAGCCGCCAGCATAGTTATGTCTTGCTCGGCGTAGAGGCCCGTCATGACATCACGTACCACACCAGCAGGACCATATACTTCCCGTGCCTGTGCCCATGTCTCTGCGAGATAGGGGAACGAAGAAATCTGCATGCGGCGATCTACAGCTGCTGCGGCAGGTTGTGTTGCCATATCCAATGCGCCAACGCTGATCCGCTCTTGCACGGCTGTATAATCACCAAGGGCTGACGCCGGGAACAACTGGATCTCGACGTCGCCGCCTGTCGCTTCGGATACGGCGGCTGCAAAGGTGCGCAGTTCCACATCGATGGTAGCGTCCTGCGGACGAACATGGCTCATCTTGAGCGTTTCAGCAATGGCAGGCGAGACCGCCATCAGGGTTGCTAAAGCTGTTGCTAGGATTCTGGTCTTCATGGTTATTCTCCTTAGTTTTGGTTGTACGGATGGTTTAAAGTGCCGTGTTTAGTACCCGAAAAGGCGGGGCAAAAAGAGTGACAGGTCCGGCCAGAAAGAGGTCAGGAACACGACGGGTAGATACCCAGTGACGATTAGAAACATTGCGGGCGGGATGACTTTGGTGACTTTGACCTTCCCGATCCGGGCACCCAGATAAAGGATCGACGCATAAGGAGGCGTCACGCCGCCCATGGCCGTGTTTACGCCCATAATTGCTGCAAATTGAACAGGGGTGATGCCGATGGCAGTCATCAACGGCAGCAACAGCGGGGCGATCAAAATGATGGCAGTAATGTCATTGACGACCATGCCAACCAGAAACAACAGAATGTTGATAAAGATCAGCAACACAATTTTATTTTCCGTGATTGCGAAGATGCTCGACACGATCTTCTGTGGAATGCTCTCATAGACGAACATCTGACTGAGGATCATCGAAAACAGGATCATGAACATGATTGCGCCGACGGCTGTGGCGGCCTCTTTTCCTGCCTCCAGAAAGTTGGACAGACGCAAACCCTTGTAGATCAGAAAACCCACAGGCACCGAATAAATGACGGCAACGGCCGCCGCCTCGGTCGGTGTCATGATACCACCATAGATGCCGCCAAGGATGATTATTGGCATCAAGAGTGCCGGAAATGCGTGGATGCCGCGCTTGGCAACTTCGGAGGACAACTCGCTGAAGGTTGTTTTGTCATCAAGGACGAGGTCAAACTTGCGGCTCATCCATAGGTTCACGACGGAGAAGCTGAACATGATCAGCAGGCCGGGGCCAAGCGTAGCGAGGAAGCAAGCCAAGATTGAGGTATCTGTCACCCAGCCATAGACGATCATGGTGACCGATGGTGGGATCAGCAGGCCCAAGATCGAGGAGTTGGCGATCAATGCTGTCGCATATTCACGCGGATAGCCGCGCTTCTCCATTTCGGGAATCAGGATAGGACCAATCGCAGCGATGCCCGTCAAACCTGATCCTGAAATCGCGCCAATGACCGCACAACTGACGGCTGCAACGACACCCAGACCGCCGCGGATATGGCCTACAAAGGCGTTTACAAACCGCAAGAGTGACGCGGCTATGCCACTTTCGGCCATGATCGTGCCAGCGAGAACAAAAAGCGGAATGGCGAGCAGGATCGGGTTGCCAAGCTGCTGTACCCCCCACAACATCATGCCCTTCATCGTGACGTCACCGATGAAATACATAACCATCAGTGCAGCACCGAAGCAGTAAGGCAGCGGCACGCCAAGGGTCAGCGTGATGACCAGTATAGCGATAGCAAGGAGTGCAATCTCAATCATGCGACTGTTCCATTTTTCAAAGTGAGGATGTGCTTGATGAGGTGCCAAGCGGTGTAAATCATCATCAACGTCACCCCAACAAGCAAAGCGACATCAGAATAGAATGTCGGGATATAAAGCGTTGGGCTTTCGCGCCAGACGCGCCATGCATATTGGGTATAATCCCACGCCCACGTGAGGATCCAAAGGCCGACAATCAAACTTATGACCTCGCCGACAATGGCCAAGATGATGTGAGACCGTTCTTTAGAGATGAAAATCTCAAGGACGTTGGCGCGGATGTGCGTGTTCTCGCGCGATGCGTTAATCGCACCGAAGATATAAAGCCAGATCGTTGGATAAAGCATGGTCTCTTCAAGACCCATCACCGGGATCTGAAGTACGTAGCGGGTGATGACCTGAAAAAATTGCCCCAGAGCAACAAAGCAGATTAGCCCAGTCAACAAGATGGCTACAAAACGATCCATGGTGCCTCCTCCTCACTTGAATTATTCAAACTCAGCATCATGTTTTTCTGTCCATAAATTCAAATTTAAAATATTACTGATTCCATAAATTGGATTTATACTATGCTCCCCAACCTAACCATTCGGCAACTTCAGACCTTTCGCGAGGTAATGCGCAGCGGATCAATCTCCGAAGCCAGCCGCACGCTCTTGCGCACGCAACCGGCCGTCAGCACGATGATTGCGAACATCGAGAAAGAACTTGGATTGAGTCTGTTTGTTCGCGAACATGGAAAGCTGACGCCGTCGCCTGAGGCACATTACTTTCTGGAAGAAGCTGAAGCAGTTCTGGACAGAATGGGCCGGACTGTTCAGACGATGTCAGAATTTGAAGCCCTCAATAGAGGCAGCCTTCGCATCGCGTGTTATCCTGCATCGTCTGGCTTTTTCCTGCCAAGGGTTTTGGCTGAGTTTCTCCGAGCCAGGCCCGATGTCAAAGCTGACCTTATGATGCGTGCTTCGCATGTGGTAGAAGATCTGATCGCATCCCAGCAATTCGACATCGGGCTGGCCGAAACACCGCTCCCTCGCGGTTCCGTCAAGATTGAGGCATTCAATCCAGAATGTATAATTGCCCTTCCTGCGTCGGCCGTTTTGGCGGAGCATGAAACTCTGACACCTGTCGATTTGGATAATTATCCTATGGCTATGCTCTTTGAAGATCACCCCGTCACCATCGCTACGCAGAAAGCCTTTTCCCTGTCAGATGCAACGTTGAATAAGCGATTTGTACTCAGAACGTTCCTGCCTTCACTTCAACTTGTCGGCGCTGGCCTGTGCGGGGCAGTCGTTGACCGCATGACGGCGGCCACCAGTCCCGCCGCAGGGGTCGTATACCGTAACTTCGAGCCCACAATTACCAGCAGCGTAGCAATTCTGGTTCCCGCACATCGGCCTGCTTCGGTTTTGACAATCGCGTTCATGGCTCACCTGCGCGAGAAACTCATACAGATCGAGGATATGTCGCTTTCCAAGATGGATCAGTTCTGAGTCACAGATTAAAAACCCAGTAATTTAACCGCTTTGCTCCCGGGTTATTGCTCGTTTCTTACATGAAGCCCCGGATAGTGGAAATTAGGTGGGCGAATGGGCACTTAGCTGTGACATCAACACATTGCTCAAAAAATGCTGCGTTACGCACAAATGGCCGCTTCCATCGCTGCGCGCGCAACTGACGGTTTTGGTCCTGCGGAGTAGATTTTGCTGCGAGCACAAACAGCATATTTTTGGTGAGTCCCCTAAGGGCTCAGACCGAACCTTCGTTGAAAAAACTGGAACGACGGCTGTCTAAGAGGGAACGGCGCGCTATCTTGGCTTTGTTCCCGCAAACACCAATGTTTTGAACAGCTTGACATAGGTTACCGCGAATATGCCCAACGGCAGGTCTGAGAACATCAGATGGTTGCCTGTCGCTGCATCACCGCATGGCGGCTCTGAGCCCTAAGTTCCTATATGAAGCTGCGCCAAGGTGATCTGGATCGCCTGTCGACCCTGTGTCATGCTTCAAGCCCAACCAGCACGAAACGGAGCGTATTTTGCAGGAAATCACCCAGAAGCTTTGGGACAAGCAAAACCAACATCCCGACGACAGATTTCGGCTCTTTCGCGCTGTCGGAAAGGTCGTTGTGCCGAAAGCCGTGCTCTATGCCGGTAGCTACGTGGATGTCGCACCGTCCTTTATCTTTCCAAATGTCACTTATGTTGACATGGATCGACGTGCCAAACGCTTTTTTGAAGACGAAGTTGGCGTTAAGGAAATTGTTGAAGCTAAGGAAACTGCTGCCTCTAAAGTCCAGTTTTCATTCATTCATTCCGACTACGCAAAGCTCTCTTTACCTGAGCAATCCTTTGACCTGCTGATTTCACTCTATGCGGGGTTCATTTCGGAATACTGCACCAAGTTTCTCAAAGTAGGCGGCCATCTACTTGTAAATCCGAGCCACGGTGACGCAGCCCTTGCGTCCCTTGACGAACGTTACCAGCTTGCTGGTGCTGTTGTTTCGAAGTCAGGTGACTACCGTGTCGTGCAGACCAACTTGGCAGACTATTTGCAGCCCAAAAAGACCGTCGAGATCACCCGAGAGTTGTTGTTTTCAACCAATCGCGGAGTCGCTTACACCCACCCAGCTTTTGCTTACCTCTTCGAACGGGTGGCCTAAAAGACGAACGGCAACAAAGTCCCGCAGACTGTGAGTTCGACCTCTGATCCTTGCTATGGTCTGAACTAATGGCCGCTCTTTCCGCTGCGCGGCAGCGCCGAATTTTACGCTCACGCAGCATTTTCCACTCTGCGAGCGCACGAAGCAGAAAAACCGAATTCACAGATTGGGCTCCAAGGAGACATTCGCCACAATCTGCGCCAAGGTCAGCAACGCGGGACAAACCGGACTTTTGCAGGTGCGGCTTTCGCTGACGCAGAAAATCCTTGCACGTTCAGCACCATCCGTTCTGCCATGCAGCCAAAATCACGGAACCGGCCGTTGCCATCGCCGTTTCTACCTAAACTGAAGCTTGGCGCTATGCGCTCCACTCATGGACATGCACATCCCGGCCAGAGTGCCCCTTCATGATCTTGACCGCCAGTTTCTCTTTTTCCTTGTCGGCCACCCGCACCCAGAGCAAGATACCGCCGTGCTCAATCTGGGTCGCATAGTATTCCTTGTGATGTTGCCCCGCGCGGCGCGCGAGGAGAGTGCCAATCACAGCGGCCGGGCTGCCACCGATGGCAATCGCAGCAATGGAGGCGGCCAAGGTGCTCGCCGGCGTCAGCATGGCGGCCATTGCAATGTATGATCCCAGAAAGAAGAACCCACCGGCAATGGCCCCCTCCAACTCGCCAATGGCCTCTTCTGACACGAAAGCCGCACGTGGTACGCGCGGATCATCTTCGAGGTGATCTGATCTCCAATAGGACTGGCCAAGCTTCTCTTTCAGCACCTCTTCATCGCCAAGAAGGCTGATATCATACCTGCTGAACCCGACCGCGCGCAGGTCATAAAATGCAG
>Ga0115562_1003185_pt1 | contig 11019 bp, 7 predicted proteins | sample COGITO_mtgs_1105_6_FD_87200 | JGI IMG/M metagenome (GOLD analysis project Ga0115562, IMG submission 87200) | Pelagic marine microbial communities from North Sea - COGITO_mtgs_110516 | ecosystem: Environmental > Aquatic > Marine > Epipelagic | place: Germany:Helgoland, sampling site Kabeltonne...
AAATTTAGTCGCCTCACCAAAACAAATGGGTAGCAAACCCGTCGCTAAAGGATCAAGGCTACCGGTATGTCCGGCTTTATTCGCACAATACGTATACTTCACTTGCTGTAAAACGCTGTTTGAGCCTGCCCCAGACGGCTTATCTAACAATAATATACCGCTGAGTGCCCGGCCTTTGGGCTTCCTTCTAGACACTAATCAATCACGCCATTCAATGCAACAACCATGGCATTTAACCTATACGCCAAATTCATTTTTCTTGTGGTCCATCACTGGCCACAGCACTATCAATCAAATTTGATAGATATTCAGCCGTTCGCACACTCTGATCAAATACGAAATGTAACTTAGGCGTTGAACGCATACGACTTTTTGAAGCCATTTGCGTGCGTAAAAAACCTGCAGCACCATTCAGCACAGCAATGGGCTCGGCAGCCTGCTCGGTGTCATCAACGCCCAAAAAAGTCACGTAGACTTTGGCATGAGCGATATCGCGACTAACAGTAACCTCATTAATGATTGCGGTACCCACACGCGGGTCACGCAACTCTTGCTGCAGCAAGATCGACAGCTCTCGCTTAATGAAGTCTGCTACGCGATCACTGCGCTTATATTCTCTTGGCATGTATACAGCTAATTATGGCTAATAAAAAAAACAAGCACGCTACGGGCATCTAGCCTATAGCGATCGCTCTACCTCATGAATATCAAATACTTCAATTTTGTCGCCTTCTTTGACGTCAGTGTAGTCTTTGATGCCGATACCACACTCGGTACCGCTACGAACATCACTGACATCATCTTTAAAGCGACGCAGTGAATCCAGTTCGCCCTCATGAATCACGACATTGTCGCGCAAGACACGAATAGGCTTATTGCGAAGCACCTGCCCTTCTACCACCATGCAACCTGCAACCAAGCCAAACTTAGGCGATTTAAATACATCGCGCACTTCAGCGGTACCCAAGATCTCTTCGCGTTTTTCTGGTGCCAACATACCCGAAAGAGCATCTTTAACATCGTCAAGCAAATTATAAATAATGCTGTAATAACGAATCTCTATGCTATCGCGCTCAGCCATGCTGCGCGCACTAGACTCGGCACGAACATTAAAACCAAAAACTACAGCAGTCGTTGCTGCGGCAAGGTTAATGTCAGCATCGGTTATGGCACCCACACCGCTAGATACGATATTAACCTGTACTTCTTCGTTGCCAATTTCAAGTAAGGCCGCACAAATAGCCTCGGTCGAGCCCCGCACATCTGACTTGACAATAACATTAAGCGTTTTTGTTTCGGCTTCGCCAAAGGCTGCAAAAATATTATCGAGGTTGGCTTTCTGATGACGCGCCATTTTCACGTCACGCGCTTTATCACGTCGATGCTCGGCAACTTCACGCGCTTTGCGCTCGTCTTGCACCACCAACACCTCATCACCCGCATTGGGCGTACCATCTAGGCCCAGAATTTCTACAGGAATTGATGGGCCTGCACTATCTATAAGTTCACGGCGCTCATTGCTCATGTTTCTGACACGACCAAACTGCGTGCCCGCTAAAACCATGTCGCCGTTACGTAATGTACCTTGTTGAACAAGAATAGAAGCGACGTTGCCACGGCCTTTATCAAGCCGCGACTCAACCACAATACCCTTGGCTGGCACATCAATAGGCGCTGTTAATTCCAACACCTCTGCCTGCAACGATAACGCCTCAAGTAGCTTATCAATGCCCTCGCCCGTTTGTGCCGATACAGGAATAAATTGTGTTTCACCGCCCCACTCCTCGGGCACTACTTCTTGCGCAACTAATTCATTTTTTACTCGCTCAAGATCAGCCGACTCCTTGTCGATTTTATTAATAGCGACCACCAAAGGTACTTCAGCTGCTCGCGCATGCTGAATAGCTTCAATGGTCTGCGGCATAACGCCATCGTCTGCTGCAACTACCAGCACAACGATATCGGTGCACTCCGCGCCGCGAGCACGCATAGACGTAAAAGCCGCGTGGCCTGGTGTATCTAAAAAGGTAACTGCACCGATCGAGGTAGGTACTTGATAAGCACCAATGTGCTGAGTAATGCCACCTGCCTCACCGCTGGCGACCGTCGACTCACGAATATAATCGAGCAACGAAGTCTTACCATGATCAACATGGCCCATAACGGTAACCACTGGTGGACGTGTCTGCACATTCTCAGCGTCCTCATCGATTGCAGCTGCAAGCGCATTCATCAACGCTTCTTCAGTAATGTCGTCGCTAACAATTCGATATTTATGCCCAAACTCTTCCACGACCAATATTGCCGTTTCTTGATCGATACTTTGATTAACATTAGTCATCACGCCAAGCTTCATCAGCTCACGAATGACCGCATTAGCCTTGACCGCCAACTGCTGTGCCAAATCGGTCACGGCAATGGTTTCGCCAAGCTCCACCTCATGAACAATTCGCTCAGTAGGCTGGACAAATTCTTGCTTATTAATTGCCTGCAAGACGCGGTTGGCGCCTATGCCACGAGAGCCCGAACCGTCTTGCAAAAATTCGTCTAAGCGCAGACCCTTGCCGCGACCTTTACCGCGCTGCTTAACCTGCTTGCGCGACTTACCTGGTTTTTTCTTAGGTTCATCGTCATCAGTTCTCAAGCCAGGCGCAGCTTTAAAGTGCTTAGGCCCTGCCGTTTTTTCTTTTTCGGCCTGATTAACTCGAGCCGCTGCTTCGGCTTTAACGCGAGCAGCTTCTTCAGCTTTATTTTTCACTACCGCATCGCGGCGTGCCTTCTCAGTAACTTCTTGCTCTTTACGCTTGGAAGCAGCTCGTCGACGCAACTCTTCAACGTCAAATGGATCAATACGACGCGTGGTCGGCGCCGCATCATCTGACTCACCCGACTGCGCTGCGCTGTTAGCAGCCTCGCCCTCGGCAGCGGCTAACGCTGCTGCCGCCGCATCGGCTGCCGCTTCAGCTGCCAAGGCTTCGTTTTCTAAATCTGCATCAGGTTCAAGCTCGAGATCCTCATCATCGCGCTTAACATAAGTGCGTTTTTTACGAACCTCAACGGCAACCGTTTTTTTACCTTGCGAGCCACTAGTTTTGACAGTCCCTATTGTGCGGCGTTTCAAGGTAATACGCTTCGGCGCCTCAGTACTAACCCCGTGGCTGCTTTTTAGATGCGTAAGTAAGCGCTGCTTGTCGTCATCCGACACAGGCTGCTCGCCCGAAGAGTGGTCGAGTCCAGCCTCTTTCATTTGCGCAAGCAAACGATCTACCGTGGCGCCGACTGTTTTAGCGAGTTGACTGACTGTCACTTCCGCCATGAACTTTTCTCCTAAACTGCTACAAACACATTAATGCTATGAACTAGATGTTTCTATACGACAACATTGACTATTGAGCTTCTTCTTCAGCAAACCACGGAGCACGCGCCGTCATAATTAATTTACCAGCACGCTCGCTATCTAGCTCCTCGATATCAATCAAATCTTCAATGGCCTGTTCAGCCAAGTCTTCCATGGTGACAATCCCTTTATTGGCCAATACAAAAGCCAAATGACGGTCCATGCCTTCCATGTTCAGTAAGTCTTCAGCCGGCTCACTACCTTCTAGTTTTTCTTCCGAGGCAATGGCCTGAGTCAACAACGCATCTTTGCCACGCGCTCTGAGCTCTTCTGCTATGTCTTGATCAAATCCTTCAATAGCCACCATTTCTTCAAGAGGCACATAAGCCACCTCCTCAACCGAAGTAAAGCCTTCTTCGGCGAGCACTAAGGCCACATCTTCATCGACGTCCAATGCTTTCATAAACATTTCAACGCGTGCGCCGGCCTCTTCTTCGCCTTTAACCGCTGCGTCTTCCGAACTCATTACGTTGAGTGTCCAACCAGTGAGCTGAGCTGCAAGGCGTACATTTTGACCACTGCGACCAATAGCTTGCGCTAGATTATCTTCGGCCACTGCAACATCCATCGAGTTAGTCTCTTCATCAACGATGAGTGACTCGACTTCGGCAGGGGACAAAGAATTAATGGCGAGCTGTGCCGGGTTGTCATCCCACAAAATAATATCGACTCGCTCGTTAGCCAATTCGCCCGATACTGCCTGAACTCTAGAACCACGCATACCTACGCATGCGCCAATAGGGTCGATACGCCCATCATTGGTTTTCACGGCAATTTTCGCGCGCGAGCCAGGATCGCGAGCTGCAGCTCGAATCTCAATAACCTCTTCGGAGATTTCTGGAACCTCGATTTTAAACAATTCAATTAACATTTGATTACAAGCGCGACTCAAAATAAGCTGCGGCCCGCGAGTATCTTCACGGATTTCTAACAAGATGGCTCTAACGCGATCACCAACCCGAAAGGCCTCACGCCCTACAAGCTCTTCACGCGGCATGTAGCCTTCGGCGTTATTACCCAAATCGACAATAACGGCATCGCGAGTAACTTTTTTAACCGAGCCATTAACCAGCTGGCCTTCATATGCGCGATACTCATCAACAATTTGCGCGCGCTCAGCCTCGCGCACACGCTGCACAATAACCTGCTTAGCGGTTTGTGCTGCAATGCGGCCAAACTCAATATTTTCAACTTGCTCACGATACACATCACCAATTTGCAGAGCCGGATCTTTTTCGGCGGCTTCTTCGGTAGTGAATTCAGTACCCAGAATCGAAAGGTGGTCATCAGGCATAACGGTCCAACGACGGAACGTCTCATAGTCACCCGTTTCACGATCAATCATGACCTCGATATCTGACTCTTCGTCATAACGCTTTTTAGTAGCGGTCGAAAGCGCCACCTCAATGGCCTCAAAGATGATCTCTCGATCAACACCCTTTTCGCTAGAAACTGCGTCTGCAACTAATAAAATTTCTTTGTTCATTTCTTTCCTCGATCGCTCCAAACCGAAACACCGATAGTTGTCATAACCGTTCGGCTAACATGACAGATAATACAACCCGCCACACACTTAAAAAATTGACAGGGCGCAACAACCACGCCGCGCCAAATACCTATTTCTCATTACTCAAATTCAGGTAACAGCTGACCTTTCTCAATCAACTCATAAGGCAGAACATATTCAGTTTCGCCCTCAACAATAGCCAGCTCGCGATTATCAACATCAACTTGATTGATAACGCCCTTAATTTGCCGGCGCCCTTCATAGGGCATAGCCAGTTTTACTTTAACCGTGCTGCCGATAAAACCGGCATACTGCGGCAAATCAAAAAATGGCCGCGACATGCCTGGAGACGAAACTTCCAACCGGTAACCCGACTGAATCATATCTTCAGCATCAAGCAACACCGACAACTGCCGACTCACCTTTGCGCAATCATCAACATTTATGCCATTAGGCGAATCAATATAAATACGCAGCACGGAATTAACCGAGCCCGACTGATATTGCAGCCCCCAAAAATCCAGCCCAATGTCTTGCACCACGGGACGAACAATATCTTGTAAACGATCAACCAGTGCCACTACTTATCTACCGCCGCCTAACATTCGCTCTGTGCCGCACTGCTAAACATTTAACAGCTGAATTGCAAAAACAAAAAACCCCTGATGACAGGGGTTTTTATAAAAACTTTATGGCTTAACTCGCACCCGCAACACATTGATGTGTGCCATAAACTCTGCGGCGAATTTTACAATACCAGCGAACCACTGGATGCTATTGTAAACTCCGACTGTGCTATGAGTTATAGCTCGCATACGTTCATGTTCCTTAACGTATACGACCGTACCACCAATGCCTTGCGCAACTCTGTGCGTCTCAGGCTTTAACATCATTAATCACATAATGTTCGAGCGCCTTTCTTAGCCAAAATTACCCTAATAAAACAGCTGACCGTCGTGCTCAGCTCCCGCTGCCTATCGAACCGGCTAAAACGGGTCTGCATTATAGGGATGCGCCTTAAACAGGTCAACCAGACTTGCCAGGCCATGCTGTAGGGTATTTACATCTAAAGACCGAATACAAACTAATCATCTCGAGAATAAACAACACCACCATAGTCGGCATGAGTAGCGAGCCTCACAAGAACCTTAAATTGAGCTGGAGTGCAGGATAGTAAAGCTCATTAAAGTAAAGCGAGCGGCCACTAAATGAGTGCGGTATTTTTAACCCATTGAAATATATCAGTAAAAATATAATCCACTGCCAGCTCTCGCGAAACAGTTAATCGCCAAAAAAAAGCCCCGCATGAGCAGGGCTTTTTAATAGAGACTCAGCGAACTTAGAGTTAGTTAGTACCGAACAAGACTCCCTGAGCAGCACTGGCAACAGCACCCTCAGCACCCTCAACTAAACGCAATAATAAGCCATCAGCCGAATAAAAGCCTTCGAGCTCAAGATTTGAGCCTGTAAAGGCGATCGTCAGCCGACCATTATCCGCAACGACAACTGAATCCGAGACCAGCGAACCTAGCGCCACAGTACCCGGCGCTGGCGCTGGCAAGTCATTACTGGCATCAGCGAAGTCAGCTGCGATACTCGCAATATTACCTGCCAATGTCGCAACACCAGCCGCAAATGAAAGCGTTGCGCCTTGGTAGGTCAGCATATTGACACCCGATGTTGACGTTTCAATCACCACCCCTTGCAGATTGTATGACTGACCATTGAGGTCTGCCACTACCACACCGCTATCTAGCTGCACCGCATAACCGCGCTGCAAAATAGCTGAATTGCCAACTGCTTCAGGCGTATAGCCCGCCAGCGTCAACAATTCCAGATCGTTGGCAGCAAAGCCCGTAATCGTGACGCCGCCAGCGGTCACCGCAATTTCACCACTCCCTGCCCCATTAACAGCAATCCCCGTAATGTCCGATCCAACCGCACTCCCCGCTAAGGCGCCCGAAACACTGCCCACTGCACTACTCACAGAGCTAATATTTGCCTGACTGATCGCACCCAGACCATCGGTAATAGTAAGTTCGCTGACGCTGCTGTTCAACTTCATCAGGGCCGTTTGGGTGACGCTACTATAATCAGCCGAAAATTCTACCAAGCCATAATCCAAGCCTGTAAGATCAGCTACTGTGAGATTTTCAGGCTCGGGCGAGTATACACTCAAGCCCTGCGCAAGGAAGCCACCACTGGCCGAACAATTGGCTGAAGCCACAAGGTTTTCTGCAATCGCACCCGCTCCGGAGTTACCACCGGCGATAAAACCGCACACAAATGCCCCCTCGGGCGGCTGAGGGTCAAGCTCGACAGCAGGCACCACACTGGCATCTAAAAAGACCAAGCCTGTTGAATTACCACAGTAAAATTCCGGAGCGCCCCCGCTGCCACTGGTACTAGTCGCAACTAGGTCAGCTATTGCCGTATCCAGCGTTGGCTGATCAGTAAATGCACCCAAAATAATATCGGTAGCACACGCGCCCCCACTACTAACCGGATACAAACCTACTTCAAATTGCTTCGTCCCTACAAAGCTTTGGCCAAAAGGCGCATAAACAGTACCCCCTAAACCATACGACAAGTCGGTTTCTACATCGATAACGGCGTCAGCACCCGCGTCATACTCGGCGTCGACGTTGTACTGTGCAAAATCAAGAGCAAGCGCTCCGGATGAAAGTATTGCATTAACCGTTTCAGGATCATCATTAGCAACAGGGCCTTCCGTAATGGGGCCTGCTACTTGAGCGGTAGTGCAGTCAACTCCGGCCGTACAGCCGTCACCCAGTGCAAACTCAGCCAGCACTTCGTCAAATACATGAGCTAAAGCAAACGTACCGTCGCCCTCACCATCATCACCTAGATCTAGCGCATTAACGCCGGCGCCAGCCGCAGCGGCAGCAGACACAGCGGTCGAGTTATTACTTACAGTTACAAAACTAAATTCATCTTGACTAGCTGAAGCAAAAAATCCCGATGCATAAGTATCAGCGTGATAATTAGCTACAACATCATTGGGCCTTGGATCAGCATTGTCGCCAATACTGTCGCCATCACTATCTGCAGACTCTGCAGGATCATCAGGGAAAGCATCGCCATTATCGCCTACACCGTCGCCATCACTATCGACCGTTTCTGTATCGTCATTAGGAAAGGCATCGGCGCTATCACCAACACCGTCGCCATCACTATCGGCCGTTTCTGTAGGGTCATTTGGGAAAGCATCCGCGTTATCGCCAACGCCATCTTCATCGCTATCGACTGACTCAGTCGCATCATTCGGAAAGGCATCAGCATTATCACCAACACCATCGCCATCACTATCGACCGTTTCTGTAGCGTCATTAGGAAAGGCATCGGCGTTATCACCCACGCCATCTTCATCGCTATCGGCAGACTCATTAGCATCATTTGGGAAAGCATCGCCGTTGTCGCCAACACCGTCACCGTCACCATCAACCGTTTCTGTAGCATCGTTAGGAAAGGCATCAGCGTTATCACCCACACCATCTTCATCGCTATCGGCGGACTCACTGGGATCATTCGGGAAGGCATCGGTATTGTCACCAACACCATCTCCATCGCTATCAACGGTTCCGTCGGGATCTTGCGGAAGATCATCAACGTCATTAGGAACGCCATCTTGATCAGAATCGGGGGAAGAGGCATCATCAAACTCAACGCCCTGCTCTAAAGGAACATTGAGGCCAGTTGACTCAGTCTCAAGCAAGGTTTTAATAGCGTCCGCTGTTACCCAATTAGCGTTATCATTGATAGCGGCAAATACAGCATCGGTTGCTGCATCATCCATCACGCCATCCGCAATGTCAGCGGTTATTGCTTGCATCAATGCAGCAGTATCTTGCCCAGAGGCTGCTGCCGCTGCGGCTATTGCATTAACAAACGTCTCAATAGCGAGTCGATACTGGCCTACATCCTCTTGCAACCCTTGCGTTTCCTCTTCTTGCAGCGAGCGCGGTGCCGTAACTTCATCAAGGATGGGTGAGGTAGTGAAAATATCAATGGTTGAAGCCATGCCAAAACCAAACAAGTTTTTAACGGCTCGCTGGGCGTTATTAAGCTCGCCCAACACGCCCAGTTCAGTTAGCTCATTGTTTGCCGTTGCAACTTCAATAGCCTGACCCAACGCCAAGCTTGTTAGGGGCGTGGCATAGTGACGGCGGAAAAGATCGTAACTGCTATTGGCGGGGTTAAAAACAGGCTCGTAGATATCGAGGTCTCGAATCACCGTAACTACTTGGGTGACCACTGGGGCCTCGCCGGTTGTGAGGTCGATTGTATTAGCATCAGCCGTCACCACCAGCACCAAAGCATCCAGCACGCTGGTAATACTCAGGGTCAAGTTGTCGATTGCTCCTGTCGAGGCGTCCGATCGCACAGGCGCGTCGGACAACAATAGCGAAGTACTGTTTTCACCGTTAATAATGTAATCGGCAAGCGTAAACACTTCGACTTGAGCGTTGAGCAACGGGCCGTCGACGCCCATTGCATTAATCACTACAGGTTCTGCAGGCTCATCCTGTCCGTCGGACCCTCCACCACAAGCCGTTAAAACAACTGCAAACAAACTCGCACAGAACCACTTGCCAAGCGACGGTAAATGCATAATAAAAGTACTCTTAAATTGATAATGGCGGTTTAACGTTTTCAATCACTCTCAATTGCACACAAACCACGCTGCGGGCTATTGCTTTGTATAACAAAAAGCCACTTCGGGTAGACCCAAAGCAGCAGTTCCGGAGGCTGGATAAACGCACTAAATAGTGCAACCGTTAATTTTTTTGATACGCCGAATCATTGACGATTCAAAACGGTACGTCAACCCGCCCTACCGTATTTTTACCCCGTCACAACCACTTACCCAGAAACGTCATTCAACAAGATGTGACCATCTGCCCAATAAGCCTCGCCGCCAAGCTCCTACATTAAGGCTCTGCACCTAACCGCCCCAGCAACAGGCCGCCTAAGCCAGGCATTGCTGGAGGACCACGATCAATGCGAGAAAGGAAAAACTGCAGAGTCAGCCATGCAAACTCGAGTTCCAAACACATCGAGCGGTCGACCGAGTAGAGCGGAGAGGAATAACAGAGGCAGAGCTGACAGGTTGCATTCGCAGCAGCGGCGACAAGTGCAGCCGATGGCTTCTTACGCGAGAGAATCAAACCCTGCAAAAAGATGGTGCCGAAGGCGGGACTTGAACCCGCACGAGCATAGCTCACTACCCCCTCAAGATAGCGTGTCTACCAATTCCACCACTTCGGCTAAATCAACTGCTGACCCACAAGGCACCTTAACAGCGCTTACCGGTCATTATTTTTTAAAATCTTTTACTGCGGGATAGAATCCACAACGTCGACAGCCTGAGCGTCGTCGGGAATACCAATATCAGAGAGATCAACCGCGGCGTTCGGCTCATATGCCCCAGACTCAGGCAATTGATCAAGCTGAGCCTCAAGCGCAGCCTGCGCGTCATTAGCGGCAGCATCGGCTTCAAGAGCCGATTCCGAGAATAAATCATCAACCGCGCTCACGCTACTGGCCTTTTGCTTGGCAATGATAGCCAAACCAAAACTGGTGACGAAAAAGGTAACCGCAAGAATCGCCGTAGCACGAGTCAGCACGCTGCCACCACCCGCCGCACCAAACAACGTTTGACTGCCGCCACCGCCAAATGAGGCGCCCATATCTGCGCCTTTACCTTGCTGAAGCAACACCAAACCAATAATACTTAGTGCCACCAACACATGAACTACAATAACAATTTGCTCGATCACTGACTTACGCCTTCCGCTTTGTTTAACTCACTGTTTTAATTATTTCGCCGCAACCTGCCTCGAACTCCGACCCGCTGTTTAACAATTCGGCAAAAACTTATTTATACCTAAACCCTTTACTGGCATTGCGGCGCATTAAATATCGTCGCTTCTTAACATCGCCTAGCAACCGCCAGCAATAGCCAAAAACTTATCGAGCTCCAATGAGGCGCCGCCCACTAAGGCGCCATCAACATCGGGCAACTCTAACAAACTCGCTGCATTATCGGGCGTTACGCTACCCCCATAAAGCACCCGCGTTGCCACTGAGTTAA
>Ga0115562_1003187_pt1 | contig 11015 bp, 12 predicted proteins | sample COGITO_mtgs_1105_6_FD_87200 | JGI IMG/M metagenome (GOLD analysis project Ga0115562, IMG submission 87200) | Pelagic marine microbial communities from North Sea - COGITO_mtgs_110516 | ecosystem: Environmental > Aquatic > Marine > Epipelagic | place: Germany:Helgoland, sampling site Kabeltonne...
ATTTTGACAATTACATAATCTAAAGTTGGTTCAAATAAAGCAGAAGTCGATTTTGTGATTTGATTACTTAATTCATCTAAATGATACCCTAAGGCTAGTTTAGCCGCAATTTTTGCAATTGGATATCCAGTAGCCTTACTTGCCAATGCTGAAGACCTAGAAACACGTGGGTTAATTTCAATTGCAATAATATCTTCTTTCTCGTCTGGAGATACTGCAAATTGAACGTTACAACCTCCTGCAAAATCCCCTATACTACGCATCATATGTATCGCCATATCACGCATTCTTTGATAGGTGCGATCGCTTAGTGTCATCGCAGGAGCAACTGTTATAGAATCCCCAGTGTGGATTCCCATAGGATCCATATTTTCAATAGAACAAATAATAACCACGTTGTTATTTGAATCTCTAAGTAGTTCTAATTCATATTCCTTCCACCCCAACAGCGCCTTATCAATCATAACTTCATGAATTGGAGAAATCTCCAATCCTCGAGTTAATAATTCATCAAAATCTTCTTCTTTATGTACAATAGCCGCACCATCACCTCCCAGAGTAAAAGAAGCTCTAATGACTAATGGAAATCCAAATTCTTGAGCAATTTCTTTTCCTTTCAAAAAGGACGTTGCTGTTGCTTGAGGTGCCATTGGAATTCCAATTTTAAGCATTAATTCACGAAACTTCTCTCTATCTTCTGTGATATTAATAGCATCAATGTCTACTCCAATAATATCGACATCAAAGTCAGTCCATATGCCTTTTTCTTCTGCTTCAATACAAAGGTTTAAGGCCGTTTGACCACCCATTGTTGGCAATACTGCATCAATTTGTGGGTGTTCTTTTAATATCTTAATAATAGACTTAGTGGTCAAAGGCAACAAGTATACATGATCGGCCATTGCTGGATCGGTCATAATAGTTGCAGGATTAGAATTAATTAAAATAGTTTCGATTCCGTCTTCCCTTAATGAGCGAAGTGCTTGCGTTCCAGAATAATCAAATTCACATGCTTGACCAATAACGATGGGTCCTGAACCGATAATTAAAATTGATTTTAAATCTTTACTTTTTGGCATTTTTTAATGTAATTGATTGAATTATACTTAGTTTCAAAATTAGTTAACGTTTGGATATAAAAAAAGGCATTGCTATAAGCAATACCTTTAAAATGTTAACAATTGTTAATCATTATTTTTTGTGACGAAGTTCTGAAGAAACACTAATTTTCTTTCTTCCCTTTGATCTTCTTCTAGCAAGAACTTTTCTTCCATTGGCAGAAGCCATTCTTTCTCTAAAACCATGTTTGTTTTTTCTTTTTCTCTTCGATGGTTGAAACGTTCTTTTCATTATAGTATATTTTTAAAACTTTACGAGTGTTATTTTCTTTAAAAAAAGCGTTTTTTCATCTTCTTCAAAACGCTGGGCAAATATACAAAGAGTTTTTACTTTGACAAACCTAATTTTAAAATAATTTTGATTTGTTTTTACTACCTTTGTACTCGCTAAATAAAACCATAGATATGTTCAACAAAAATATAAAACTAGTTCTTGCTGTTGCGATTCTCGCATATGCTATTTATCAAATCACAGAGACTTATGTCGGAAATGGAATAATGCTTATTCTTTTGGCTTTGATTTTTGTATTTCTCTATTTTAAAAACGAAATGATTTTACTGGCATTTCTTAAGTTAAGGAAACAAGATTTTCCAGGAACTGATCGATTATTAAACAAAATAAAAAAACCAAAATCAGCACTGACTCGAAAACAACAAGGCTACTATAATTTTCTTAAAGGGATTATGGTATCACAAACAAACATGAATGCTGCTGAGAAATTCTTCAAAGATGCTATTAGTCTTGGATTGTCTATGGACCATGATTTAGCAATGGCTAAACTTAATCTTGCGGGTATAGCGTTTACAAAACGACGAAAGCAAGAAGCTCAAAAATTACTTCAAGAAGCTCAAAAACTTGATAAAAGGGATATGTTGTCTGAACAAATTAAAATGATGAAGCAACAAATGAAAAAAGCGTCTATGCCAAATCAGCATTTTGGAGGTGGACAGCAACGTGGAGGTAAAAGACGCTAATTTAAATCTATATAATACTCTTTTGTAGGGATCTGAAAAGTATATACTTTTCTGGACTTGTTATTTAGAAATGTTTCTCTAAGCCAAGGATTGTGTATTTTAAGCTGTTTATAATTCAATCCAAAAAAATTCGCAAACTTGACAAAATCAGTCACTGCTGTGTCTACCTTAACTTTATAAGTTGGCACAGGGGCATATAAATCATCTTCAGAAAAGTTAAAACCGTATTTTTTTGGGCGGCTCATAATTTCCTTCAAAGCTACAATCCTAAACATGTAACGTCCAGTTTCCTCCCCTAAGAGTAAATCATAATAACTTGAAACTTCTTGCCTACTTAGCTGTTTAGATATACCACTAATTCCCGCATTATAGGAGGCTGCTGCTAAAGTCCAATTACCAAATTTAGCTTTGGCTTTTAATAAGTATTTACATGCAAATATCGTGGAAAGCTCTAAATTATTACGCTCATCAACATTTGAATTGATTTCTAAACCATACTCTTTTCCTGTGCGCTTCATAATTTGCCAAAAGCCTTTTGCTCCTGCAGATGATGTTACATTTTGTAATCCACTTTCAATAAGTGCTAGGTATTTAAAATCGTTCGGAACACCATACGATTCTAGAATAGGTTCAATGATTGGAAAGTAGCGATGCGAACGCTTAAACATTAACAAGCCATTTGACTGCCAATAAGTATTAACTAAAAGCTCACGGTCTATACGCTCACGAATATCAGGGATGTGGATTGGCATAGATTCTCCAGAAAAATATAACTCAGGTGGAATCTCAATCGCATAAATATTATACCCATTTTCAGGACTGGATATTTGAATATTAGAATTTGGTTTATCCGAGAAGGCCAGTAAAACAAAACCAAATAATACTAAAATTATTAGAGACAAAGAAATAGTTTTAAAATGTTGCATGATCAGAGATTATTTAAAGACAAACTATAAAAAAATAGCTTAAATATTAGTTATTGATTAATTTGGGTAAGTTTTCATTTAACCATTTATATTTATTCAAAATCATTACATGTGTTCCCCCTTTGACCACAATACAATCTTTGATGTTTTCAATTGGAAAAATGGAGTCTAAATCGCCATGAATATGAATTAAATTAGGATCGTAAGTTGTTTGATCCCACAACACTACTTGCTCTATAGCCCAATCTAAATATCGTTTATCTGTGATCGACAAATAGAGTTTATACAAATCTAATCGCTTCACAATAGTCTTAGTAAAGGCAAATTTAGACAGCAAATCTATATTTTGAGCAAACAGACTTGTAGGGACTAACTTATAGGCCTTTGTTTTTCCTACCAACTGAAGATGGAGCGGTAATTCATCACGAGTTTTAACACTTGATATAATAATGATTTTCTTGAACTGGCGAACTAAGCCCATTTCTTGTGCAATGATACCTCCAAAAGAAACTCCAACTAAAACAGCATTTTCGTGCTTAACTTTATCACAAAAACGCAAGGCATAATCAACTATAGACTCGTTATGATCAGGGATCATCCATTCCAAGTAGAAAGTTTCAAAAGCATCTGGAGCGAGTTTTATGTTTTTAAAAATACTCGGATTCGCGGCTAAACCTGGCAAAAAGTATATGGGTGTCTTGGTGATTTTTTTGGGCACTAAACTATAATTAATAAGTTAGATATATTTTTCGTAAATTTGCACTCAAGAGTAATCTTAATCTTACCAAATCTTTTTATTATGGTTGACGCTTCTAATTTAATAGACAATGTTTTTTTACGCCAATACGAACTTAAAGTTGGTGGTGAGCTGGCAACTCTTGAGTATTCTCAACAAGAACGAAAAATTTTCTTAACAAAACTAAATATTCCTGATGTTTTAATGTCTGAAGCATTTTTAGAAAACTTCCTGAAAATAGTTTTAGAGAATATCATTCAAAAAGACATAAGTGTGGTTCCTACAAGTCCACCGGTTGCCAAATTTATTCGACGAAATCGTCGCTACAGAAAAATGCTTCCTGTAGGAATTCGTATCTAAGTTTACCTTTATTAATATTTAAATTCAATCCTTACCAATCCGTCCGAATCAATTTCTGTAAGCATAACCTTGTGAAGCGTATTTACTAAGCTTGGATTCCATGGTGACTTTACTTTGACGTAATTCTCTGTAAACCCATGAATATACCCTTCCTTATTTTCTCCTTCAAACAAGACCGTATGGGGAGTGTTAATTTGAGACTCGTAAAAGGCACGTCGTTTTTTGGCCGAAAGACCTCTTAACATTTTACTTCTTTTAGAACGAACAGACTTTGAAACTTCGTTTGCAAGTGTCGCTGCATGTGTATTTGGACGTTCTGAATAAGAAAATACATGTAAATAAGAAACATCCAAACTATTTAAAAAATTGTAAGTCTCTAAAAATATATCATCGGTTTCACCAGGAAAGCCAACAATTATATCTACTCCAATACATGCATTTGGCAATACTCTTTTAATATGCTCTACTCTATCTACATAAAGCGCTTTCATATAGCGTCTTCGCATCGCCTTTAACAGCACATTGCTGCCACTTTGTAGAGGAATATGAAAATGAGGTACAAAAGAATTACTATTGGCTACAAAATCAATTGTTTCATTTTTTAATAAATTCGGCTCAATGGAAGAAATGCGCAATCTATGTATTCCGGAAATTGTATCTAAGGCTTGGACTAACTCAAAAAACGTATGCTCATGTTTTTTTTTACCATATTCTCCTTTTCCATAATCCCCTATATTCACCCCAGTTAAGACAATTTCCTTGATGCCCTGATCGGCGATCTTTTTAGCATTATCTAATACATTTTGAAGTGTATCAGATCTAGAAATTCCACGAGCTAAAGGAATAGTACAATAAGTACATTTATAATCACAGCCGTCTTGAACTTTCAAAAAAGCACGGGTACGATCTCCAATTGAATAACTACTAACATAAAAGTCAGCGTCCGCAATTTCACAAGAATGTATGGCAGCTGTATCATTTTTGGTCAATTGGTTTAAATAATCTGTAATTTTAAACTTTTCTGTAGCTCCCAAAACTAAATCAACTCCATTAACAGCAGCCAACTCTTCTGGTTGCAACTGGGCGTAGCAGCCTACAGCAACTATAAATGCAGCTTCATTAATTCGTTGAGCTTGCTTAACAATTGTTTTAAATCGCTTATCAGCGTTCTCTGTAACTGAGCATGTATTAATCACATAAATATCCGCGAAATCAGAGAACTCAACACGATCAAAACCCTCATCTTGAATGTTTCTTGCAATCGTGGCAGTTTCCGAAAAATTAAGTTTACACCCTAAAGTATAAAAAGCGACTTTTTTTCTATCAATCATTCTTGTACTTTTACAAAGTAGACAAATTTACAACTAACATCTATAATGACAAAGCAAGGCTATAAATACTTACTAGTTTACCTTGGTAGCATTCTTGTTTTATGCAACTTGACTTTAAGCTGTAACACAACAGCTGATGACTCTCGTTCTGAACAAGTGTTTAGATACAATGAACACAAAAATATCAGCTCATTAGACCCTGCATTTTCCAAAGACAATGCAGATATATGGGCCGTTAATCAACTATTTAACGGCTTGGTGCAAATGGACTCAACAATGTCCATTTCTCCTGCTATAGCAAGTTCCTGGAACATCTCTGATAAAGGGATGGTATACACGTTTAATTTGAGAGAAGACGTTTACTTTCATCCCCATAAATTATTTGGAAAAAGCAATACTCGAAGTGTAAACGCCAGTGATTTCGTGTATAGTTTTGACCGATTGAAATCTCCACAATTAGCCTCACCAGGAAGCTGGGTATTAAAAAATGTGAAGTCGTACAAAGCAATTGATGGTAACCACTTTCAGATAACGTTAAAAAAACCGTTTCCAGCGTTTCTGGGCCTATTAACCATGAAGTACTGTAGCGTAGTTCCAAAGGAAATCACATCTCATTACGGAGCTGATTTTAGATCAAATCCAATTGGAACCGGCCCTTACAAGTTTAAACGTTGGGAGGAAAATATTAAATTGATTTTTAGGAAAAATAATCGCTATTTTGAATTCAACTCTAAAGGAGAACGACTTCCCTATTTGGAAGCTATCTCTATTACCTTTTTAGCAGACAAACAAAGTGAGTTTCTACAATTTATACAGGGTAATATAGACTTTATATCAGGGTTGGATGCCTCCTACAAAGATGACATTTTAAGTGCTGATGGAAATCTTAACACTACCTATACTGCAGCTGTTAAAATGCTACGAGCCCCCTATCTTAATACAGAATACTTAGGATTCAATTTAGATTCTCAAAAGAGTGAATATCAAAATCAATTATTACGCCAGGCTGTCAACTATGGGTTTGATCGTGAAAAAATGATGACCTATTTAAGAAATGGAATTGGAATACCTGGTACAGGAGGTTTTATTCCAAAGGGACTGCCTGGACATCAAAAAAGAAGTGGGTATACTTACCAACCAAATAAAGCGAGAAAACTCTTAGAAATTTACAAATCAGAATCAGGAAATCAAACGCCTGAGTTGATATTAAGTACTACAGCCAACTATTTGAGTTTTTGTGAGTTTATTCAACGTGAACTGCAAACAATTGGTTTGAAAATAAGCATTGAAGTCATGCCTCCTTCATCATTAAAAACTGCAAAATCAAATGGAAAATTAGATTTATTTAGAGCAAGTTGGGTTGCTGACTATCCAGACGCACAAAACTACTTATCGTTATTTTACAGCAAAAATTTCGCTCCAAACGGTCCTAACTATACGCACTTTAAAAATCCAGAGTTTGATTCATGGTACGAAAAGGCTATGCAAGAAACGGATACGGACTCCCGAATTATCCTTTATAAAAAAATGGATTCACTAGTAATCGAAAAAGCACCTGTTATTGTGTTGTTTTATGATGAAGTAATTCGGTTTACATTAGCAAATGTAAACGGGTTAGGAATTAATCCTACCAACCTGTTAGAAGTGAAAAACGTTCGTAAAAACTAATCTTTTCTGAAAACAGAAGAATCTTTGAACACTTGCTCTAAAATAGATTTATCTTGACTTAAAAACTCCAACCCACGACGACTCATTACTTCAGTAGCAACTTCGAAAGCCTTCGCTGTTAAATTGGTAGTAAACCCTTTCGCTCCGCCCCAACTGAAACTTGGAATAAAATTTCGAGGAAATCCACTACCAAAAATATTAGCACTTACGCCAATAACCGTTCCGGTATTAAACATCGTATTGATGCCACACTTGCTATGGTCGCCCATCATCAATCCACAAAACTTAAGTCCTGTTTTGGCGAAATTTTCAGTCTCATAACTCCACAAACGAACTTCCGCATAATTGTTTTTAAGGTTTGAATTATTTGTGTCCGCACCTAAGTTACACCATTCTCCAATCACAGAGTTTCCTAAGAAACCCCCGTGAGCCTTATTAGAATTCCCGAAAAATACTGAATTATTAACTTCACCCCCAACTTTAGAATAAGGTCCAATAGTCGTTGGCCCATATATCTTAGCGCCCATTTTAAGAATTGATCCTTCACAAAGTGCAAAGGGGCCTCTCACCAAACTACCTTCCATGATTTCGGTATTTTTTCCAATGTAAATTGGACCGTTGGTCGCGTTCAATATACATGACGGTAATTGAGCTCCTTCTTCTATAAATATTTGATCTGTATTAAATGCTTCCGTTCTTTCTGGAATTTGCGCCGAAGTTCTGCCGGCTGTAATCAACTCAAAATCAGCTATAATTGCAGCAGCATTTTTGGAGAAAATATCCCAGGTTGTCTCAACTTTTAAAATAGAATCTTCACATTGCATGGTTTCAAATACGTCAAAGTCAACTTCTTGATCTTCTAAATTATAAAAAGCAACGATTGTATCTCCATCATAAATAACTTGATTATTTGATAAATTTTTGATTTGGCTTACCAATTCATTAGATGGTAAATAAGATGAATTAATCATAATATTCTCTTCCATTTCTACCATAGGAAACTTATCAGAAAGGTAATCTTCTGTAATTGTAGTGGTGGTGGCTCCTAAAAATAACTCCCATTTTTCTCGGATAGTTAAAATTCCTATACGAATATCTGCTACGGGACGTGTGTAAGTAAATGGCAGTAATGCCTCTCTATTTGGACCATCAAAAAGTATATAATTCATACCAAAGCTTTGTGTAAAAATAAGAAAAGCCTTTCAATAGTTGAAAGGCTTTTAATATATAATTTGAAAGAACTGTTTTTATTTCTTGAATTTAGCGTATTTAGTTTTGAACTTATCAATACGTCCAGCAGTATCTACTAATTTAGATTTACCAGTGTAGTAAGGGTGAGATGTTCTAGAAATTTCCATTTTTATTAATGGATACTCAACACCATCTACTTCTAATGTTTCACTTGTATCTGCAGTAGACTTTGTTAAGAACACGTCTTCATTAGACATATCTTTAAATGCTACTACTCTATAATTATCTGGGTGTATATTTTTCTTCATTACTTTACTTTTTGATTCGATTATTCGAGTTGCAAATTTATATATTTTTTATAAACCTACAATAGTTTATTAATATTATTTTTTATCTTTTTAATGTAACTTATATTTGTTTCCTGTGTCTAATAGATATAATCAAATTTAAATCATTTAAATTATGGAACAAAGATTAAAATCAGCTGCCATTAACTATGGCGTCTACTTGGGAGTGATTACCTCACTAATCACTATCGTTGTGTACGGAATAAATATTGACTTATTCATTTCAGCATGGCTAGGAATTGTTCTATTTATTATGGTGGTCGCATTTGGAGCGGTTTCTGCTGTAAAATCTAGAAAACTATTAGGTGGACTTATTAGCTTTAAGCAATCATTTACTTCTTATTTTATTACAATAGCAGTAGGAACACTGATATCCTCAGTTATTGGGGTTATTATTTTCACATATATTGATCCTGAAGCTGCAACTTATCTTAATGAACAAGTTTTAATCTTGACAAAAGAAACGATGGAGCGCATTGGATTACCTCAAGAAGCTATTATAGCAGCCATTGAGGAAGCTAGTGAAAAAGATAATTTTTCACTTGGAGCACAAACTCAAGCTTTTGTTTTTAGACTTGTCTTTTATGCTGTTATTGGGCTTATTATTGGATTAATCGTTAAGAAAACTGACTCAAAAGACGCTTAATTTCTTTACTTTTGGAGTTCAAAAGCAAGATGGATGGATATTTCAGTAGTTATACCGCTACTTAACGAACAAGATTCTATAGAAGAACTTCATGATTGGATTGTGACTGTGATGCTATCCAATCAGTTGTCTTATGAGATTCTATTTATTGACGACGGTAGTACAGACAACTCCTGGGAAGTCATTCAAAAAATTTGCGCTAAAAATAGTGCTGCAAGAGGTTTTAAATTCTCTAAAAACTTTGGTAAATCTCAAGCATTACATGCGGGGTTTGCACGAACCAAGGGCCGTGTTGTCATTACTATGGATGCCGACTTGCAAGATAGCCCGGATGAAATACCGGAACTTTATAAAATGGTTACTAACCTTGGGCACGATATTGTCTCAGGATGGAAGAAAAAAAGATACGATTCCTTTTTTGGCAAAAACCTTCCTTCCAAATTATTTAATTGGGCCGCAAGAAAAATATCTGGATTAACTCTTAATGATTTTAACTGTGGTTTAAAGGCCTATCGAAATGAAGTAGTGAAAACTGTGGAGGTTTATGGAGAAATGCATAGGTACATCCCTGTATTGGCTGTCAATGCAGGCTTTACAAATATTGTAGAAAAGGTAGTTATTCATCAAGCAAGAAAATATGGAAAAACAAAATTTGGTATGGAACGATTTATAAATGGGTTTTTAGATTTAATCACGATATGGTTTATCTCTAAGTTTGGGCGACGTCCAATGCACTTTTTTGGATTTTTGGGAATCATTATGTTTGTTATTGGACTTGGGTTTGCTTCCTACCTAGGAATTGATAAGTTATTTATAAATCCTACGGGGCGTCTTATTGCTGACAGAACAGAGTTTTTCATTGCCCTTACAACTATGGTTATTGGGTCTCAATTTTTTGTTGCTGGATTTTTAGGGGAAATTATTCTTCAAAATCAACAAAACAAAGAACGCTATCATATTACAAATGAGACAAACTAACAATAATCACTTCTTAAAATTGAACTATATACTATGTAAATATTGGTAAATATTTTACATTTGCATTTTACTAAATTAATTAATTACATGCTTAGAACAGAATCCGAAATTCAAAACAGTATAAACACTTGGTTATCATCAGTTTTTGACGAAGAAACCAAAACAAGAATTCAAGAATTCCAATCTAATAATCAGGATGAACTCAAAGATAGTTTTTACAAAAACTTAGAATTTGGAACTGGTGGTATGCGAGGCATTATGGGAGTTGGCACCAACAGAATTAACAAATATACACTGGGAAAAAACACACAAGGCCTTAGCGACTACTTACACAAAACATACCCTAATCAAGCTATCAAAACAGTTATCGCTTTGATTGCAGGCATAACAGTAAAGAATTTGCACAAATTGTAGCAGACGTGTTTTCGGCAAACTCTATCGAAGTGTTTTTATTTGAAGACTTAAGAGCTACTCCTGAGCTTTCATTTGCTTTAAAACATTTAGGATGTCAATGTGGTATCGTTTTAACCGCTTCTCACAACCCTCCAGAATATAATGGATACAAAGTGTACTGGGAAGATGGCGGACAACTTGTGCCTCCATTTGACGGCGAAATCATAGATGTTATAAATACATTGGAATACAGCGACATTAATTTCGCTGCCAATACTAATCTAATTCATACAATAGGAAAAGATGTTGATGATGTGTTTATCGATGCCTCTGTAAAAAGCGGAAG
>Ga0115562_1003192_pt1 | contig 11009 bp, 7 predicted proteins | sample COGITO_mtgs_1105_6_FD_87200 | JGI IMG/M metagenome (GOLD analysis project Ga0115562, IMG submission 87200) | Pelagic marine microbial communities from North Sea - COGITO_mtgs_110516 | ecosystem: Environmental > Aquatic > Marine > Epipelagic | place: Germany:Helgoland, sampling site Kabeltonne...
ATCAAATCAAATCAAAATATACATTACAATATAATAAGAAATGACAGCTAAAACAATAGTAACTAACCACATAGGTATGATAGTTTTATTTTTATAACCTAGTCCAAATTGTCTTATATAACCTTGTTTAGTATAAAGAAAACTAGGTTTAACATATTGTGTTATAGTGAATAGTATTACAAAAATGTAGATAGCAATACTAATTTTCCTTTTTTTATTTATTGTTATTTTCATATATATATTAATTAATATATATTTTATTAATTAATAATCTCTAATTAGCATAATCTCTAATCATCATAATCTCTAATAGTTTCCATCATATCACCTGAATCCATAATATCTTCATCGTAATCGTCGTCGTTATGCATATTTGACATATCATAAGCATCGTCATCAATTTCCGTATCACGAAAGTGTTTTTCTTCTGCGTCAAGCATTAATATATCTTTATTCATTTCAGTTATTTCATCGCTGAGTCCCATATTTTTTTCAAAAATGGCACGTCTTTCTAAAGCTTTATATTCTTCATCAAAGGTATCTTTGTTGTATTGTATTAAACCTTTTTGTAATCCTTTGGACCATTTTTCAAGCTGATGGCGTTTTTTAATATCTTCAACCTTACGTTGGTCTTCAGATAAATCTTTAAGATATGTTGTAAATTCTTCTTTTTCTTTATCTTTAGAACGTTGAACCTTATCAATAACGGATTGATAATCATATATAGAACCAGAGTATTGATCAAGATACATATCAATAAAAACGGATATAAGTGTTGCTAATCGTTGGTTCTTGGTTTTTTTCTCTCCAATTAGTATTTCAATTTGTGAAATATCACCGTTATCTTTTTCTTCAAATACTTCTGTTGACATAGAGGTCGTCGTATTAGTTTCGCTTATAATATTGTCATCTTGTGACAGGGTCGCAAACATATTTAGTGATAGAAGTACGAAATGTTGATAAAGCAAAGCGCATATTTTATTATCAAATACATTGTTACTATCATTTATTGTACTACTATGACGAGGAATATTATTAGCTAATAGCATTATATTATTAAATTTAGGTGTTACATTTTGCATAAATGTAATTAAAATATCGTCATAAAGTTCTACGAGTTTGTTGTAATTGTCTTTAATCATATTTTTAATAGAAAGCTGATGATTGAAAGAAAGATTCCAATGTTTATGAACGGTTATGTCTTCATGGTTATATGTAACATTATTTTTAATCATATTAGGGTATATTGTAGTTATATTCATTAGATAGCGAGATAAATGATCTGTAAGCTCGTACATATGTTGGTCCTCATTGCCCAGTATATTATGCGTTTTAAAATCGCCCAAACTTTCTATTTTATTATAAAATTCATCAATTTTAGCAGCGGTTTTCTTCGAAGATTTAGTATTTTTAATTACAAAATTTTTAATATTAGTTTTAAGATTCTCATTATTTTCGGCCAAGTAATTTTTAATATTACGCATGGATTGTGTATCTATACCCTTTGCATTCCCGCCCCCTTTGAACTCGTTTGTGGTAGTGTCCGCACCCGACGCACCCTGTATTCTAACCTGTGCAATAGTACGTGTCCTAATCATATCTTGTAATAAGGTAACTAATTGTGGTGGTAAATTATTATTTGTTTGCAATGAAACTTCATTAAGAACGATTCCAATATTGTTTTGATGTATATTTTTAAATGACAAATCAATATTTTGCTGAATGATGCGGTGAAGTTGATGCAATGTTTCGATGCTATAAAATTTACTTTCTTGTTTTAAAATATTTATTTTTTCTTCAATGGTATTTTCATCCGTAAAACTACTTTTATTATCAATACAAATATCCATTAAATTTTTATCAATGATAATCGGATCATTGAACTTACAATAAACTATGAATGATTTATAGACTGTTGATTCACTCAACGTATTTGCCAAAACTGGGTAAGATTTTCGTGTATTAACGTTAATAAATAGTGTGGCAGCTTTGGTGTAGGTATCAATTATATCTAATTTTTTTGAAAGTTCATTTACAAGAACGCTAGTTTTATAAATATTTGGGTTCTTTTCTTTTAAAAAATCCGCAACAGATTTTATATTGCTACAACATACATTGTCTATGAAAGGTTCTTTACTTGAATTCATAAGCAAAGGTTCGGCATTATTTATGATATTGGCAATCATGGTTTGAATATACATAGAAAAATGCACTATTTTACCACATATAACATTTATTTGTTCTATTTGTTTTGCATTACCGAGCGAAACATTAGCGAATGTAGATTTTATAAATGCATCATTTATATTTTCAGATACTTTAAGTTGCAGTTTAGACAATGGAGGAAGAAATGTCTCCCATGTTTTAACATCAATAATGGATGGAATTTCGGTATCTTCGGTAAGGTCGTAATTTAGTTTATTATTAATTTTTTCTTTAACGACAGAATTTTTAAGCAATACTTCGTTGATTAATAAAGTTAATTTCTTAACAAGCTGTGCTTCGCTAATTTTTTTTAGCGTATTCCAAGGTTCTTCATTGCTTTTAATATTTGTGGCGATACAAGCAATATACGTTAATCCACTATAATCTTCATTGTTTAAAGGAAATCCTTTGAAAGATTTTTTGCATCCAGGAAAGGTTTTCTTTACCTTCGGTGTAGGTGTCGTAGTTGCCACACATATAAATATGTATGATATAGTGCATAATAAAAGGTAAGTATTTTTTTTTGTAGTATAATTAATAATTTTCTTACCTTTTTTAAGTCTAGCTTCCTCTGCCATCTTATTATATGTTTCTTCGTCGCCAATATCGTTATCTATTAAAATAAAAACATTACTTGTTATAAATTCGTATGATGATTTCAGGGATATACCCATAAAATTCTCAAATGCAGAAATGACATTTAAACACATGTGCGTGTCAGGGGACATTTTGATAGATTTTTCTTCAGATGAAAAAGATAATTTAGAACTTAAATCTTCCACTAATTCTGACCGACTTTTTACTTTAAACCCGCTTTCGTTGTAACCTTCATCTGTATCAAATTCAATTAATTTTATTACATGACCACTATGTTTGTCTACAATTGAATTGCCGTCATCGGACAAAACACCAATATCTCTACATATTTGTTGAAGGGCACTATTATAATCAGTATTTTGAATATATGCATTTGCGAGAGTTAATAGAAACTTGGGTAATAATTTAGTAGATGTTTCATTACAATAAAACCAGTGTTCTGATTCGTCATCAAAAGGTAATCGTGTATATTTTTCTGCAAATTGTTGTATATAATTTTGTTTTTTTACAAAATCTAAAGTGCCTAATATTCTATCCATTAATTCGTAATATGGTGATGTCACTGCGTCGAACGTTGATGCATCTGAACCTATATTAAGTTGTATATCATTATATTTAAAGGACCGATTAGAATTTATAGTGTTTAGTTTTTGCAGAACATTTTTATTATACAATATTTTTGAATTGACACTTTCAGTCATTTCAAACTGATTAACGGCGTTTTGTGTGTCATATTCGCTAAGTACGTTTTTAAGAATAGATTCTTTAATTAAAAGTTCTCCTTCAACACATTTATCATCAGACACTAAACATTCTTGTTTAGCATCGCATAATGAGTCCCATTTATCTTTAATTGTTAAATTATATTTAATATCTTCATCTTTAATCCATTTGTTATTTTTTCTTATAAAATATTCTTTATTTCCATCTTGATTTATTAAAATTGCGTAAATGTTTTCAGTGACAGGTCTTTTAAGTTCAATCATCGCATAAGCTTCTCTGACAGAGTCTTCTGGTGATAACTTCTTCTTTTCTTGTAACTTTTTTGATAAAAATGGTAAAAATTCCTCTGTAGATAATGTATCTCTTTCTTTTTGGTAATTATCTTTAATAAATTTATAATCGGTTAAGTCAAAATCATTATCGTAATAAATTACTTTATCGTTGTCATTAAATAATTGAGATTCATTGGTGTATTTTTTAGATAGTTTATGGTTTGAACAATCGGTCTCAATATTAAATTTATTAATTTGATCATTTATAATACCATTAAAGTTTTCCATACCAATTAGTTGAAGATTTGATAACGATATCATACTTGCGAAAAGTTTTCCATTGTCTCTTGCCAATAATTTGATAATTATTTCGGAAGAAGATAGTTTATTACTATTAGTTATAGAATAACCACTTAAATTTTCTTTTTCAGTTTCATTAAATATTTGTAGTATATTAGATATGTTAATGTCTTTATTTTTTTTTAATTCAGAGAACACTATCTTTTGTTCTTGTAATTTTTTTTTATATTCAATCAAATTTTCTTTTATAAAAAACATAATATTTTGAAATTGCTTGAATGATATATCGTTTTTATAGATATGAAATGGTTCAAGGTATTCAATAACATTTACAAAATTAATAGGTTTATTTATATATTTTTTAATTTTGTTAAATAATGTTTTTGTTTTTGGTATTAAACTGTCTACAAAAACAATGAACTGATCAGACTTGGTAAGTTGAAAAAATGTTTTAGACATGTCAATGCCCGCAACATTATCTGTCATAATAGTAGAGAGTGGTTTCTCTTTGTTTTCTAAGAACGACTCATTAAAATCTTTAAAATCATAGTATCTAATGTCTTTAAAGAAATTATCATCACTTGGATATTCATTATTAATCATTGTCTTTTTATTGAATAATTTCCAATAGTGAATTGGCATCATGTTTAAATGTGATTTAATCATAATATTTGATGTAGGCGTATCAACATTAGAGTAACGAATTAATTGTTCTGGTAATGTAATAAATCCTTTTAATAAAACAGGGTCTTTTTCTAAGAATTTGTGGAAAACGTATTGACTTTTTTTAATCAAGTCATCTGATACAACATCAGTATAAAATTCATCGTAATTATTTATAACAGTAAAGACGTCGGTTGTTGATTTTAAAGAAATAACATCATCAAGTTCAATGTTAGTATTAACATATGGCGTATTTAATTTATCAAGTTGATTATACAAATATGCGTGTTTATTGCCGTCTATGGATATGCTATTTGACATGTAGTTTTCTAACAATTGTTTTTGTTGATTAAATTCGTAGACAAGAGAATTATTGGCAATATAAACATAGTCATCAATGTCTTGTTCAATTTCTTCCAAATATACTTTCTTCTGAAGCGTAACAACTGGTAATATCCAATGGTATATTTTACCTAGTGTAGTTAAAACATTTACAAATGGTTTATAATTGGAACCTTTTGGGTTTGCCTTATTAGCATTATTATTTTCATCAAATACTGAATATTCATTTCGTAATTGTTTGTATCGTTCAATTAAGAGATGTAACGTATTTAATCGTTTTGTGGTTCTTTCACTTGTTGGAATAGTAGATAGCAATTCATCTAATAAATCATTGGTTTGTGTATCAATACCATAACGTTTAAATTTGTCATCAACCGTAACAAATTCAGTTACCTCACCTATTTCTTCACCAATAATTATTGAGTCAGCATCTATTATGGTTTCCTGTAATTTAGATATGTCTATTGTATCAGGTATTATATATGTATCTAACTCGTAATCTTCGGTTTCAATGTCATCAATAACATTTGTTTCTTCATCTTCTTTGTTCGTAACGGGTTTATCTCTTTTGGCAATTTCTTTAATATTAAGATCTGTTGGTATACCTTGATATGCAAAATCAATATAAATCGTTTCGTTGTTTTCAAATGTAATTATTTCAATCATATCTTCTTCTATATTTGTTATCATACCAGTTATGATAAAAGGTATATCACCAGTGAAATATATATCAATCCAATTATTAATTTCAAGATTATTTTGTTTAACGTAACCTTTCATTTCGCTTCTATCCAATAGAATAATTTCATCAATATATTCTTCGTTAAGATTGCCATCTTCATTTATATTTAATATGAGATCTTCGGTTGTATCTACATCAATTAGTTTTATAGCATTTTCATCTATGTAGTTAATTATGTATGTTTTATTATTGGTTGTTTCATTAATAGGTGATACAATTTTAATAATATCTCCTAATTCAAGATTCATAGTCTCAGTTTCAGTTTCGGTCATTTCTATATTTAAAGTAGATATTATTTCATTAAATTATAAATTGAATTCCTTCCTAAATAATAATTTAATAAGTAAAGTTATGAATACACTTCCGGATGAAATATATAGATAATGATGTAAGTATGGATAATGTATGTAATATTTTTAATTGTAAAAGAAAAGAATCAGACACATTGGTTCATGTTTACATCATTATTGTTATGTATGTGATCCAAACGAGCATAATATTACAAAAGATGTTAAAAATATAGTATGTAGTAATAAATTATATTGTATTAGATGCATGCATTAAAATTGTAATCTAATATTCTTAAATACTTCAATACACTCATTAGAAACCGTTGATAATATATAAGAGATGGCTGTTTTTTCAGTTTTATTTTTAAACGACAATCGTAATATACTTTCAGTATTATGAGGATGACTTTTATAAAACGATACATATGTTATGGTTTCGGTATTCATATAATAATTTGTATAAAACATATATTCAAGCATTTTTCCTATTGCATAATCTTCATTTTCAAATAATACATCAATACTATTTTCCATGGTTGTCTCGTTGTCTTTTACCGCAAAACCGCTCCCTGCAGATATTGTTTCTAGTTGTTTCACTAGAATATCACATGCCATCTTAACAATATCAGTACACTTATAAATACCAATACTTTTTATCTTAAATTTAAATGCGTCGTCTAGATAAATTCGTTTTGCATCAAGAAGTAGCCAATTTTGTTTATATACAGAAATTTCAGTCTCGTTCATACCTGTTAATGCCAACTGCGCTGATTTTGCGGTCCACGCCTCTTGTATCTTAACATTATTAGGTAGATTATTAAACGTGCATATAGATACAGCATTATAACAACCATTTTCTTTTGCTGTAACCAAAGATAGTCTAGCGGTTAAGTTAAGCTCTTCTTCTTTAAGAGTTTCACTTAGTTTAGGCCTCAACCTCAAGAACAATATATAATCTTTAGTAATTTTGTTTGGTGGGAATATATTTTTTACTTCTTGTGACGAAACATATGTATCGTTTGTTGTATCTTTAATTTTAAAATCTTCTGTTGTTACCATTAGTAGATTAGATGTATTATTTTTAACATTCAATGAAACTTCAAGATTTTCGTAAGGAATTGATAAATCGCTAATATGGACCGGAATACAACTTAATCGTTGTTTAATGATTTCATTATTGAAACGACTTGTATTAGTGGTTATTTCACATTTATTTTCTTCATGTGGAGTAGTTTTAAATCCAAGAATGGGAATTTCTGAAAGTATGGTTCTCCTTATAGCATTAACTATACTGGAATCAGTACCATTAATAACAAATGACATATCATTGTTTGTTTCTAAAATTTCGGATATAGAATTAGACATCTTTATATAAATATTATGAATATTTATTTATTCAATTTTAAGTTAAATATATATATTAATTATTGATTATAATAATAATGAGTTGTATATTATACTATAGTAATTATTGCGAACCTTCACAGAAATTAATAAAGACTATTTCAGGAATTAATAAAATAAAAGAAGACATTCATTTTATTTGTGTAGATAATAGAGTTAAAGATACGACCGGAGCAACACAAATAGTATTAGAAAATAATCAAAAAGTAATATTACCGCCTACCATAACAAAAGTTCCTGCATTATTATTACTGAATCACAGTCACCATGTTTTATTTGGAGAACAAATATATAATCATTTACAACCAACACAAGCCCAGGAAACCACGACCGCTACATTTGGAAATGAAGAACCTATGGCATACGGGTTGAATCAAATGAGTAGTATGTCAGATGGGTATAGTTATTGGGATCAATCATCAGATGAACTTTCAGCAAAAGGTGGTGGAGGATTACGTCAAATGCATAATTATGTTAAAATAGATGAAAATACGTCAATATCAACACCACCCGATACATATGAACCAGATAAAGTGGGTGAAATCAGTGTAGAAAAACTACAAGAACAAAGAAATGTTGATGTCGCAAAACCTATCCGTAAAGTTTAATATCAATATACTAAATTATATTAAATAATTTAGTATATATAATATAATTATGGCAAGTAATCAACAGATTCTAAAAACGTTTTTAGAACAATTTAATGAATTTCTAGAAGATATTGTAATTGTGTTTCCATACGATAAAGAGTTGGTATCATGTAAAATTTATTTTGAAGGATTACGTAAAATAAATCCACGAGTAATTATAACATATTGGAAATATTTAGTTGCAGATAAATACGAAGAAAATGTAAAAAATGAAAACATAGATTTTTTTATAAATAAAAATTACAATGAAGATATAGAAACAATAGCAAAAGCAAGAAACTGGGACGGGGATTATTCATATATAAATAATAAAATAGAAGCAATTAGGGATCAAATAGTAAAACTTTCTGATAATGATAAAAAGGTTACTATGAAATATATTATTAATCTTACAAAATTATCTAAATTATATAATTAAAACTAATATTTAAAAGTATTTAAAGTATAAATAAATATGGACGAAATGTTAAATAGCAATACGAAGATTCAAAATGAAATAGATGACAATATCGAGACCGAGGGCACCACAGAGAGCACCACAGAGGGCACCACAGAGAGCACCACAGAGAGCACCACAGAGAGCACCACCGAGAGCACCACAGAGGGCACCACAGAGAGCACCACAGAGAGCACCACAGAGGGCACCACAGAGGGCACCACAGAGGGCACCACAGAGGGCGAAAACAACGACGACGATGATGACGAAGATGATAACGAAGATGATGACGAAGATTATAACGAAGATGATGACGAGGATGACGAGGACGATGATGACGACGATGATCACGAGGACGACGAAAGTGAAGACGATGACGACAAGAATAATAAACTAAGTAGTGGTATAGAATTTAAAAAGGTGATAAAAGATTTAATAACAGATTTGCTAACAACATTTCCAGAATTATCTAATGATTTAAATGACGATTTAAAAGCTATTTATGAAGAAAAAGAGAATGAACAAGTATTAACAAATCTTTTAAATTATACAAAAAACGTTTATCCAGAGCGTTTTTTTGATATTTTATATAAAAATGTTGATATATTTAAAACCTACGATATAAATACAAAATTTTTACCAGGTATAGAATTTTCAGTATTATGGAATGATGATAATATAAGCGATAAAACAAGGAATGTTATATGGAAATATTTACAGATTATATTATTTATTATAATTGGTGACGTTAACGATAAGGATTTATTTGGCAAATCAGCAGAAATATTTGAAGATATGGACGAGACTGAATTAAAAGATAAATTATTTGATGCCGTATCAAATATGCATGGCATATTTGATTTAAGCAATGCAAATATGGATGATGTTTCTGGTGAGGGTCAATTACCTAACCCCGAGGATATACATAATCATCTAAATTCATTATTGAATGGAAAATTAGGTAATTTAGCAAAAGAGATTGCGGAAGAGACAGTAAAAGATTTGAACATTAATATAGATGAAAATACAGAACCCGAACAGGTGTTTGAAAAACTTTTTAAGAATCCAAATAAACTAATGAACATGGCGTCAAGTGTAGGTAAAAAATTAGATTCAAAGATAAAATCTGGAAATGTAAAAGAAAGCGAATTAATAGAAGAAGCTACAGAATTGATGGAGAAGATGAAAAATATGCCAGGAATGGATAAAATGGAATCTCTTTTTAAAAATATGCCAGGTATGTCGGGTATGGCAGCTGGTGGAAAAATGGATCTAAATGCCATGCAAAACCATTTAAATAATAATTTAAAAACAACTAAAATGAAGGAACGCATGAAGAAAAAATTGGATGAAAGAAAACAAGCGCAAGAAAATATGCCATCGACAATGCCACCGACAATGCCACCGACAATGCCACCGACAATGCCACCGACACAAGATGATATTGTAAAAGATACTTTTATGAATATCAAAGACATGGAGACATCGGTGTTTAGTACAGGTGAAAAAGTTGAAAGGTCGTCGAAAAAAAAGAAAAATAATAAAAAAGGAAAAGGTAAAAAATAATAAATTAAAATATATATATGAATCAATCGTTTTGGATATACAATCCTTTAATATTAATAGACAGGAGATATATAAAAAATATTTTTCCTTTAGACTCAATGAAAGATAATGAAAAATTAAATGCGTTAACAAGGTTAACAATAATGTTATCAATCATAAGTTATATTATAACAAACTCTCTATACACAATAGTATCTTGTGTGGTATCAATAGTTGCAATAGTTCTTTTTCACAAAAAAATGGATGATGTAGAAGGTATATCAGATTATACTAACATGAATACTAATACTGAATGTGAACTTGTTAATCCTAAAGAAAATAATCCATTAATGAATGTATTATTAACGGACATAGCAGATAACCCGTATCGTTGTGCTGCTAAACCTAGTTATTCACCGGAAGTTAAAGATAAATTAGACGAGTGTGCAAAAGCAAGTATTGTTTCGGGAAACGCAGACGAACGTTTGTTTAGAAGTACTGACGATGAAATGCAATATGATTTTTCTATGCGAAATTTTCACACTACTCCAAATACTGAAATACCTAACGCACAAACAAAGTTTGCGGAATGGTGTTATGGAGATATGCCGTCAAGAAAAGAAGGTGCATATTTAGAATAATTTAATTAGCAACAAATTAAATAAAATATATATGACATATATATATATATATGTCATCAAATATGGGTTTTTTAGATAACGCAAGTCGCATTGGTGAGGACGAATGTGGACTAAGTCAAACGAATTTCCAAAATGCAGAAGTTAGTAATTATATGTTAAAAAATTTCTATTTACAAGATTGTGGTATGAAGAAACCAAT
>Ga0115562_1003197_pt1 | contig 10998 bp, 11 predicted proteins | sample COGITO_mtgs_1105_6_FD_87200 | JGI IMG/M metagenome (GOLD analysis project Ga0115562, IMG submission 87200) | Pelagic marine microbial communities from North Sea - COGITO_mtgs_110516 | ecosystem: Environmental > Aquatic > Marine > Epipelagic | place: Germany:Helgoland, sampling site Kabeltonne...
AAACAATGTGCGTGTGTGAGTCGCACCATGTTGGTAGAACTAATTTATCAGTAGCATCAATAGTCTTATCTGCTACCATATTTTTGCAGCTTTCCATGCGGCCAAAATCAGAAATTTCACCATTTTTAATTAAAAGGAAAGCATTTTTAATAGTCGGTAAATGTTGCATGTCTTTACCTGAGACCTTTAGAGTATTTTGATCTCTAACTTGAATTAATTCTTTTATATTAATAATTAAAATAGACATAAAGTGCTAAACAATATAATTAAAGTTCTAAATTTAGGTACAATAAATTAGATATAATGAAAACTATAGGATTAATTGGAGGAATAACTCCGCAGTCCACAATAATGTATTATGAGGTTTTAAATAGTTTGGCCAGTGAACATTTTGGAGAGGGTCATTCTTGTGAAGTAATTATTAACTCAGTTAATTTTGCTGAAATTGCTAATCTCCAAAAAGAAAACAGATGGGATAAGTTAAATGATATTATGGCTGATGCTGGTAAAAGTTTGGAGTTAGCTGGTGCAACATGTATTTTAATTTGTGCTAACACTATGCATCTTACTATTGATGCTGTTAGAGAAGTTGTAAATATTCCAGTTATTCATATTGCTGAAGCCACTGCAGAAATAATTATTGAAAAGAAATTAAAAACAGTTGCATTGTTAGGAACGAAGTACACCATGGAAAAAAATTTTTATATTGATGTGTTGCGCTCTTTTGGAATAAAAACGATAGTTCCAAATTTAGAAGACAGAAATAAAGTGCATCGCATAATTTACGATGAACTATCTAAAGGTGTATTAAATGATGCATCTAAACACGTATATTTGAAAATTATAAAAAAATTAATAAAGGATGGTGCAGAAGGTGTTATTTTGGGGTGTACAGAAATACCGCTTTTAATTAAACAAACCGATGTTTCAGTACCAGTTTTCGATACAACAACGATACATGCTACTAAATCTTTTATGGAAGCGTTAAAAATATAAATAGTATGAACCCTAACTTAGTATTTCTAAACTCATTTTTAGATGTTTCCAAAGAAACTTTTTCTAAACTTAAAAGGATATCTGTACCCAAAAAGCTTGAAGAAGGTGATCAGATAGCTAAACCAGGTGAAGTTCCTAACAAGATTTATATGCTTGTTTCTGGAATGATGCGAGTTTATTTAAGTTCAGAAAACGGAAAAGAGTTTAATAAGAATTTTTTCTTGCCTTTTAGTTTTGTCGGTGCACTAACAGCTTTGATACAAAACCAACCATCTAGGTTAACTTATGAAGCACTTACTGAATGTCAAGTTTATGAAATTAATTTTAGTAAAATAACTGAGCTCTGTAAAAGCGACATAAACATAAGCAACTTGTATAATAGAATACTAGAACATGTTTTTATTAGATACGAAGAGCGGCAATTAGAACTTATTTCTATGGATGCCAAAGCGCAGTATCTTGCTCTTCTTAAAAAAATGCCAAATATAGAAGAACTCATTCCGCAATATCAAATAGCATCATATTTAAGTATTACTCCTGTACAATTGAGTAGAATTAGAAGAAAAATAAAAAAGGAAGAGGTAAAAGAAAATAATTAAGACTATTTGTTTGTATGCTCAGCACTAAAATATTATCAAAATTTTTATATTATTAATGGATTTAACAAATGTTAATAAAAAAAAGACTTGTTAGTTATATCTTTCACCTTTTCCTTTTTGGGTTACAATTTTTAAAGGATTAATAGCTAACCAACCAAAAAGACAGGCAAATTTATTTAGCCTGTCTTTTTATTTAATTACGATTTAAGAGTTTTATTTAAGACTTCCAACCATGTCCTCTGGTTTTACCCAAGCGTCATAATCTTCAGCAGTAACATACCCTAAACGTATAGCTTCTTCTTTTAAAGTAGTTCCATTTTTATGGGCTGTGTTAGCTATTTCTGCAGCTTTGTAATATCCTATTTTTGTATTTAGAGCGGTTACAAGCATTAAAGAATTATTCAATAATTTTGTAATAACCTCATGGTTAGGCTCTATACCAACGGCACAGTTTTCTTCAAAACTAGAACAAGCATCCCCAATTAATTGTGCGGATTGTAAAACGTTAGCTGCCATCACAGGTTTAAAAACATTCAATTCATAATGGCCTTGTAAACCACCAACAGATATTGTTACATCATTACCCATAACTTGAGCGCAAACCATAGTTAAGGCTTCACATTGGGTTGGGTTTACTTTTCCCGGCATAATAGAACTTCCTGGTTCATTCGCCGGAATCGTAATTTCTCCAATACCAGAACGTGGCCCTGAAGCCATCATTCTAATATCATTTGCAATTTTATTTAAGGATACTGCCAACTGCTTCAATGCACCATGTGTTTCAACCAAGGCATCATGAGCCGCTAAAGCTTCAAATTTATTAGGAGCGGTTATAAACGGTAATTCAGTAAATTTTGCAATGTATTGCGCCACAAGTTCGCTATATCCGTTAGGCGTATTTAAACCTGTACCAACAGCCGTACCTCCCAGTGCTAACTCACTTAAATGTGATAATGTGTTTTCTAGAGCTTTTAAACCGTAATCTAATTGAGCTACATAACCTGATAGTTCTTGTCCTAAAGTAAGAGGCGTAGCGTCCATAAGGTGTGTTCTACCTATTTTTACAACATTTTTAAAGGCTATTGATTTGTTATTAAGAGTATCACGCAATTGTTTAACACCAGGAATTGTGGTCTCAGCAATTTTTTTATAGGCTGCAATATGCATTCCTGTCGGAAACGTATCATTTGAAGATTGCGATTTATTAACATCATCATTAGGTTGAATTGTTTTTTCACCTTCCCCAATAACTTTTCCGGCTAATTGGTGTGCTCTGTTTGCAACCACTTCATTAACATTCATATTGCTTTGTGTACCAGAACCGGTTTGCCAAATAACTAATGGAAATTGGTCATCGTGTTTACCTTCTAATATTTCTTCACAAACTTGTGCTATTAAATCTCGTTTTTCAACAGTTAAAACGCCCAATTCACAATTGGTAAATGCAGCCGCTTTTTTTAAATAAGCAAAGCCGTAAATGATTTCTAATGGCATAGAGGCCGAAGGGCCAATTTTGAAGTTATTTCTAGAGCGTTCTGTTTGTGCTCCCCAAAGTTTATCAGCGGGCACTTTTACTTCGCCCATAGTATCTTTTTCTATTCTGTAACTCATATTAATAATACTTAAATTATAAGGTGCTAAGGTAATTCTTTTAAGATGTTTATAATTATGATTTTTGTTAGTTTTTACTACTTCTTTTTAACATAGTAATAACTGATTTTTTTACTTTAAGACTTTAAAATCGATTAAATTAGTAAGACTTTATTTTAAGTTTAAATTATAAAAATATATATTATGGCAACGATTAAATTATGTGCCTTGGCTCCATTTCACAACAGGATTTTATAAAGTGGCTACGCCTGCTAATTGGAATAACGGTGATGATTGTGTTGTAGTTCCTGCTGTTGCAACTGCAGATATTCCTGGAATTTTCCCAAAAGGATATAAAGAAATTAAACCATATTTACGCATGACTCCTCAGCCAAATTTAGAATAGTTAAAAAGTCTGTTAATAATTTTTAACTTGATATTGTATAAGACATACCTTTGCATTATATTTGCTACATCTTAAAAGTAAGGCACAACAATTATGTTTGAATTTGATCAGTATTTAGGCTTTTTAGCATTTTTAACTATATTAACAATAGGGTTTTGGTTAATGATTTTTTTAATAACCTTTGTTATTCCTTATTGGATTGGAGGATCTTTAATTGAAAGATTAAAAGAAATTAGAGAAGAAAAGAAAGCTAAGCGTCAAGCTTAAAAAACATATGTATTATATATAAAAAAAGGAAGCTAATTTAGCTTCCTTTTTTTATGGTTATATTTTACATTTCCATGCCGCCGCCATCAAAACCACCTTGACGCTCTCGTTTTTTCTTCTGGTTGAATCTATAAGTAAACGCCAGATTAAAAGTACGACCTCCTCTAAATTGTATTTCTTGATAAGCGGTAAATGTTTCAGCAGTAATATCATTACTATAAAAAGCTTTATTAAAAATATCTCGAACATTAAATGCGATTGAGGCTTTTTCTTTAAATAAATCCTTGCTAAAAGCAACGCTAGTAGTTAATACACCTTTTCTATCATTTTGTGCATCTTGACTCGGACCTCTATAATTTATATTTGTTTGCCAATCAATATTGTGCGGTAATGTTATTTTGTTTGTGAATCTAGCTCTCCAACTCAAGTTATTAGCACTTAAGTCAACGCCATCAAAACGTCCTTCTCGTTCAGATTTAAAAATATTAAAATCAGTATTCATGCGCCATTTTCTAGACGGATTATAATTTAAATTAAACTCAAAACCATAGCGTTTATCTTTACCTAAATTAACAGGACCTCTTTCTATTACAGGGAATTCTGCTCCGTCAACAATAACAGATTCATCAGTCTTTCTGCTTACAAAGGTCATAATATCTGTTGAATGCGAATAATAAATGGAGGAAGAGATTGTTAACTTATCTAGCTTGTTTAAATACCCCAATTCAAAAGTACTGGCAAATGTTGGATTTAAATCAGGATTACCTTGAAAGACGTTTGTTATACTAGAACGAGAAGGGAAGGGGTTAAGCATAAAACCTCTTGGTCTTCTAATTCTTCTATTGTATCCTAAAGTAACGCTTTGTGAGTCGCTTATTTCATAATTCAAATTAACCGTTGGAAATAATCCATTTATTTTTTTTCTACTAAAATCTCCTGTTGTTGGCTGATCTAGTGTGATTCTAGTATTTTCAAATCTTAAACCTAATAGGTATGAAAATTTATCAATTTTACTCCCGAATTGCGTATAAATAGCAGTGTTATATTGCTTAAAATTAAAAAGGTTTGTGAGATTGTTATTAATTAAAAAATCACCAGATGATGCATCTAAAAGAGCTACTTCAAAATCTGTAGACCTTGTCGTGAAATCACCACGGTAACCAAGTTCTATTTGACTCATTTCTCCGACAGGCACAACATAATCAGATCGCAATAGGATATTAGTTTGATCTTCCAGAGTCGATACCATTTCAGATTCTATACCATCAACAGTGATTAGAGAATTTTCATCTTCATTAGAATCTTCATATTGAAAATCGAAAGTTAATTTATGATCACTATCATCAAAATTTTTTGTAAAATTTAAAGCGTATTGAATCGTTTTACTATCTTCTTTTTCTGGATCTCGGCGCTCACTTTCACTCGTGGTATTATTAATTTTATTGAACTGCACAAGTTTGTTAATCGAATTATTTTCAGAGCTATTATCTCTATAGACTACGGATGATGTTATAGATGCTGAGTCGTTAATATACCATTCAATACCCGTGTTTGTAGTCAGGCCTTTTCTAGTATCTGTCCAATTACGTTTTTCATCTAAATCTGGGATGTTAATGTCGAAATACTTAACATCATTATACCATCTTCCCAGTGTTTCGCCATATCTATATGAAGACGTATTAAAAATATTGACATTTCCAGTTCTATAATTAATGTTTCCAGAAATTCCAGCTGAGTTAGGATGTCCAACATTAGTAGTAATAGAACCGTTTAAACCCAGCAACTTACTTCTGCGTAAAATAATGTTTAATATACCCGCTGTACCTTCAGCTTCATATCTAGCGGAAGGCGATGTAATGACTTCAACCTTTTCAATAGCTTCTGCAGGTAATTGTCTTAATGCTTCAGTAGAATTAAGTCCAACTAATCCAGAAGGTTTACCATTGATGAGTATTCGAACATTATCATTACCTCTTAAGGCTACATTGCCCTCTGCATCTACAGAAACGGATGGTACGTTGTCTAAGACATCACTTACCGAACCACCACTAACGGTTAGATCTTTACCAACATTATATATTTTTTTGTCAAGTCGGATTTCAACAGTTGTACGTTCAGCGATAATCTCTATTTCGCCTAATAATTCAGCATTAATTTCTAGAGAATAACTACCAAGATTTTCGTTTTTGGATATTTTTTTGTTAGGAATTGTAATCGTTTTAAAAGAAATATATTCAATCGTAATATCATAAACACCGGTTACAACAGGTATGTTAAAGTTTCCTTTAGCATCAGTTATTCCTCCGGTAATAATTTTGTTTTGACGTTTACTAAAAAAGGCTATAGTTGCATATTCTAGAGGTTGCTTGGTCTCTTTATCAATAACAATTCCTGAGATTTTAACTTCTTTTCCTTCTGGTCTTTGAGCAAAACCAACTACAGTGAATAAACAAAATAGAATAAGTGCAAATGTAGATTTCTCCATTAAAAATGTTTTGATAATTAGACCACAAATGTAGATTATGGTTTAATATCAAACGGTTAAAATTTTGTTAATAGAAAATATAATATTTAGATGATTTCTAGTATTAATTCTGGAGGTCTTCCAATAACCGCTTTATTTCCATTAATGACTATTGGACGCTCTATAAGTTTAGGATTTTCAACCATTGCAGTTATGATTTCGGCATCGCTTAAATCTTTATTTTTGAAGCTGTCTTTCCAAATGGATTCACCTTTTCTAACTAACTCAATTGGCTTTATTCCTAATAGTTTTATGATGTCTTTTAATCCTTCAGCAGTTGGAACATCCTCAAGATATTTAACAACTTCAAAGTCTTTGCCAGATTTTTCTAAAATTTCTACACCGCACCTAGATTTAGAGCATCGCGCATTATGGTATATTTTAATCATTATAAAATAATATTAAACGTTTTTAGGTTAATAATAAGTTGTTCTGGAGATTCAAATTGAATACCATTAAGACCTAAATTATTGGCAGCTTCAATATTTCTTAGATTGTCATCAATAAAAATAGCATTTTCAGCTTTGATATTAAACCGCTCTAGTGTTAGGTTATAAATGTCATTAAACGGTTTTCTTGTTTTTTCTTCACCAGAAACAATAATACCTTCAAACCAATGTAAAAACTCAAACCGCTCTAAAGCAATAGGGAAGGTTTCTGCGCTCCAATTTGTTAAGGCTATAACTTTATAATCTTCTGAATCAATAAACTTTTTTAGAATATCAACGGTTCCAGTAATGGAATCGCCTAGCATTTCAACCCAGCGTCCGTAAAACATTCGTATTTCTTTTTCATATTCAGGAAAAAGAGCCACTTTATCTTCTGTAGCTTGCGCCATAGGGTACCCCGCATCTTGATTTTCATTCCAATCACTCGTACAAATATGATCAAAAAACCATTGCATTTTCTTTCTATTTCTGTTGAACACATCTAAAAAAACATATTCAGGATTCCAATCAATTAAAACACCACCAAGGTCGAATATTATTGTATCTATTTTTTTCACGTGCTAATTGCTATGTTATAATTGATTATTATCTTCTTCTTTTTGCCCCATGGCCATTAAGTATGATTTTAAAAACTCATCTATATTTCCATCCATAACCGCATCAACATTACCAGTTTCATGAGCAGTTCTAACATCTTTTACTAATTTATAAGGATGCATCACATAGTTTCTAATCTGGCTTCCCCATTCAATTTTCATTTTACCAGCTTCAATATCTTCACGCTGCGCTAATTGTTTTTGAAGCTCAATTTCATATAGTTGTGACTTAAGCATTTGCATAGCTCTAGATCTGTTATCATGCTGAGAGCGAGTTTCGGAGCATGAAATTTGAATTCCTGTAGGTTTATGAGTTAACTGAACTTTAGTCTCAACTTTATTTACGTTTTGCCCACCAGCACCACTAGATCTTGCTGTAGTTATATCAATATCAGCTGGGTTTATATCTATTTCTATAGTATCGTCGACTAATGGATACACATAAACAGAAGCAAAACTGGTGTGACGCTTTGCATTACTATCAAAGGGTGAGATTCTTACCAAACGATGTACACCGTTTTCTCCTTTTAACCAACCAAAGGCAAAATCGCCTTCTATCTCTAAAGTCACTGTTTTTATGCCCGCTACATCACCTTGTTGAAAATTCAACTCCTTTACTTTAAAGCCACTTTTTTCTGCATACATTAAATACATGCGCATTAGCATACTTGCCCAATCGCAACTCTCTGTGCCTCCTGCGCCTGCAGTAATTTGTAATACAGCACTTAAGCCATCACCTTCTTCCGAAAGCATATTTCTAAATTCTATATCTTCTATTAGAATTGATGCTTTATTATATCGGTTTTCAACGTCTTCTTGTGTAGCTTCCTCTTCTTTGAAAAACTCATAAATAACTTCAAGGTCTTCAATTAGGGTTTTTAAGTCTTTATAATCTTGAACCCATTTTTTCTTTCCGCGTAACGATTTCATAATCGTTTCGGCAGTTTTTGGGTCATTCCAGAAATTGGGGTCGAAGGTTTGTTCTTCTTCGTTTTGTATTTCTATAAGTTTGGCATCTATGTCAAAGATAGTGCCTAAGTTTGTCAAGGCGGGTGTTAAGATCTTTAATTTGATCTGATGTTATCATGGTTGCGTTTTGTTTTGGCAAAAATAGGATTTAAACTATTAGAAGAAAATAAAAGCGGCGATAAATTTAAAAGGACTAATTATTAATTTGAAACGCGAAACTGTTAATATAAATTATTTCATTTATGCCGAATAATCCTTCCATACTATAAAAGCAATTTCCAATTTGTTTTTAAACTCTTATTTTTTGAAACGTATCATTCTTAAAATATTTATAATAAATAATTTGGTTGTAGAGGGGAAGCATAAGATATGAAAGATCAATAAAACTAGGCAAATAGGGCTTTTAAGGCTAGAAATAATTATCAAAGATATAGGAAGCAAAATTTGATAATAATCTGTCATTAAAACCTGCCAAGGTTCTTCATCAGAAATAATCATTATTATTTTAGTTTTAATTCTACGATATCCAAAAAGCATTAAAATATAAAACAATAATGCTATAAATGGCAATACACCTAATGGCCATAAAATTAAAATTAGCGTAATAATTTCAATAGTAGTGATAAATAGCTCTACAGGCTTCATACTTGATATACTCGTATTTGTAGCAAACGTTTTATGATTTATTGAAAGATCATTTTCTCTATCCCAAAACTGATGCCATAATATACCTCGCAAACCATAGGCAAAACTCCAAACACCTATGATTAGTAACCAATAAGGTTCAATGGGTATTTTCATATTGTGCATCATAGAAGATGCTATAAAAAGGCTAGGAAAAAGGTGTGCGCCACTTGCATCTGCGATTACACCTAAAGCACCTCTATTCTTAAACCGAAAAGGGGGAATGGAATATAAGCTAAAAGCCAGATATGCTGCAAGATAAAAAATAAGAGAAAGCGTATCATGGATAAAAAAATAGCAAAAAAATACAGCTAGTAAAACTGATGCAAGCAACACTAAATTTCTCTTACTTGAACCAAAACGCTCAAGTCCATTTTTTTTTTTACTAGCAATGTCGTATTTTAAGTCTGTAAAATCATTTATTATACTTACATAAATAGCACCTATTGCAATTGCCATAATTAGAAAAAGCAACCATAAAAAATAATCTATCAAATTATCTTCATACTGTATTATAGTTGCATAACCAATACACAATAAAGGGATAATTTTGGGAGCCCACCAGTCATGAACTCTAAGGAATGAGGGGATTTTCATTATTTGAATTTGATATCAGTTTTATTAAATTTTCTATTCTTTATTTTACCACATGCAATCATAAAAATTGTTTGAAAAGAAAACATAGGGTGCTTGGAAATGGCGTTATAAATATAAGAAAAGGCACTTTTTATGTTTTTTTCTTCAGTGAATGTCTCTTTAGCTGTGAGCATTAAATCTAAAACATATTTTTTTTGTAATCTTTTAACCTCTCGGTCATTTAAATAAGATTTAAAACTGTTAAGCATTGCAGCCATATCTTCTAGGTGTAAAAGTTTAAGAACTTCTAATTGGTTTCGTCCATCAAACACATTATCACTAACAACATGTTTTTTCCAAAGTTTTTCGGAAGTAAAAGATACTTTTGCTTTTTTACTTAAGACAATATCCAATAATAAACACCAATCATCTGCAATGTTCATTTCCTCATTCCAACCACTTTTAATTGCCGAATATCGCATAAGTAAAGAAGAAGAAGGAGAAGGACAACCCGCTAAATATATGCTTCTTAAATCTTTATAATCTAAATGTACCCATGAATCGTTTTCCATAGAAACATGCGAGGGAAAGTATAAGTATTTCGAAAGAAAGTCACTTTTGTCACCATTTCTGTTTTTTTGTTCCCAATTTGCAAAGGCAAAATCTAAGTCATGAGATTCAATGACTTCTACCATTTTAGTTAAAAAACTTGTTTCCCATAAATCATCAGAATCTAATGACGCAATGTATTTGCCAGTAGCATGCTTAAGCCCCATATTACGGGCAGAAGCTTGCCCTCCATTTGGTTTTTTAAAATATCTTACTTCTGGAAAAGTATCAATTAATACTTTTGTGTCATCGGTAGAGCCATCATCAACTAAGATGATTTCAATATTAGTATAGGTTTGAGCAAATATGCTTTTAATGGCATTTCCTACCATATTTACACGATTATATGTAGGTATTATAACTGAAACTAAAGGTTCTTTATTCATGAATTAATGATATTACTTGTTGAGCAAAGTCGATTTCAGGGTTTGCTGGTATTTCCTTTTTAATGAATTTAGAGGCTGCAAGGCCCATGGTTTTCCAGTTATCACGATTATTCCAGGCTTTTTCTAAAGTATCTTCAAAACCCTTTTCAGTAGCATCACCAATATAACCAGTAACACCATCTTGAATAAGTTCTTGGGTGCCTCCAGCATACGTCGCAATAACAGTTCGACCTATAGACATAGCCTCCACAACAACTAATGGTAAGCCTTCACTTCTTGATGGAATCACTAAGGCATGATGATCTAACCAAATTTGTTCTATGTTATCATGAAAACCTAGAAAATCT
>Ga0115562_1003205_pt1 | contig 10981 bp, 9 predicted proteins | sample COGITO_mtgs_1105_6_FD_87200 | JGI IMG/M metagenome (GOLD analysis project Ga0115562, IMG submission 87200) | Pelagic marine microbial communities from North Sea - COGITO_mtgs_110516 | ecosystem: Environmental > Aquatic > Marine > Epipelagic | place: Germany:Helgoland, sampling site Kabeltonne...
AAGGCTTTATTTAAAATCTTTACCGCTTTTGGGTTGGCAAAATCAACCGAATCATCACCGTGTTTATTGGGCTTAACGAATGCTTTTAAATCAGGATTTGCAATGATTAGCGCATTTAAATCATAACGATCTCGGTTTTTATTTCGGGGATGCAACCTTGATTTTTCCTGCGGTTTTTTTGAAGTAGCCATGAATCTGTTTTTGTAATCGGTCAAAGATACTACTTCATTAGCATCTTCATTTTACTTCTTTGCATGTTTTCTATAGAGCTTGTCCGATGCTTGAAGTAACTTTCTTTTTAAATTGGTATCTGTGTTAAGATGACTCTCTAAGTAGGCAGCGACAAGGTCATAAGCTTCTTTAGAGGTATAAAGCCCTATGGTGGCATCTAACCATCGTTTAGGAAAGAAGATGTCGCCAGTTTGTTGAATCTCTTCAAGCAATTCTAAACTAAGGTTTAGGTTACGAATAGATTCTTCTTGATTTAGCGGATGATGTATATAGGCAGCAGCAGTTTGAACCCAGCTTTCTTTTGCTCTATTTTCAGGATTACGGAAGCCCTTAAAAAAAGCACCTCGAGTTTCTGAATTATTTGATAATGCGGGTTCTAAAAATTCAAAACGCTCGCGCTTGTCGGGATTGGTTAGCTTATCTTTTGCTTGCCTTAAAATTGAAACTGCTTTTGGATGTCCATAAAGCGATAAGGTTTGTGCCAACCGTGTATAATCATCTTGATTCAGCGTTAGATTATCGAATTGATCTTCTTCCTTCCAAATACGATATAAGGTTGCTTGGCCTTCTAGAGAATAGGCTATGGATCGGTAGGTGTTGAAAAGCGTTTTTTTAATGTTCTTGGATGCTTCTGAATTCAATCGTTTTAAAAGTATTTCTTCCAATTGAGGCAGCATTTCTTTGCGTTGTGTGCTACTAAAATGATTCCAAAATAAAGCTTTAGTTTGTCTTGTAAGTAAACCTAAAATCAACTCATTTGATTCTATCTCAATACCTTTCAAAAAACTTTGGTAGGCATCCAATACATCGCTGTTACCAAGAATAATATTCTCGTAGGTGTTGAGGTATATATGAGCTTTAGAAACTTCGTTTTGTAACGCAATGGATATTTCTAAGTTCTTTTCATTGGTAGGAAATACACCATAACCAAACCCATTGCTGTTATAAAGTATGGTTTTGGGTTTTTTTAAACCAATTGCTTTGGGAAGCTCTATGCTTTTACTGTTGCTTAAGACAGCTATTTTTCGAGTATGGTCAGCATAGATAAGATCAATTTCAAACGCCTGTGGCCAAATCTTATCCGTTCCATCTTCTGCTTGTTGCAACAAATTGAACTTACTTATGTTTTGATTCTCGTCGTAGGTTATTTGTTCTGAAAATACTGGACGTCCTGTTGAATTTACCCAAACATCACTCCACTGCTTTAGATCTAAATCGGTTTTTCGATCAAGTATAGAGACCAATCCATTCCAATCTGAGTTGCTGTTGCTGTACTGCTTAATATAGCTTTGAATTCCTTCTTTAAAACCATCTTTCCCAAGTGCCAACTCCAATTGGCGCATCATAATGGGTGCTTTGTTGTATATGATACTGCCGTATAGCGATCCTGCATTCTCTAAATTATCTAAATCTTGCCGGATGGGATTACTGCCTTGTGTGCGATCTACACCATAAGCACTAGGGTAGTGGGCTGTCATGAATTGCAGGTCGTGATTGATGCTTTTAAAAAGCGGATTTACGATTTTACCAGCCATGAAGTTGGCAAATACCTCTTTCATCCAAACATCTGTAAACCATTCCATAGTAACCAAGTTTCCAAACCACATATGAGCGGTTTCATGGGCAATTAGTTTTGCCCGCGATAATTCTTGAGCCTGTGTTGCATTTTTATCTAGAAACAAAACAGATTCACGGTATTGAATGGCTCCTGTGTGCTCCATTCCACCATACTGAAACCCGGGGATGGTGGCAAAATCAAATTTTTGAAATGGATAAGAAGTGTCGGTGTAATTTTCTAAATAATCCAAACTGGATTTATGAATTGCAAAAAGAGAAGGGATACTAATGGTTGTTTTTGTAGGATCACTTTCTCGATAGAGTAAATTCATATAACGTGTTTTCCCAGTAGAAGTAGCCTGTTTAAAATTACCAGCAACAAAAGAAAATAAATAAGTACTCATCAAATCACTTGTGTTAAAAATAAAGGTAGAATTAACGCCATCATTTGCTCTTGTGTTTAGTGTTGCACCTGCTAAAACAGTCCAATCTTTTGGTACACGAATACTAAGGTTGTAGTTAGCTTTTATGTTGGGCTGATCGAAGCATGGAAATAATGTTCTTGCACGATCGGGTACTAGAAGGGTATAGAGATAATCATCGTTTCGGTTGAGGGATAGATCACCCGCTATAAAATCAATTGTAATTTGGTTTTGTCCTATAACTAAATGCTTTTGTGGAATGATCAGATGTTCTAGTTCGTGTTGTATATCAACAACTTGTCCGTTTACTGAAAGATATTGAAGGTTTTTCGAATCTTCTTTAAAATCCAAATACAAAGGGTTTGTTAGATCAGTAACAGTAGCTGTGAGCTTAAGTTTGGAAGTTATGGGTTGCTCTTTTTGCTCGGGAATTAAAAAGCTTAAATCGTAAACCACATGGGATACTTGTTCTAAACGGTATTGGGCAAGATCCAAGGAAACTCCAGTAGTATTTATAATTGGTTCTGGTGTGCCATTGCACGAAAAAAAACTCAGAAAGATAGTGGATAGTATACAGTATATTTTTTTCATCGATTCTATTAAAAAAAACAAGTTAGGGATTTCTTTAGAATCTAATTTTAATCTTCCTTAATGAAAACTACTTTTTATTTTATAACTGTTATTACTGTTGTCTATTAAGACGACACAGTCTTTAAAAAATGCGCTTCCAATCCTTGGTTGAATTCGGATGATGATCCTAAGTCAATGATCACTTTATGTTCTAGACCATTGATTCTAAAAAACAATCTCAGTAGATTTATGAAAATGAATTTAGATAATTCACGCTATTCGACACACGCTCTAAATTATTTGATCATTACTGGATAACAGCAATTTCAAAGCAATAGCAATCCTAACTACTAAATTGTAGTCCCATTAAGTCCTCTTGACAAACCCGCCATACCAGTTAGATTTTTTTCATTTTCAGATTTTCGTTTATAATTCAACAAATATGTTCAAAGCCAGAGAACAGTTTTTTAGATTTTAGCTACTTTTACAACTTATGGAAAAAGAGCTAATATTAAAGAAGATGAACGGATCAGAGAAGGAATCTTTGATGCGAACCTTGGAAATAGATTTTGTTGATGTAGGAGAAGATTTTTTAATCGCCCGTATGCCAGTAACACCAAAATTGCACCAGCCCGACGGTGTTTTACATGGGGGAGCAACTTTTGCACTAGCCGAAAGTGTTGGCAGCGCAGCTGCTTATTTGTTTAATAAAACTCAAACCCCAATGGTTCGCGGGATTGAAATGTCAGGAAACCATTTGAAGGGTATAAGCGAAGGTTTTGTCTATGCAAAGGCCACAGCTATTCATAACGGAAGAACTACTCAGATTTGGGAAATAAAAGTAACTAACGAGGCTGGAGATTTGATTTCTAGTTGTAAACTAACAACCCTAACCTTACCCAAAAAATAAATGCTAGAAGCATTACACGCTCTAACTAAGAATAAGCAGCCTTTCGTTGCATTCAAACTTCCGAATGCAAAGGAAGTGAATCTCTATTATCAAAAGGATGATCAGTTGTATATGACGTATGATTTTTCAGAAGCAGGATTTTTGATGGCTCCTTTTGCCGACACGGATTTCTATTCCTATATTCCGAGTACCTTTAGTCATCGGTTCGATTTACCCTCAAGCGATTCTGTACTCTGTTCGGATCTGACTGTTCTTGATGAAAATAAAAAGCCTTTTGTTGCATTGGTGCAACAAGCGTTGACTGAATTTGAAAATTCAGACCTCAAAAAAGTTGTCGTTTCCAGAGTTTTGGTTGTCAATGCATCGGATAAGAATTCGGCGCAAACTTTTCAGAATTTAGCATTGCTTTACCCAACTGCATTTGTGTACTATTGGCATCATCCAGCAACAGGATCTTGGATGGGAGCCACACCAGAGCGTTTTGCTAATTTAGAAGATAACCGTTTGCATACTATTGCTTTGGCCGGAACTTCTACCGCAAATGAAGGGCAAGAAGCGGAGTGGACTTCAAAAGAAATGCAAGAACAACAGCTTGTTACAGATGCGATTGAAGTTGCTTTGAAAACTACATTTCCTTCCGTTCAATTAAAAATAAGCGCAGTGGAGTCTATTCGAGCAGGTGCTTTGTGGCATTTGAAAACAGATGTACTGGCCGAAAGTTCTGACTTATCGATTGCGAAAGTGGTAAAAGCATTGCATCCTACTCCAGCAGTAGGTGGAGTGCCAAAAGATGAAAGCACGGCTTTTATTTTAGAAAACGAAGGCTACGAACGGAAATTTTATACAGGTTTTTTGGGACTCTTTGAAGGTGATTCTAATGCAGACTTTTTTGTTAATTTGCGTTGTGCAGAAATAACCGAAAAAGGGTATAATGTTTTTGTTGGCGCTGGAATAACATCTAAGAGTGATCCCATTAATGAATGGAAAGAAACCCAACGTAAAGCAAAAACTTTTTGCCAAGCAGTTTGAATTAAAAGACAATAAACTTCTTTCAATCTTCGACGTTTTGTATTTTTGTTAGGCAATGAAAGAATCCCCTCAACTTATTTTTTCTGAAATCCCTTTAGCACAAACTGTTGTTGGTTTTTGTGCACTAAAAAAAATCCAACACATTGTCATTTCACCTGGTTCAAGAAACGCTCCCTTAACTCAAGGGTTCACTCAAAATAGTGTTTTCAAGACGTACAGTATAGTGGATGAACGTTCGGCAGCTTTTTTTGCTTTAGGTCTTGCGCAACAGTTAAAACAGCCTGTAGCCCTAGTTTGTACCTCAGGTTCTGCCTTGTTGAATTATTATCCTGCAATATCAGAGGCCTTTTACAGTGATATTCCGTTGGTTGTTATTTCTGCAGATCGGTTGCCACATCGTATTGATGTCGGAGATGGTCAAACCATTCGTCAACCAGAAGTTTTTGAACCCCATCTTGAAGCTGCTGCTTATTTAAAGCCAGATGTTATTCATGCAACTGAAACACTACTCGCAAACCCATCTCAGAAATTAATTGCAGCAAATGCTACTTCAGCCATGTTGTTGGAAGAACAAAAGCGCATTCAAATATTCAATGAAGAACAGTTGAACTCTGTTCTGAATAAAGCACATTCGCAATCAGGTCCTGTACACCTCAATGTTCCTCTAGAAGAACCTCTATATGGTACAACGACTTCAGAAATTATACTTCAAAAAGTTACATCTTCTAATCTTCCTGATAAACTCAGCGTTGGAAAATCAATTGTTGAAGTATGGAATACTGCTCCCAAAAAAATCATTTTAATTGGAGTACTTGCTCCGCATTCAATTTCTGAAGAAATTATAAATGCATGGGCGTTGGACCCTTCTGTTATTGTGATGACTGAGAAAACATCAAACATAAAGCATCCACGTTTTATAGATGCAATTGATAGTTTGATTGCTCCTCTTGAAAATGGATTAGAAGACTTATTGCAGCGTCTTCAACCCGACCTATTGGTTTCATTAGGCGGAATGGTTGTTTCCAAAAAGATAAAAAACTTCTTGCGAAAATTTCCATCAAAGCATCATTGGCACATTCATCCAAAGAAAGCATATGACACCTACTATGTGTTATCGGATCATATTAAAACGGAACCACAAGCATTCTTTGAAGAGCTTCTTTCAAAAGCATCAAATTCAAATCAAAGTACATACAACAATCAGGTATCATCGATCTACAGTAGTAATCGACTGAAAGGATTAAATTACCTGAATCAAATTCCGTTTTCAGATTTAAAAGTTTTTCAAACTATTTTTAAGTCCATCCCAGACCAACTTCAGTTACAACTTGCCAATAGTTCGACTATTCGCTATGCACAATTATTTGACCTTCCAAAAACCGTATCTGTTTTTTGTAATCGAGGCACTAGCGGAATAGACGGTAGCAGCTCAACTGCTGTAGGAGCTGCTTTTGTTTCTAAAATTCCTACACTACTAATTACGGGCGACTTGAGCTTTTTTTATGATAGTAATGCGCTTTGGAATACTTATTTAAAAAAGAACTTTCGCATAATTATTATAAACAATCAAGGCGGAGGTATTTTTAGGATTTTGCCTGGTCAAAAGGATACGCCAACCTATGACGAATATTATGAAACTGTTCATAAGCGCAACGCAAAGGACCTTTGCAAATCGTTTGGTGTTGGATACAGCAGTGTGCACTCAGAATGGCGTTTAAAAAGGAAACTAAAATCCTTCTTTAAACCCTCAAATTGCCCTCAAGTTTTAGAAATATTTACACCTAGAAAAAGTAACGATCAAATATTGTTGAATTACTTTAAAGCAATGCAATAAAACCCTATTTTTAATAAAAAAAATAAACTATTACATATGAAAACAGTCGTTTGGGAACCCCTGAAAGAATATTCAGACATTTTATTTGAAATCCACAAAGGTATCGCCAAGATAACCATCAACCGTCCAGAGGTGTACAATGCTTTTCGTCCAGAAACAAACAATCAGATGTTAGAAGCTATGGACATCTGTAGAGAGCGCAATGACATAGATGTCATCGTTTTTACAGGGATTGGCGACAAGGCATTTTGTAGTGGAGGAGACCAGAATGTTAAAGGTGTTGGAGGATATGTCGGCGAAGACGGTGTACCTCGCTTAAATGTATTGGATTTGCATAAAAAAATAAGAGACATTCCTAAGCCCGTAATTGCGATGGTCAATGGATATGCAATTGGCGGTGGACATGTACTTCATGTAGTTTGCGATCTAACAATTGCTAGCGAAAATGCTATGTTTGGACAAACTGGACCTAAGGTTGGTAGTTTTGACGGAGGCTTTGGTTCTTCTTATTTAGCGCGTCATGTTGGTCAGAAAAAAGCACGTGAGATTTGGTTCTTATGCCAGCAGTATACGGCTAATGAAGCTGAAGAAATGGGAATGGTGAACAAAGTTGTACCCTTAGAAGATTTAGAAGCAACTGTAATCGAATGGTGTCAAATCATGCAAACAAGAAGCCCTTTAGCCCTTCGTATGGTTAAGCGTTGTTTGAATGCAGAATTAGATGGTCAGCACGGTTTAATGCAATTAGCAGGAGATGCAACCTTGATGTATTACCTCATGGATGAGGCTCAAGAAGGTAAAAATGCCTTTTTGGAGCGCCGTGAACCAGACTTTAAACAATACCCAAAATTTCCATAATCAACATTTAGACCAATGCCGTTTATCGAAGGAGAAAAACTAGCAAACCTTTACAAGGAAATTGACGACGAACGTAATGCTTCTTCCTATTTTAGGGCGCTTCATCAAAGTACAAAGAAAAAAATAGCATACGTCAAAGTATATGCTGTTGGATTTTATATACTTCTTCTCACGGTAATTGTGTTGGGAATTCTTTTTCTTTCTGACTTTACACCGATTGATCAAAGCCAAGAACAACCACATTCAGGAGAAACAGACCCTAGGGTAAGTATTCATGAGAAACACAATGGGCATGATATTAAGAGTTTAATGGAGGGTATTCGAATCTACTCAGTTCAAATTGCAGCTAATAATGATGAATCATGGCTACTTTTTTCCGAAAACTTTGTCAATTTCGGACTGCACGAAGTAGGAGAACTTAATGCGTATTCCATTGGAAGCTTTGCAACTGAAGATGAAGCAATTGTTTTTCGAGATAAAATAATTGACATGGGAATTAAAGATGCATGGGTAGTTGCCTATGAAGATGGGGAACGCATAATTTTACATAAATAAATGAATTCAAAATTTAAAATTTGGTTACAAGCTGCACGATTAAGAACCCTGCCCTTATCACTTTCAGGAATTATAGTTGGAAATGGTCTCGCATATGGAAGTGATCCATTTTCGCTTGTGATTTTATTTTTGTCATTGGCAACAACGATTACTTTTCAAGTGCTTTCGAATTTTGCAAATGATTATGGAGATGGCGTTAAGGGGACAGATAATGAATCAAGAATTGGCCCAGCTCGTGTGTTACAACTAGGTTTATTGACCAAAGAAGAACTTAAAAAAGGAATTCAAATTTGTGCAGTAGTATCGCTATTACTTGCTTTTGCTCTAATTTATGTTGCCTTTGGCACTTCTGATTTACTTTTTTCGCTAATATTCATCTTGTTGGGAATAGCATCCGTTGTTGCTGCAATCAAGTATACCGTTGGCACCAATGCCTATGGTTATCGAGCCTTAGGAGACTTATTTGTATTCCTCTTTTTTGGTGGAGTAAGTGTGTTGGGTTCCTACTTTTTGCAAGCACAAGAGTTTCAAATTAACCTGATATTGCCTGCAACCGCATTGGGTTTATTGAGTGTTGGAGTATTGAATCTAAACAATATGCGAGACATACATACGGACAAAGAAGTCAATAAAATTACAATGGCAGTATTGCTTGGTGCGAGTCTTTCAAAAGCATATCATGCTTTTTTACTAATTGGTGCTGTCCTAACATGTGTTTTTTATGTTAAAATGGATACCCAACCTGCCTACCTTTTCATGATCGCTGTATTACCGATGATGATTCACCTTAGACGTGTACTCGGCTATACAGATCCAAAAGAATTTGACCCAGAGTTAAAACGTTTAGCCTTGTGTACTTTCTTGTTTTCTATCTTGTTTGCTATTGGTCAAAATCTGTAATATGAAGGCTACTTATTCACAATACATATTAGACTTTAAACAAGCTAGTGGTACTTCGCGCGGCGTATTGAAACAAAAAGAAACTTGGTTCATAAAACTTGAAGATCAAGGTGAATGGGGGATTGGTGAGTGTGGAATTCTTCGTGGCTTGAGCTGTGATGATCGACCAGATTATGAAGAGAAACTCCAGTGGGCTTGTGATCATATTCATTTAGGGTTTGAAGTTTTATACTCCGAATTGAAAGAATTTCCTTCGATTCAGATGGGGCTAGAAACAGCTTTTCTTTCTTTAACATCAAAAGACCCCTATTGTTTATTTCCATCAAAATTTACAAATTCAAAGGACTCACTTCCAATCAACGGTTTGATTTGGATGGGAGATCATGCTTTTATGCTGAAACAATTAGAGCAGAAGTTAGCAGCAGGGTTTGATTGCATTAAAATGAAAGTAGGCGCTCTGGATTTTGACCAAGAACTTGCACTTTTAAAAACCATACGAGAACGTTTTTCTAAAGATGAAATAGTTTTGCGTGTAGATGTGAATGGTGCTTTTTCTCCAGACGAAGCTCCTTCTAAATTAGATGCTCTCGCTGCTTTTGATATACATTCCATTGAGCAGCCTCTTCAGGCGGGACAATGGGAAGCTATGGCTACTTTATGTAATAATACGCCTATACCAATTGCTTTAGACGAGGAGCTTATCGGCGTTTTTGATACCAGTCAAAAACAAGCCCTCTTGGACGAAATAAAACCGCAATACATTATTTTAAAACCCAGTTTTATTGGTGGTTTTCGTGGATCACAAGATTGGATAGATTTAGCTAATGCACGTAAAATTGGTTGGTGGGTAACGAGTGCTTTGGAAAGTAACGTTGGCTTGAATGCGATCACACAATGGACCTTTACACTCAGTCCAAAGGGGCCACAGGGTTTGGGAACCGGAAGTTTATACACAAACAATATCGATTCACCTTTAGTGGTTGAAAATGGCTATATTGGCTACGATAAAACAAGAAATTGGAACACAATATAATGAATACATTTTTAGAAAAGGAGTTAGATAAACGCCTACCATTTGCATGGTATTTACTTGGATCCATGATCGTTATTATTTTTAGTTTTATGGGGCAAGTACCCATGTTGTTCTTCCTGTCAGAAGAATCTGCTACCACAATGGACCCTAAGAATCCCATGAGTATTTTCGCTCACCTGGATCCCAACCTAACCTTATTTCTCCTTCTTTTTTCTTTCTTTATTGCTTTTTTAGGTTTTCTGTTTGTGCTCACAAAAATTCACAAACAAAGTTTTGTGAGTGTTACAACCTCACGAAAAAAAATAGATTTTAACCGCTTTTTCTTTGCATTCAGCTTTTGGGCAATTGCTTCGATCCTATTTGTTGGAATTGACTACTATTTTTCCCCACAAAATTATGAAGTTACATTTCAATTGAAACCCTTTTTAATCATGTTTGGAATATCAGTAGTGCTTATCCCGTTTCAATCTGGACTTGAAGAATATCTCTTTCGTGGATACCTGATGCAGGGTTTTGCAAAACTCACGAGAAACCGTTGGCTTCCCCTCATACTGACATCAATTATTTTTGGAATGCTTCATATTTTTAACCCAGAAATCGAAAAACTGGGTATGGGGCTTTTATTTTATTACATAGGAACAGGATTCTTTTTTGGTATCATGACCCTCATGGATGAGGGGATTGAATTGGCATTGGGCTTTCATATAGCCAATAATCTAATCACCGCGTTACTTGTAACAGCCGATTGGACTGCCTTTCAAACCTATTCTGTTTTAAAAGATATTGCAGAGCCAACCCTTATTCCAGAATTGGTTTTGTCTCTATTTATTCTCTACCCAATAAGTTTATTCATTCTTTCTAAGAAATACGGATGGACTAATTGGAAATATAAACTAACAGCAAGAGTCGATGAATAAAAAACCGAATTATAGAAACGTCCACAATCGTTTTAAACTGAATGGAAACAATTATTCTTTCAATGATCTTTTTGAAGTTGCACACAGTTTTATAAAAGAAGGGAAACCGCATGAGAAAGTAATTGGTGATTTTTTGATGGATTGGTTGGATCCAAAAGAAGAACT
>Ga0115562_1003210_pt1 | contig 10975 bp, 7 predicted proteins | sample COGITO_mtgs_1105_6_FD_87200 | JGI IMG/M metagenome (GOLD analysis project Ga0115562, IMG submission 87200) | Pelagic marine microbial communities from North Sea - COGITO_mtgs_110516 | ecosystem: Environmental > Aquatic > Marine > Epipelagic | place: Germany:Helgoland, sampling site Kabeltonne...
GTGATTTGTGGGTTACCAGTAAGGTAGATATCTTGAGCACCATAAGCTACGAGTTGCATTAATCCTCCTCCCATGTTTTATATTATAACATAGATTTTTTTTTTGAATAAATTAAACAAATATTTAATATCCAAACAAATTATTAAACAATATAACAACTACAATGCTTTCTACAAATGTCAATGGTCTAAAATCCTTAACAGTATTGCCAACAGCATTATATCTAAGTACAGGAAAGATAGTATTATATGACCATTGAACTAATACAACTTTAATAAAAAATGTTAGTATAAGCATTAAAAATAATGATACACTATCTACTTTCATTTTATTACCTTTAACAAATCCAGCAATCATTTATAATATATAATATTTTTATTTAAATCTTCTAAAATTCATTTGAATTTTTCCATATATTCATATAACATATCATCACTAACATTGTATTTATCAAATATGCTTTTTGTTTTATCCCTATATTCTACATTTAAATCTAATACTTGTTTAACTGGATTCATTATCTGATTTGTTATATAAAATGGATAATCTAATTCTAATACTTCACTTTTTATAAAATCTGGATGTTCTATACGATCTCCTTGTAATATACTCTTTTTTCTATCTCTACCTTTATTTTTTCCACTTTTATATTGTGAATTTCTATCAAATACTTTATCATAATTTGTTAATTTAACATAAGCATATGGTATACGATCATTACTTTTAGGTTTATTTCCAGGATCTCTTTCACCAATACGATCTGCTAATACTTTATGTGCTATACTTTTAGGATTTTTATAATATCCTCTTAATGATTTTGATATTATAAAATAATTATTAGAAAATTTACCTTTATCAATATCATTTAATGTTTTTATTAACCATTGTATTGCTTCCATAAAATTTTTATCAATCATGATTTTTTCAATAATATTTCCAAATACATATTTAACTATTGGTGCATTATCTCTGCGTTTCATTACAATTCCCATTGATGTTCTTTTAAAATTTTTATTATCTACATCATCAATGCTTTCATATTTATCACCAACATATCGTTTTTTTGATATTAAAATAAATGGAAAGAATGTTTTTTCATATTCTAAATTTTGAGGATCTCTTAATGTATCATCAACAAATTCACCTGCTTCTTTACCACATATTATACAATGTTTTAATAATTTATCGCCACTTAAAACATTTCCATTGTTATCTTTTCTACTAAACTTAATAAATACAGAATCTGTATCACCATATACAATGTCTGGTTCTTCATATCCTTCACTTTTAGCCCAATTTTTAACACCATTATCAGCGTCTTCAATTCTTTGTCTACCAATACTCGTTGTACATGCTGCTATTTTTTTCATATATATACTACTTGTTTTAGCACCTAACTGACCATAAACAGAATTTGCTGTGACTTTATATGCTAATTGTAATCCATCCAATACTTTACGTTTAAATTCATCTGGTTCTGTTTTAATACGTTTTCTGGTTTCTTTTCTAGCTTCTAATACTGTTTGTAATACAGTTGGTACAATACCTAAATTATCATTTATTATTTCACCTTTGTCATTTCTATGATCTTTTAAGAAATGACATTTTATTGTATCACCAGTTTTAACTTTTGTAACAGTATCTCCTTTACCTCTTTTTTCATATTTATAATCATCATATTCTATCTTTTGTATTCGTTCTTCAAATGTTCCATCTTTTCTACATTTTTCCAAATATGGATTATCATTGCTTAAGTATTTATCTTGTGATAAATTATTTTCTATAATTGATGATGGGTATAATGATGCATAATCTAATACAACAATTGGATCATCTAAATATATACCAGTTTTTGGTTCTAATACAATAGCACCTTCATATCCATCTGTAGTTTCTTTATAATCTTTTAATGTTGGCATACGTGTATTTTTTATATTACATTCTTTAGATACAAATGATGTTACTTTAATACCTTGACCTCTTAAAAAGATATATGAAAATGGAACTAAACATACATTTGACATACCGATATTATTAGGAACAATATCTAATAAATTTATAAGATGTATACACAGTTCACAATCCTGAATACAATATTTAGCAACTTTTGCTCTACCACTTGGTCCACCATATTTATGTAAATCAAATATTTCCTGTGGTGGAACATCGTCTTTATTCATACACCATTCAATTTTTGTATATTTTAATGATTTAAATGTTTTTTTTATACTTTTTTTATTATCAATATTTATTATTATTTCTATTTGTTTATCTTTAATTTTACATATTTTAAATTTTTCTCCATCTAATAATTTTACTTCACCAATATTACTATGAATATTAATTGTAATATAATCACCACATTTTAAATAACCTATAGTATTTGTATCGAATTTAATAGTATATATACTAGTGTCTCCAGTATATAAAATATATTTATAATTATATATTTTACCTCTCATAAAATGTGATGCTACATTATCAAGTTTATATGATTCTAAATTATGACCTTTTTGTATTTCTTTAACTACATCAAATAATACTCTACCATCCATATTAAGATATTTAAGTTCATTATCACCTAATGCGGATGATGATAAACGTTTATTTAATGGTTTACATTTTTTCATATAGTGATCATTTGCATTTTCATGATCCATATCTAATCTACCAAAATTATAAAATACTGAATTAGGACTTTTATCATCACATTCAAAAAATTTATTTGCTCTTTGTCTAATATAATCAAAATCAAAACCAAATATATTATAGCCTGTTATCATATCTGGATTATATCGATTAATACATTGTTTCCATTTTTTTAATAAATCTCTTTCATTTTTACAACATTCTACAATAATATCATATTCTTCTAAAGTGTCACAAATATCTTCATCACAATCATCTGGTTTAATCACTTGTATTACTCTTATATATTTTCTAGATACTGTATAGTAAAATACTGTTCCTATTTGAATAATTGGATCGCCTTTAATAATTATAAAATTGCTATTACTATTTTTTAATTCATTATCTAATATATTTTTTATTTTATCTATTATATCATTTCTAGACTTTTTATCATTTAAACTATTATCTAGATTTTCAATAAATTCATCCTTTAAAATACTACATTTTTCAATATTTGTTGGTATATCATTTTCTGTAACAATTAGATCAACATCATTTTTTAATCCACATATATCTTCACTAGTAAATGCTTGTTGAATAATACATTTGATTAAATCTTTTTTACTATCTATTTCATGTAATGGATCATATTTATTATTGTATATATCATATATATTACTTGCTAATCCTTTAAAATCTTTTGTAGCTCTAGGAAAATCACCTGTAAGACTATCACATTCAATATCAAAACTAGCAACTATAATATCACTTAAACTTTCCATATCACTATTTGGTTTAATACTTTCACATTTACAATTATATTCCATATCACATTTAAATACTCTATCATCTATGGTTTTAACACTTTTACCACTAATATCGATCCATCCTGCAGGACTAATATTTCTAGTATGAATAAATCTTAAGATAGGATGTATATTTGATTCATATAAATTTGCTAAACATTCATCATTGCAAATACTTCTCCAATCATCTAAATTATTATTTTTATCATTATATAAATTTTTTATTTCAGATTTATATTTATTAAAAGAACGATAATTATTGAATACCAATTTTACAAATTTTTCTTTTTTTCTACAATCATTATTGGAATCATGTTTGTATTCATAAAAATCATAATTGTATTTTGGAGATTTTACTTCAACATTTATAAATTTTCTTTCCCATACTTTAAGTTTAAAATTTATAGTATTTATGATACATGATTCAAATTTGTTTTTTGACCATTTCTCAGGTATTTTAACATAAAATGATGGTTTAAAATCAATTACATGACAAACTACATTTTTGTTTTCTATTGTTTTACCATAAATAGTAATTTGAAATACATTATCTATATCATCGCTCTGTAAATCAATGATATGTATACATAAATTTGTCATATAATATTTTATACTATAATGTTTAAAATTTTAAATAAAAAAAAATTCAAATTTTTAAAAAATTAATATAAGTGTAATTATATGGAATATGCAACTGGATTATTAATTTTTATTGTTTTAGCAATGACAAGTATGAATTATTACGTTAAAAATAAAGATGTTGTTTTAGTAGAATCTAAAATAGATGGTAGAAAATACAGAGTTGATAAAAACTCTGATCCACAAGGATCAGCAGATTTATTAGCAGAAATAAATACAGATATATTAAAATTATTAGATCATTTAAAATCTGAAGATGATCCAAATGTTAAAAGATTATGTAAAAGATATAATCCAGATCGATTGGGTGAAAATTTAGAATATAAATCATATAAAGCATATTCACTAAATAAAGGAGAAGAAATTGTATTATGTTTACATGATAAAGATGGTAAATTAATACAAGATAAAAATACTATGAAATTTGTATTAATTCATGAACTTGCACATGTTATGACAGTTGAAAATGGTCATCCACCAATATTTTGGCAAAATATGGGTTACTTATTAAAAAAAGCAAATAGTATTGGCATATATGATGCTATAGACTATTCAAAAAATCCAGTAAATTATTGTGATGTATTAGTTGATAAAACACCGTATCCATTTTAATTTTTTTTTATTTAATATTAATATTAATAAAGCATATGTCTATTGATTTTTTAAAAAATATAGATTATAAAAACAAATTCAATGTTATAGATATCAAACAAAAAATATATGATAATGATAGTAATAAAATTGTATTTGATGATAATATAGTAACAGTTATTGAGAAAATAACATACAATTGTAATAAAAATATTAATATCGATGAAATATATGTATGGTATTTAGATAATAGTAATAAAATTAAATCATTGTATTTTGATTATACAGATGATATTATGATAAAAAATCCAATAGAGGATACACCAGATGTAAAATTTTTAGATGATGATAATAATTTTATGATTAAAACAATTATATATAATAATAGTTGTATAAATAATATTGATATAAAAGATAATAATTTATATTTTATTTCAATATATGAATTATTAAATGGTATAAGTAGTGATAAAATTTATATTAATGGTTTAATAAAAAAATATTTTCCAAATTTAAATGATAAAACTATATTAGATATTACTAAAAATAAAAAACCTACAAAAAAAAAGATAAAAGAAATTGAAAAACAACGTAGATGTTTAGAAATTTCTAATGATACATCAAATTTAATTTATAATAATTCAGATAGTAATACGGATGAGTTTCATTTTAAATTTATAAAAATAAATAATGATGATAGTAAAAATGATGTTGATATTGTAAAAATATTTGCAAAATTGAATACAAACATAAATGTACCATTTATTAAATTATATTTAAATGATTTTACAGAGTCATATTATAAATTATACAATGATTATTATAAAAAATTTATTGTTGATAGTGATAAAATATATTCATGGATTAAAAATAAACCAATAGTAATTAATGATGGATTATATTATATATCACAAAAAAATACATTAACCATATACTTTAATCTAGAAAATACATATTTTAAATGTAATATTAGTATTGATGGTACTATGAGTATAATTATAGATGAAAGTATAAATAGTAAAAAATTAAATGATATCATAAAATATTGTAATGATTATATTAAAAAATATATAAATGAAAATAATATTTATTCAGTTGAAGATATTCAATATATAGATTACAATTGGTCTAAAAAATACATATATGATAAAAACATAGAATTATTTAATTATATACTAAAATTTAAAAAAAATACAAGTTTTAATAGTGACAAATATATAGTATTTTTAAATAATTTATTTGTATTTTTTAGACCTATAAATGAAAAAAGTGATATATTTAAATATATATTTAAAAGAGTTAATGATTATGATGAGTTAAGTATTGAAGAGATATTATATTATAAATATCGCAATCCACCATACAATTTTGATGATAAAGAAATAAAAAAAAATATAATTGATGAATTATTAATTAAAGATGATGGATTAGATGAAAGAATGAATGGATATAGAGAAAAATTTATAAATAAACGCAGATACAATAAAAATAATATTGGACCAGAAATTATTATATATTTTGATACTATCAATATTAATATTGATATTAATGGTGTAAAAACTATAGATGAATATTATAGATTATATAAAATATTTACAAATATAAATACATTATACAATAATGATGATACTAAAAATGCAGATTATTTTAAAAAAAATAAATTACTAAATACATACAAAAAAAATTGTATATATAATATTCAAGAAGATGTATATGTACATAATAATGAAGACAGTGAAGACGATATAGACATAGAAAATATGGATGATTTAGAATCTATATTAGAAGATATAGAAAATGATTCAAAATCAAAAGAATCATCATCTGATCCAACATCAAAAGAAAAACAAGATTCGCCACCAACAGAAGAATCATCATCTGATCCAAAACCAGATTCACCAAAACCGGATTCACCACCAACAGAAGAATCATCATCTGATCCAACATCAAAAGAAAAACAGGATTCACCACCAACAGAAAAATCATCTGATCCAAAACCAGAAGAAATAATTGAGGGATCTACAGTGGAGTTTACAAGTGGTGGGAAAAAAGTAATTGGAACTGTTGAAAAAATAACAAAATTAAAATACAAAGTATGTTGTAAACCGGGGAAATCTAGAGGTGAAAAAGCATCAGTTTATATGATAGATAAAAATATTGTCAAATTAGTAAAAGAACAAAGTGGTGGAGGTGAGAATTTATTTGGATATTATGCAAAAAGATTAAAAAATTATGATAAAAAATTATTTTTATGGTCGGCAAAATCTAATGGTGTAGAAAGAGTTCAATATAGTAAAACATGTGATGCTACAACACAAAGACAACCTATTGTAGTAAATGATGAAGAATTAAAACGTATAAATATGAGCGAAGATTTAGGTTCAGGTAGAAAATCATATAAGAATGTAATGAAATATGGGAGTGATCCGAATAGTCAATATAATTATATTTGCCCACAATATTGGGACGCTAAAGAAAAATTAAGTTTAGATCCAAATTCTGATAAATGGGACAGAAATAAAATATTCAAAAAAGGAGAAAATATTAAAAATACAGATAATACTATATTAGAAAGAAGTAATAAATATTGGACAACATTACCACCTATTGTTAAAGATGCTGAAGTTAAAAATCCAGATTTAAATTTACCTGTACCATGTTGTTTTAATAATATGGTAAAAGATGTTAATGCAGAAACAGAAGTTATAACACAAAATGAATTATGTTATAAAAATTATTGTAAATTAAATGATGGATTAAATACATATTTAAATTTTAATAAAGAAAATGATAATATATTTTTAAAAAAAGGTATAGGCGAACATACTATATTAGATAGTTTAATCCATATATTAAATAGTGAAAATATAATAGATACAGATGAAATGTTAAAAAATTCAAATATAGAAACAAAATTTATTGAATCATTTTTTGATAATATATCTGTAAAAAATAGAATATATACAAATGATACATTAGATTATGATATTGTAAAATATAATATATTAAATTATTTCAAAATAAAAACATTTGATAAGTCCCTAAAAATAATAATACTAAAATATTCATTATTAATTCAATATTTTGAAAAAACAAAAAATGTAGTATACAATGATTTAGATCGTAATATTATACGTAAATGTATTAATATAGAAAATCAAAATTTTAGTAAAGATAAATGTATAATATGTAAATTTTCTAATAAAGGTAAAGAACGCACTGGTGTTGTTGAAAAAATCACACCAAAAAGTTATCGTGTTTGTTGTAAACCTGGTACAAATAATTATGATACTACTGGTAATTTATATAGTATTCCATATAAAAAAGCACTAGAAATATGTGTAGAATATGATCCAAAAGAAAAATGTAAAGAATATGATATAACTTTAGATGATATACAAAATGGTATAGAATATTTAACAAATATATTAAATAATATTGATGAAGTTTATAATAGTTTTGTAATATATATTAAAAAGTATATATTTAAACAAAAATGTATAGAATTTATAAAATCAGATAATTTTAGACATTTTGGTAAAAGTGGCAATGGTTATATAACGGATAAATTTAAAAAATATAAAAAAAACATTTCAATGGATGATATAAAACAATATAATAAAATATTCAATAAAAATTACAAAGATATAGATGATATGTATGAAAAGTTTCAAGATGATATGATGAGTTTTAATAGTTTTAATATATTTACAGCATCACAAAAATATATCGAATATTTAGAAAATTCAAAATTTTTAGATGATATTTATATATTGCCTATAGTTCAAAGTTATTTAAAATCATTAGGAAAAAATATAAATTCAATTGTATTTGAAAATGTAAAAAATACTAATTATATAAAAAAACAATATTATGATATAGATGATAATAGTAAAAATATAATAATATATAAAAAAGGAAAAGATTATGAACCATTATGTTTTAAAAAGAAAAAAGTATATAATTATATATATGATATAAATGATATAAATTTTATAATAGATGATATAAAAGTAAAAGACGAAAACATATTAATAAATGCAAAAATTATATTAGATAATTTTGATATAAATAAAGCATATATAAATAATAATTTTATGACACATTTAATAACGGAGGACAATATTTTTATACCAATACAAAAATGTTACATAGAAGATTTGGATTTAGAATTAATATTTGATATAGAAAATATTGAAAAACCAAAATATGATGATGTTATAGAATTTTATAAAAATCCATTATTTAAAAATTATATACCAAAAAATGTAATTGTTAGTGATAAAATTTGTACATTAGTATTTAATAATGATTCATACATACCCGTTAAATACGGAAAATTTAAAAAATTTACAAATGGTAAAAATTTATTTCAATTAGATGAACAAATATGTTTACAAAATGATAAAAATGATAAAAATTTTGAATATATTGAAAATATTGATATTATAATGGAAAATATTGAAGATTATATAGGATTTATGTTAGTAGAATTTAAAAATAAAAATAAAAGATATTTAGATACAAAAAATATAGATAAATATAGTATAGGTAAAAAATATAAAGGTGAAACTATAACAAATATAATAACTACAGATATATTAGAAAATATTGGTATCATATATACATATGATAGTATACTTGAGGATATTAATGACATATTAAATGATAAAAATTTAGATAGGGATAAAAAACAAAGCGAGTTATTTGAAAGATTAAAACATATGAGTGAAAAAAATATCAAAAAATGTAAAGATATAGAATTAATAAATTTGGAAGATATACATGATATATTTTTATATAGATTTATTGAATTATTATGTATTTATGGAATAAATAAAAATGATAGAAAGAATGTTTATAATTGTGAAAAGGATATTGAATTACATTTATTACATATGACTATTAAACGGGATGAAACATTTTTATCATATAGTGATAATATAAAAGAAAATATTGAATCATTATATGATTATGATAATATATATTAATCAACATCATACTCATTCATAACATTCGCATTTTTGATGACATAATCCACAAAAATATAAATATCCATTAAATTTGTTTTAAAATCGTCTTTTGGTAAATTTTCACCAACATAAAAATCACAAATATCTAAATATGCTTGTGAATATTTATCTATTAAATCATGATATTTATCATTTTCAATTTGATACAAACGTTCAAATCCATCATACATACTGTATTTTAATTCACGTGTCATATTAGATATATCTAAATCTGCATAATGATTTATAGTACTTTTTAAATCATCGTTCAACCTATCCTTATTATTATTAATATTGTTTAATCGTTTACTCAAATCATCTATATTAAATTTCATACTTATTTAAAGATATTATTATATTTTTAAATTAAAAATGTCAACAATTATAGAAGAACCAATAATAGTAAAATTAGAAAATATACATAAATATACATATGACTTTATAAGTGAGAATAATATTAGAGTCATAAATTTTGAAGAAAGTATGACAAGAGTTTATTTACAAATGGTTCAAAGAGATTATAGATTTATTGTAGATAGAGAATTAATACATGAGATATTTTGTGAAATAGCATATCGATTAAATCCAAATGATCCATTAAATCGTGATAGATTATTGATGACAATTGGTATGATGGAAGACAATGAAAGTGACAGTGACAACGATAGTGACAACGATAGTGACAACGATAGTAATAATAATGATAATTAAAATTTGGATGACAAATTAAAATTTGGAAATATATATTAAAATAAATATATATTTAATATAAAAAAAAAAATATATATATATATATTATAAAATGCTCAAGTTAAATATTATAATATTATTATTACTACTTTTATTACTACTTTTATTTATGTTTAAATCATCATGTGTAGTAGAAGGGTTCGATCAGGAGGTCAACTGCCAGAATGGCTGCATCTCAGTCGCCACATTCGACAGAATGATGAACAAAGCTACCGATAATTTAAATGATCTGCAGGATCACGCAAACGAGCTGGTCCATTTATTAAATGATTGTCGAGGAAGCAAGCATTGTCCACCACCACCACCATGTCCACCACCATCATGTCCAACACCAGCACCAACTCCTACACCACCATCACCACCACCAGCACCAACTCCTACACCAACTCCTACACCACCACCACCAGCACCACCAGCACCACAAGCCTTTTGCGATCCGAGAGGCGCTCGACCACAATTGTGTCCAGGGCAAATTCCCTGCCCTCAGTGTGGTGAATCAATATGTCCATGTCCATAGTAAGATATGTATGCCAAGAGGCCAGTTAA
>Ga0115562_1003216_pt1 | contig 10962 bp, 14 predicted proteins | sample COGITO_mtgs_1105_6_FD_87200 | JGI IMG/M metagenome (GOLD analysis project Ga0115562, IMG submission 87200) | Pelagic marine microbial communities from North Sea - COGITO_mtgs_110516 | ecosystem: Environmental > Aquatic > Marine > Epipelagic | place: Germany:Helgoland, sampling site Kabeltonne...
CAGGACGGTATCTGCGCGGCGCTTGGCTGGTGTCTGACGGTGACGAACAGACGGCGGTGAACTGGTACGCGCGTGGGTACTATTATGAGGCGAAGCGGCGGGGGATGCTTGTCGAGACAGGGTTGCGAAGTGGCTGAAATGATCTGGGCTGAATACCTGTCTTGCAGACCAGGCTGCCATCGACCGCACTGCGTCGAAGGCCTAACTCCAGTTGTTTGATAATAACTTGATGCCTCCGGACTGAGTTTTGCTAAGGCTGCAAATTGTTCAAGAACAACCCGACTTCATGCATCATCTGGGTCCAAGTTTCTTCTTGAGGAAGTGGAACATGATTTCTGCTTTCCAGCGAAACATATCTTGCACCAGGGATTTCGCTTGCAAGCATGCGTCCCTGTTCGACAGGCTGCACCGCGTCAGCGATCGCGTGGATGACTAGCGTTGGTGTGCTGACGGACTTCACTATCTCCGAGATATCAAACCGATCAATTATCATTCTCAGCCGAGCTGCATTTTCTGACAATATCGTTTCAGTTTGCATCTTTACGAAACTAGCCAGCTGCGCAGGCGTTGCATCCGGCATGAAGAGAGTTGAGAACGCATTCACAAATGGGCTGTCCGCTTTGCCCCACCCTGCCCTGATGAGCCCCAAAATCGTTTCTTCATCGATGTCGCCCGGCCCTGGCTCGCGCAGTGCGCGCCCTTTTACGTATCCGCCATACAAAACCAAACCGGTCACTCTTTCAGGATACCTATGGGCAAATCGAATTGCGACTGGGACAGCCTGGGATGCTGCGAAGATAGGAAAACGGTTCAATTTGTTAGCGTCGGCGACAGCCTTCAAGTCGTCGGCGAAGGCATCCAGATCAGCAGACTTCAGATCGCGGGAGGACAGGCCAGTCCCTCTTTGATCGTAACGATAAAGTGTGTTTTTGCTATCGAGAGTCTCGATCAATGGCCGCCAAACGGGGCTGTGCCAATCAAGTTCCAAGTGCGATAGCCAATGGGCAGCCCTAACAAGTGGCGGGCCGTCGCCACTTTTGGAAAACGCGATCTTTGCGCCTCCTGAAGACTGGGTGAATTGGATGCTTTGCGTATCTGAACGCAAAGCATCTGGCGGTTGCGCAGCGGCCCCGGTTATTGTCACTTCAACATTCAGCTGAAAACCTCTGCCGTGAACTGTTTTGATAATCGCTTGCGCCCGACCTGTGTGACCTACAGCCTTTCGGGCCGCGTTGATCCGTGCACTGATCGTCGTGTCCGAGACGCTTAACCCTTGCCAGACTATTTCGATAAGATCGTCCTTGGTCACCAATTGGCCCTGTTTACTGACAAGGGCCAACAACAGATCAAACACCTGCGGTTCGAGATGAACCGGTAGGTCATTGCGTAAAAACAGGTGCTTTTTCGGGTCGATCAAGCAGTTTGCGAATGTATATGCCATAGCGCATTGAACGGCCATTGGGTGGCGATACTCAAGGACTTTAGACGCAAGCCGGGCAGAAATACAGAAATGACAAGGAATTCTAAAGCCCGTCTTCAAGCTTTGGCACGTTCATTCTGGTGCATTGGTGCCAGAAACGAAAAGGAGTTCAAGCAATGAAATCGTATGACACGCCAGACATCAAACGCCGCCCGGATGGGTCGATTGATACCGCGCATTACATGAAAGCCGGACGTCAGGAACGGGCAGATCAAGCGCTTGCATTTGCTAGGATGGTACGCCCAAACCGCAGGACCTTCTCATTGCAGTCTTGGTTCATCAGGACATTGGAGACCTGATCTGTCCTTTCGTACAGTGCGCCGATCTGAAGATGTGGCCAGTCTTCAGCCTTAATATCGGCCCTGGCCCCAGAAACCGAAAAGCGTCTCCACAGACAATTCTCCGGTTTCTGGGGAAGTGAATATTTCGCTGACCACAAGTCGGTAGGGCTACATGCCCGCTCTGAGAAGGACAAATGAGAGCCTTCTTAAGCTAATCTTGGTCGTACCTTTCAGCGTCGCCGTATCTTGGTAGGATGAAACCAAAGCTGACTGTCTTCCTAAAAAAAGCCCCCGCAAAGCAGGGGCTTTTGACGATTATGAAGTGGGTCTTACCCTAGGCGCTGCCAGTTCTGGCTCGAGCACAGCAGTCCACCGGCCACACAGCCGCGCAGGCGCAAGGCATTCCCGTTCACGTCCATCTTGCCGATGTAAATCTTGTTGTTAGATGGACGCCAGACAGACCCTTCGTAGGCACCGCCATCCTGAGGAAGCATATCGATGACTAGCGTTTTGCCGATGTTCTCGGATTGGTACTCACCGTCCGAATTGAAGGTCCGGCTGATCACGCCGCAAACCGCTGCCCCGCATGGGGCGATGGTGATGTGGGCATAGGCACCATCATCGACCTCGGTTTGCCACACGCCAAGAGCGGCTTCCTGTGCAGATGCGGCGGTTGCAAAGGCGAACAACGCCGCCGCCAAAATCAAAAATCTTTTCATACTCATTTCCTCCCTGAGTTCTGGGGCGGATCATGCGCGGGCAACACATCAGCAATCAAGTAAGACGTTGGGTCAAACCCCTGCGTTGCATTCCCCCGCCGCCCATGCATAAACGCGGATGAATACGAAAGGTACGCCAATGATCCTCTACCCTGCGATTGACCTCAAAGACGGAAATGCAGTGCGACTGGTGCATGGCGACATGGATCAGACGACGGTCTTCAATGACGACCCAGCAGCGCAGGCGAAGGAATTCGTCGCAGCAGGCTGTGAGTGGCTACACCTTGTGGATCTCAATGGTGCCTTTGCAGGCACGCCGGTGAACGCGGCCCCGGTCGAAGCGATCCTGAAGGCCTGCCCTGTCCCTGCCCAATTAGGTGGCGGTATCCGCGACATGGCAACGATAGAGCAGTGGTTGGACAAGGGGCTCGCCCGGGTCATTCTTGGCACCGTTGCCGTAGAAAACCCTGATCTGGTGCGCGACGCGGCCAAAGCCTTTCCCGGTCAGGTCGCTGTTGGCCTGGATGCGCGCAATGGGCGCGTTGCGACACGCGGTTGGGCGGAAGAAACTGACGTAATGGTTACAGAGCTTGCCAAATCATTCGAAGACGCGGGGATTGCGGCGATCATTTACACCGACATTCTGCGCGATGGGGCCATGAAAGGACCAAACATCAGCGCAACCGAAGATTTGGCGCGCGCAGTGAACATCCCTGTCATCGCGTCCGGTGGCGTATCGTCGATGGCTGATTTGGCTGCGTTGCAAACGACAGGCGTTATCTCTGGTGCGATCTCGGGCCGTGCGCTTTATGATGGGGCGATTGACCTGGCGTCTGCGTTGGCGCTGTTAAAGGGATAGTTCATGGGCAATTCAGTGCGTAAGATCACACTCCCCGCAGTGAGTGAATTGCACGAAAAGCGAATCCATGGTGATTTCCTTGATTGCTATGCCGTGGCCACGGATATGCCTCCTCGGCGCGCGGCAGAGATTATCACCGACTTTCCCAGATGGGCGCAGTTCTTTCTTTTCATCCGAAAGCTTGTGACCGTCCCTTTCGGGCTAAGCCAAGACGGACCAGAAGCTGCAGACAAGCTGGGTCCCTTCCCTGTGCAATCCGAGACAGATACCGAAGTGATTGCAGGCTTTGACGACAGACACCTGAACTTTCTGGTCTCGGTGCTATCGCATGAGGGACAGATCAGTCTGGCAACCTGGGTTGCACCTCATAACATTGGTGGTCGCCTTTATCTGGCAGCGATTATGCCGTTCCATATAGCAATTGCGCGTAATGCATTGGCGCGGGTGGCACGCACTTAATTCGCGACTGTTCCACAGTCTGTGCAGTCAAGGGACATGCGTGCGCAATCCACCTCCGGCTCTTCCCATCTCATGCGATTAGGCCTAAAGATCACGCCATGTTAAAAACCCGTATCATCCCTTGCCTGGACGTCGCCGAAGGGCGCGTTGTCAAAGGCGTAAACTTTGTCGACCTGATCGATGCAGGTGACCCCGTGGATGCGGCCATCGCCTATAATGCGGCAGGCGCGGACGAGCTGTGTTTCCTTGATATCATGGCAACGCAGGAAAACCGCGGCACCATGTTCGATCTGGCCACCCGCACCGCTGAGCAGTGCTTTATGCCACTAACCATCGGTGGCGGCGTGCGGACCCACCATGACGTGCGTGACTTGCTGCTGGCGGGGGCCGATAAGGTAAGCTTTAACTCTGCCGCTGTCGCCAATCCTGATGTCGTGGCCGAAGCCGCCATGCGCTTTGGCTCGCAATGCATCGTGGTTGCGATTGATGCCAAGACGGTCGCCCCCGGAAAATGGGAAATTTTCACCCATGGCGGTCGACGCGCAACGGGCATTGATGCAGTGGAATTCGCCAAAACGGTTGTCGAAAAAGGCGCCGGAGAAATCCTGCTGACCTCGATGGACCGCGACGGTACGAAAGCGGGCTTCAACCTGCCCCTAACGCGCGCAATTTCGGATGCAGTGAACGTACCTGTCATCGCATCTGGTGGTGTAGGAACGCTTGACCACTTGGTAGAGGGTGTCACAGAAGGTTGCGCATCTGCCGTTTTGGCAGCCTCGATTTTTCACTTCGGCACCTATACCATCGGCGAGGCCAAGGCGCACATGGCTGCGGCAGGCATACCTGTGAGGCTGACATGACCCTGAACGAACTAGCTGACATCATCGCAGCGCGCAAAGGCGCTGATCCCGAAAGCAGCTGGACTGCAAAGCTTTTGTCGCAGGGCCCAGAGAAATGCGCAGAGAAGTTCGGAGAAGAGGCTATTGAGGCCATCATTGAGGCCATCAAGGACGATAAAGCAAAACTGACATCAGAGGCGGCGGATGTGCTCTACCACCTGCTTGTCATGCTGGCGTCGCGCGATATCGCATTGGATGATGTCTTGGCAGAACTTGCACGTCGCCAAGGAAAATCAGGGATCGCAGAAAAAGCCGCGCGCACCTAGATTACGAGGGCTTCGCGCGCGTCACCCATTCCAAAATCTTCGACGATATGGCTTCATCAGCAGTGGCCTGTTGGGTTTGTTCTGCCTCACGCGCTTCCTGTGCAAGCCGGGCCTGTTCCGCCAATCGCACTGCCTCTGCGCGGCGGGCTTCTTCTGCAAGGCGGGCCGCTTCTTTTGCCTCTGCCCGCTTGCGTTGCGCAACCTCGATCGTCTCGCGGTTGAACTCTTCCACCCATTCTGGGTGGAAGGTTCCATCGCTCTTCACCGCATCAATTCGCGGCGCCGGCGCACGTTTCTGAGGTGCGGGCTCCTCATCACTGACGTGCTTGTTGGTCTCCGCGATCAGTTCACTCAGTGTTTTTGTCAGGCTTTTTGATTGAGGGATATGGACCGTTTTGACCTTCTTGGTCTCTTGCTCGATAAGGCTTAGCCATTCTTTTGCAGATTGAATGCGGTCGCGCGGTGCGATGTTCAAGGCTTGGTCAATCGCTTGTAGGAAGGACATTTCGAACTGTGGGAAACGGCCTGCAAGCGGTTGGTAAGGATCATCATTCTGGTCAGCCATATCAGAGACGCGGGTCTGGCTGTTGGGCGGAGCTTCGCCGGAAATGACGTGATAAATTGTGGCGGCCAGCGCATAAAGATCGCTGAAAGGCCCCTGCTTACCGCCCGAGACATAAAATTCGTGCGGCGAATAGCCGTCCTTGACGACTAGCATCGTAGAGACAGCATTGGTCTTCAGGCTGGCATCCTCGCGGGCGGCGCCAAAATCAATCAACGCAGGCGTGCCCCATTTGTCGAGCAGGATATTGTCGGGCGAAATATCGCGGTGCAGCAAATCATTGCGGTGCACCAGATCAATCGCGTCGAGCAATTTCACCAGCACCTCACGGACCTGATCAGGGCTCAACGCATCATTGTCATCTTCGATAAGATCCAGCAAATCACGCCCGTCAAAAAGATCCAGCACCATGTAAGCGGACCCGTTTTCCTCAAACGCCTGATGCACAGTCACGATATTTGGGTGGCGGAGCTTGGCAATGCTGCGTGCCTCACGCATGAACATCTCGACGATTTTACGAAACTGCGGCTCATGGTTAGGTGAGTTGACGGTGACGCGGTTGCCAAAACGCATACATATTGATTCCGGGAAACATTCCTTAACAACAACAGCGCGTTCTAAGAATGTGTCCTTGGCGAGATATGTGATCCCGAATCCGCCAGCCCCGATCTGATGATCAATTTTGAACTTTCCACCGAGCAGTTCTAAGCCAGTCGGAAGGCCCTGACCCTGCGCCTCATAAGTCTCGGAGGCATCGATGATTCTTGTTTCTTGCATTGGTTATCCATGGCTGTGAGGAACAACGGAAACACAAATACTGGTACGGGAACTCTGTTGTTTTACTGGGGTTTGCAGGTGCCAAGTCAACTTTGAAACATGTGCAATTTAATGCGTTTGCGATCTTTTTAGAGTATCGCAAGTCGTATCTATGTCGGCCAATTGTGCCGATCTTGTGGCAAAGATGGCAATTTTATGCGGCAACGAAGACTGAGGGTCAGAGTTTCGAAGAAATTATACCAGTCGCAAAACCACCCATCCGCAGCTCGGAATTCAGACGCTGATACTCGATCTTCGGACAGCGGTCTTGGATAACATCAACACCTCGCGCTATCGCTATTGCAGCGGCCTGGGGATGTTCAACACCGATTTGCATCCAGATTGTTTGCAACTGAGGCCACCGCGCAAGCGAACCGGTCACGATGTCAGGCACCGCCTCTGACCGGCGAAAAATATCGACCATGTCCACGTCATCGGGCACATCGCCCACATCACCATAAACTGTTTCGCCCAAAAGCGTTTGACCGGCGAGCCCTGGGTTCACCGGAATCACCCGATATCCCTTCAATCCCAAATACCGGGCCACAAAATAGCTAGGGCGCACCTGATTGGCGGACACACCAACAATCGCGATTGTTTTTGTGCGTTTCAGGACGGTGCGCAAGAAATCATCTGAGTAAGTCATATGACACCCTAACCGGAGTTTGCAGAACAAAAAAGCGCCCGGAAGGGGAGCCCGGGCGCAAGTCGTGGAACTGAGGGACAGTGAGAAAGCGCGCAAGTTCCAAACGCGCGTTTCTTCTTAAGATGTAAGCAGTGTTGCGCCTGACAGAAGGCCCTATCAGGCAAATGTGAACGCCCGTGTTTCTAGCCACATAATGCTGAGGGCCAGTAGTGATCAGCGCGGTCGATATAAGTGGAAGGTTCTTGTTTCCAGGCCATCATCGCAGGTTCCGTTTCGGCCAGATATAGTCGTCCATCACGAATCGACCATGCCTTGGGCACCGTGTCGGACACCGTCCCACTTGCCATCGAGACCGAACAGAACCCACCATACCGTGGCGCAAAGTGATATGGATCACGCTCGAATGCGTCCATTGTCTCTAAAGACGCAAAACGCCAAATGACATTGCGCCAGCGCAACCGATATTGGTCGGAACCATCAATTGGACGTTGGTCTGAAAAGTAGCCCACCGGATCAATGCCATTGATCGCGATACCTGCCGTATTAAAGATACAGGCCGATTCCGCGTGAACTGGTGACGCAAGAAGGGGCAAACACGCAACGGCGCAAGTGAACTGCCGACGATTCATGATCATTTGTGGTACATCTGAGCTTTCATAAGCCCTAGCATGTACCGTTCAATGCCGGCCTGCATAGCCTCCTCGCAAAGGCGTGAAAGCGTGTGATAGCTTCTAGTCGAAAATATCGTCTACGATATCTTCAACGGCATCCCAAATCTCTGACATGACCCGACGCCCAAAGCTTTTGGATTTCTTGCGTTTCTTGGGACGTTCCGCCCGATAGGCCGGGTGCTTGGCGCCGCGTTTTCGATCACCGGATCGAATCCCTGTCGTAGTCGGCACAGCCCGTTGGTCAGGCTGTTTTGGTAACATTTTAAGCGCACGCAATGGCGCGCCACACTTGCTACAGGTCAGCTCATGTTTGTCTTTGCCACGCAGTACGAGCGCCGCCTTGGTGCCGCAATAGCAGCAGGTCACGATTTTCACAGCAGCCATGCGTCGTGTCCTATCAATCAGCCTTTTACTGCATATAGGGCGACGGCAGCCGCATTTGAAACGTTGAGCGAGCCAAATCCAGCAGCCGCATCAATCCGCACAAGCGCGTCACAGGTTTCGCGGGTTTTTTCGCGCAAACCCGGCCCTTCTGCGCCCATCACAAGTGCGATTGGTCGATCCCGCTTGCCTTCTACTGCTTGCTCGACGGTCAACGCGGCCTCTCCATCCAGACCCAAGACCAGATATCCCATATTCTGCAAGGCGGTCATGGCGTCTGCCAAATTGCGCACCCGCAAGTAGGGTTGCCGTTCCAACGCGCCGCTTGCCGTCTTGGCAAGTGCTCCGGTTTCAGGTGCAGCATGGCGCTGCATGGCAACCACGGCGCGGGCGCCAAAAACCTCGGCCGAACGCAGAATCGCACCAACGTTATGGGGATCTGTCACGCGATCCAGCAGAACGATGCGCGGGGGCATTGGCCCGTCGCCAAGAGCAATATCTTCCAGACTGCCCCAATCCAGCGCTTTGACTTCAAGCGCCGCACCCTGATGGACGGACTGGGGATCAAGAGGCGCTGCAAATTTTCGCGGATCAGAAATTTCCGGCTCCATACCACTTTGTGCGACAGCCTCGCCCAAACGCTCGAGGGCATTACGCGTCACGACAAGCCGCAGCTTTGTGCGGGCTGGGTTTTCCAGCGCATCGCGCACAGCATGCAGACCGAATAGCCACACAGTTTCCTGTGCTGCAATCCGCTTGCCCTGCTCTTTGGCGATCACCCACTTTGGCTTTTTCATCTTCGGTCCAATTCTATGTCGTTGCGCAGGCGATACCTGACTATGGGGGGGCTGTGAAGAGGATCACACATCTAAGCACTTTTGCGGTTGACGCACCCATGGGCCACGGGTAATCAGCCCGTGGTTGGGCGACAGGCCGCAAGGTGTGGCAGGGGACTGTAACTCCCTCGAGGCGACTCACGCCTGGTTCGATTCCAGGGTCGCCCACCATTACACTCAAACTGCAGTTTTTATGGCCATGAGATGCTGCCATGCACCTCATACTCCTCATGTTCGATACAATGAGTGACGAAGACAAGTTTCCCCACCTGAGAACCGTTCGTGATCTATCACATCTCGATGCTTAGAAAGTCGGTGGTGTGCAGGCGCTGATAACGTGACAAACTTCTGTGCCAATATTCCGAAAGCGGTGCGGTAGACGACTGTCAAAAAGATAACCCTGGCCAACAGTCAGGACACGAGTTTGCTCGCCGACCGTGATTTCAATCTTCCCGCTCACGACGATACCAGCTTCCTCTCCGGCATGAGACAACAACTCCGGGCCGGTATCTGCATTGGGCGGATAGGTCTCATCCAATAACTGCAAAGTATGTGTACTCGCGTCACCAAGTTGACGCAGTGAAACCGAGGCAAACCCAGATTGGGGCGCTACTTCGACGAATTCATCTGCATCATAGAAAATCTTAGGTTCACCCGTATCTTCAATCGTTGCAAAGAACTCTGCAATGCTCAGAGGAATCGCATCTAGCAAGCTTTTGAGTGACGCGACCGATGGGCTCGTTTTGTTTTGCTCAATGAGCGAAACGGTTCCGTTCGTCAGTCCTGCACGTGCGGCAAGTTCCCTCTGTGATAATCCATTCTGCTTTCGGATTGTCTGGAGTCTTTTGCCAATATCCACGCAAGCTTCCTTAAGGTTCATTCAAATTCCGTCGCAAGATCAACGTAGTACAACACGCGGTGGATCGAAACACATTTAGCGCTGGAATTAACGATATCTTGCACCGCAAGCAAAGCCGGCACCATGCGACAAAGAATTCATGTTGACAGGTAAATTAAACGTATTATGAGAATTTTAAACACCTCCGATTGGGTCGTGTTCTTTTTCAGAAGGAAGCCCTGACATGACCAATACTGTAAGAAAGAAGCCGCGTAAGTCTGCCGCCAAATCCCAGCCAAACATTTCAGTGGTCCCTGACGTGGTAGCGAGCACCAACTCAAACGCCGCGCTGATCGCGCGCCGCGAGGCCGCTGTTGCACGCGGAGTTGCCTCTGCGGCACCCATTTTTGCACATCATGCCGAAAACGCCGAGTTGTGGGATGTTGAAGGCAACCGTTTTCTCGATTTTGCCGGTGGTATTGCTGTCCTGAACACTGGACACCGCCACCCCAAAGTGGTCGCCGCCGCCAAAGCCCAAGAAGACCACTATACACATACCAGCTTTCAAGTTGTCCCCTACGAGCCTTACATCGCATTGGCGGAAAAGCTGAATGCCCTTGCACCCGGCGATCACGCGAAGAAATCGCTGCTTGTGACGACAGGTGCAGAAGCCGTAGAGAACGCGGTCAAGATCGCTCGGGCCGCCACTGGCCGCCCCGGCATTATCGCATTCACCGGCGGCTATCATGGACGCACGCTTTTGACGCTTGGCATGACGGGAAAAATCTCACCCTACAAGAAAGATGTCGGGCCGTTCCCATCTGATATCTTCCGCGCACCTTTCCCAAGCGTCCGCGACGGGATCACAGTTCAAGACGCGCTGACGGGATTGCAAAACCTGTTCCTGACTGATGCACAGCCCGAGCGTATCGCGGCCATTATTATTGAACCAGTGCTGGGCGAAGGTGGTTATACACCTGTCCCATTTGAGATGATGCAAGCCTTACGTAGCATCTGTGACACACACGGCATCATGCTGATTGCAGATGAAATTCAAGCTGGTTTCGGCCGGACAGGGACTTGGTTCGCGATCGAGCATTCAGGCGTTGTGCCTGATTTGATCACGGTCGCAAAGTCGATGGCAGGCGGATACCCGATTGCTGGCGTGATTGGCCGGGCTGACGTAATGGATGCCGTTATCCCCGGCGGTTTGGGCGGCACATACGGCGGCAATCCCGTCGCCTGTGCG
>Ga0115562_1003221_pt1 | contig 10943 bp, 8 predicted proteins | sample COGITO_mtgs_1105_6_FD_87200 | JGI IMG/M metagenome (GOLD analysis project Ga0115562, IMG submission 87200) | Pelagic marine microbial communities from North Sea - COGITO_mtgs_110516 | ecosystem: Environmental > Aquatic > Marine > Epipelagic | place: Germany:Helgoland, sampling site Kabeltonne...
ATCAGTTACGTATCTTGGGGCGTTGGATGCGGCTGATCACGATCCCGAACCAATCATCGGTGCCGATGGCATGGAAAGAGTTTGAAGGCGGGCGGATGAAGCCGTCATCGCTATACAATCGAATTGTCGATGTGATGGAAGAGCTGGCGCGTTTCACGGCTATGACGCGCGGACGCAGTGAAATGCTGACGGACAGGTATTCCGAACGGGTCGAGACGCTAGAAGCCGTGCACAAACGGGTCAGCGGTTAGATCAACGGAACAAATGGGACACCACAAGCGGTGAGTGTCAAAAGCAGTCCGGCAGTAATGATGAATTTCATGAGATGCCCTGTTCCCTAAGCGCGTTCAACGATGACAGACCCGACGGAATAGCCGGCCCCGAAGGAACAGATCAATCCTTTGTCGCCTGCTGCCATGTCATTGGAATGTTTTGAAAATGCGATGATCGACCCCGCTGAGGACGTGTTCGCGTAGTCTTGCAAAATGTTGGGCTGTTCCTCGGGCTCGGGCGTTCGGCCTAGAACCTTTTTGCCAATATAGTCATTCATCGTTTTGTTGGCCTGATGCAGCCAAAGGCGGCGCAGGTCGGTGGCAGAGATACCCTCGTCGGCCATGTGATCTGCGATATGTTTGCTGACCAGTGGCAAAACCTCTTTGAAGACTTTGCGTCCGTTTTGCATGAACTGCATGTCGCGGCGGTCTTCCATGGCGTCGATTGTGCGGCGTAAGTAGCCATTATTGTTGCGAATATTGTTGCTGAATTGGGTGGCACAACGGGTCGACAGCACCTTGAAATGGGTGGCTGCCAGGTCTTCATCACGCTCGAGTAAAACGGCGGTTGCCACATCGCCAAAGATGAAATGACAGTCGCGGTCGCGCCATTCTAGATGCGCGGAACAGATCTCGGGGTTGATTACCAACGCCCGGCGGATGGAGCCTGAGCGGATCATATCGGCGGCCGTCTGAATGCCGAACGTGGCGCTGGAGCAGGCGACGTTCATGTCGAATGCAAAGCCGCCCGCGCCTAGAAGCTGTTGAATTTCCACGGCGATTGCGGGGTAGGCGCGTTCCATATTTGAGGCGGCACAGATTACCAGATCGACGTCTGATGCGGCGACACCGGCAGCGGACAACGCTTTTTGGGCGGCATCGACGCCGATCTCGGCCATGAAGCCGGGCTGGTCGTCGGCGCGTGGTGTAAAGCGGGGGTACATGCGCGATGGATCAAGAACACCTTCTTTATCCAGAACATAGCGTTGTTCGATGCCAGAGGCTGCGACGATGAAATCGCTGGATGAATGGGTCTTGGCCTCAACTGTACCAGCCTCGATCGCAGCGGCATTTTCAGCGTTCCACAGGTCGGCGTAGCTGTTGAAAGCGGCGACCAATTCGTCGTTTGTGATGGTCTCGGTGGGCGTAAAAACCCCGGTTCCTGTGATGGCGACGTTGTGCATGCTTGCCCCCCAAATTGCTCTGGATACCCTAGTGCGAGCGGCGCGGGATTGTCCACCGGAACGCGGCGTTCACAAGCCGCTGCCAATGACGACCCGACTGGATGCGGATGTAGTGGAACTCTTCAAAGCAATGGGCGAATGGTTTCACCCCTGCAACGACCTCACCCCAACATCTCCCTCAACCCGTGCCTGCATCGCGAGCACAGCCGCATGTGATGCGGCGGCTGTCGTGAAGTAGGGGATTTTGTCGTAGAGTGCGACAGCGCGGATGGAGCGGCTGTCGTCGACGGCGGCGGCCCCTTCGGTGGTGTTGAAGACCAGTGCGATGTGCCCGTCTTTGAGCCGGTCGACGATGGTCAGTCCGCCCTCATAGACCTTGTTCACTACTTCGCAATCAATTTGGTTTTCAGTGAGCCAAGCCGCGGTGCCCCGCGTTGCCACGATGTTGAAACCAAGTTGCATAAGGATTTGCCCTGCTTCAATCATATCAGCCGTTTTGTCGGCGTCCTTGATCGAGATAAACACGGTCCCTTCGGTGGGCAGGTCGGTGCCTGCGCCCATCTGCGCCTTGAGGAACGCACGGGGGAAGGACCGGTCCCAGCCCATGACTTCTCCCGTGGACCGCATTTCTGGCCCAAGGATCGTATCGACGCCGGGGAAACGGGCGAAGGGCAGGACGGCCTCTTTCACGCTGAACCACGGGGTATGTGGGTCGGCGAGGGTAAAGGCGTCGCCCATGGGCAGCACGTCCATTGGGTTTTCGGTTTCGGGGTAGGGTTCGCGCAGTGGGAAGTTCGACAACGGCTCGCCCGCCATCAGCCGGGCGGCGATGGATGCGATGGCTGAATCGGTTGCTTTGGCCACAAAAGGCACGGTGCGGGATGCGCGGGGGTTCACCTCGATCAGATAGACAGTTTCGTCTTTGACAGCGAACTGGATGTTCATGAGGCCTACGACGTTGAGCGCCTTGGCGAGCTTTTCGGTCTGGCTGCGGATTTCCGCGATCATCGCGTCGGAGAGTGAGTAGGGGGGCAATGAGCAGGCGCTATCGCCCGAATGCACGCCCGCCTCTTCGATATGCTGCATGATGCCGGCGACATGGGTGGCGTCGCCATCTGATAGGCAATCCACGTCGACTTCGACCGCACCGGAGAGGTAACTATCGAGCAAGACCGGGCTTTTACCAGAGACGACGACCGCTTCGGAGATATAGCGACGCAGCTGATCCATATCGCGCACGATCTCCATCGCGCGGCCACCCAGAACGAATGAGGGGCGAATAACAAGCGGGAAGCCGATGCCTTCGGCGATGTCGAGCGCTTCTTGGTCGGTGGATGCGATGCCGTTGACGGGTTGGCGTAGGCCAAGGTCTTGAACGAGTTTTTGGAACCGCTCGCGGTCTTCTGCTAGGTCGATGCTGTCGGGTGTGGTGCCGAGGATCGGGATGCCAGCATCGTTCAGTGCATTGGCGAGTTTCAACGGGGTTTGCCCGCCGAATTGCACGATGACGCCGTGGAGCGTGCCATTGTCTTGCTCAACCCGCAGGATTTCCATGACGTGCTCAAAAGTCAGCGGCTCAAAGTAGAGGCGGTCGGAGGTGTCATAGTCGGTCGAAACCGTCTCTGGGTTGCAATTGATCATGATGGTTTCGAAGCCCTGATCAGTCAGGGCGAAACAGGCATGGCAGCAGCAGTAATCAAACTCGATGCCTTGGCCGATCCGGTTGGGGCCACCGCCAAGGATGACGACTTTTTTGCGGTCAGAGGGCCGCGCTTCGCATTCCGCCTCGCCCATCACGGGGGACTCATAGGTAGAGTACATATAGGGCGTTTGCGCTTCAAACTCGGCGGCGCAGGTGTCGATCCGTTTGAAGACTGCGGTGACGCCAAGGTTGTGGCGGGCGCGGCGGACTTGGTCTTCAGTCCGGCCAGTCAGGATGGCAAGTCGCGCGTCGGTAAATCCGTACATTTTGACATTGCGCAAGCCATCTTCGGTGACTGGCAGACCGTTGGATTTGATCTCGGCCTCCATGTCGATGATCTCGCGGATGCGGGCGAGGAACCATGGGTCGAATTTGGTGACAGCATAAATCGCGTCGTCGGACAGACCGTGCCGCATCGCTTGGGCGATGACACGGATACGGTCAGGGGTTTGTTTCGCCAACGCTTTGGTGATTGCAGCGGCGTCGGGTGCGCCGGGGATGTCGATGTCGTCGAAGCCTGTGAGGCCTGTTTCCATAGAGGCGAGCGCTTTTTGCATCGACTCGTGGAAAGTGCGGCCGATAGCCATGGCTTCGCCCACGGATTTCATGGCCGTGGTCAGGTGCGGCTCGGACCCTGCGAATTTCTCAAATGCAAAGCGCGGGATCTTGGTGACGACATAGTCGATTGTGGGCTCGAACGATGCAGGTGTTACGCCTGTAATGTCGTTGTCCAATTCGTCCAGCGTATAGCCGACCGCGAGTTTCGCGGCGATCTTGGCGATGGGGAAACCTGTGGCCTTTGAGGCCAAAGCCGACGACCGCGACACACGCGGGTTCATTTCGATCACCACCATGCGCCCGTCGTCGGGATTCACCGCCCATTGCACGTTGGAGCCACCGGTTTCGACGCCGATTTCGCGCAGCACGTTGATGCTGTGGGTCCGCATGATTTGGTATTCTTTGTCAGTCAGGGTCAGCGCAGGTGCGACGGTGATCGAATCGCCCGTATGCACGCCCATTGGGTCTACGTTTTCGATGGCGCAAACGATGATGGCGTTGTCGGCGCGGTCGCGCACGACTTCCATCTCGAATTCTTTCCAACCCAGCAGGGATTCGTCGACAAGGATTTGCCCAACGGGTGAGGCTTCCATCCCTGTGCGGCAATAGTATTCATATTCTTCGCGGTTGTACGCGACGCCGCCGCCGGTGCCGCCAAGCGTAAAGGCTGGACGGATAATCGCGGGCAGGCCAACATATTCGATGGCGTCGATTGCAAGCTGAAGACCAGCCTTAATGTCACGTTTGCCGTTTACTTCGGGAGCCGTGATGATGGTGGCTTTTGGGTTTTCGATGCCGAGGCGGTCCATCGCTTCGCGGAAGAGTTTGCGATCTTCGGCCATTTCAATGGCTTCGCGCTTGGCGCCGATCATCTCGACGCCGAATCTTTCCAGCACACCCATGTCGGCTAGCGCCAGTGAGGTGTTCAGGCCTGTTTGCCCGCCCATCGTGGGCAGGAGCGCGTCAGGCCTCTCTTTTTCGATGATTTTGGCAACGATTTCTGGAGTGATTGGCTCGATGTATGTCGCATCGGCTAACCCCGGATCAGTCATGATCGTCGCGGGGTTGGAGTTAACGAGGATGACCCGGTAGCCCTCTTCGCGCAGCGCTTTGCAGGCTTGGGCGCCAGAGTAGTCGAACTCGCAAGCCTGTCCAATAATAATGGGGCCCGCGCCGATAATCATGATCGACTGGATGTCGGTGCGCTTTGGCATGGCAGTGCCCCCTTATTTGCAAATTGTCGTGGGTTATAGGCATGGCGCGTCTAGGCGCAAGGGGGAGATCAAATTTGCAGGAAATTTGATGCCTCCGGCGGGAGTTTTTCGGGCAAGATGATGAGGAATGGTTGACTTCGCCAAGGCAAAGGGGTGTATCGGGCCGACAATCGCCTTGAGGAATTGACTAATGCACGCATACCGCAGCCATACCTGTGCCGAACTGACCGCCGCAAATGTGGGGCAAACCGTGCGTTTGTCAGGTTGGGTGAACCGGGTCCGTGACCACGGTGGCATTCTGTTTATCGACCTGCGCGACCACTATGGCATCACACAGGTGTTGTGTGATCCGGATTCGGCGGCATTTGCTGACGTGGAAAAGGTCCGGTCTGAGTGGTGCATCCGCATTGATGGCGAAGTGAAAGCGCGTGATCCGGAATTAGTGAACGCCAAACTGCCGACAGGTGAGGTCGAGGTTTTCGTCCGCGCGATCGAAGTATTGGGCGCGTCCAAAGAATTGCCACTGATGGTGTTTGGTGATCAGGAGTATCCTGAGGAAACCCGCCTGAAGTACCGCTATCTGGATTTGCGCCGTGAGGCGATGCAGGACAACATGAAGCTGCGCTCTGATGTGGTCGCCTCTATGCGTCGCCGCATGTGGGACAAAAATTTCCGTGAGTTTCAGACGCCGATTATTACCGCGTCGTCCCCAGAAGGTGCGCGCGACTTTTTGGTGCCATCACGTTTGCACCCCGGCAAGTTCTACGCGCTGCCGCAAGCCCCCCAGCAGTTTAAGCAGCTGATCATGGTTTCGGGTTACGACAAGTATTTCCAGATTGCCCCGTGTTTCCGTGATGAGGACCCGCGTGCGGACCGATCACCGACGGATTTCTATCAGTTGGATTTGGAAATGTCCTTTGTCGAGCAGCAGGATGTGTTTGATACGATCCAGCCGGTGATCACTGGTATTTTCGAAGAATTCGGCGGTGGTCGGAAGGTCGACCAGACGTGGGAGCAAATCTCATATCGTGATGCAGCCTTGTGGTATGGCAGTGATAAGCCCGATCTGCGCAACCCGATCAAGATGCAGGTCGTGTCAGAGCATTTTGCAGGATCAGGTTTCGCGATTTTCGCGAAGCTGTTAGAGCAAGAGGGTACCGAAGTGCGCGCAATTCCGGCACCCAAGGGCGGTAGCCGCAAGTTCTGTGATCGCATGAATGTCTTTGCGCAAAAAGAAGGGTTGCCCGGAATGGGTTATATCTTCTGGCGTGAAAAGACCGCCGATGCGGTTGCGCAAGAGCTGGGAATTTCGGTGAAAGAGGCGCAAGCCAAGCTGAAATCTGGTGAAGTGGAAGGTGGCATGGAAGCCGCGGGACCATTGGCCAAGAACATCGGCCCAGAGCGGACCGAGGCGATCCGCCAGCAATTGGGTCTTGGGCTTGGTGATGCCGCATTCTTCCTTGGTGGTAAGCCGAAAGCGTTTGAGGGCGTTGCTGGCAAGGCCCGCAATGTCATTGGTGAAGAACTGGGGCTGACTGATCAGAACCGCTTTGCCTTTGCGTGGATCGTGGATTTCCCGATCTATGAACAGGACGAAGAAACCGGCAAGATCGATTTTGAACACAACCCGTTTTCGATGCCGCAAGGTGGCATGGAAGCGTTGCAAGGTGATCCGCTGAAGGTTTTGGGCTATCAGTATGACCTGGCCTGTAACGGCTATGAACTGGTGTCTGGTGCGATCCGGAACCACCGCCCCGAGATCATGTTCAAGGCGTTCGAGATTGCCGGATACGGTGAGGACGAGGTGAACAAGCGCTTTGGCGGCATGGTCAACGCGTTCCAATATGGTGCGCCACCTCACGGTGGTTGTGCTGCGGGTATCGACCGGATTGTGATGTTGTTGGCGAATGCGTCTAACATTCGCGAGGTCATCATGTTCCCGATGAACCAGCGTGCCGAAGATCTGATGATGGACGCCCCAAGCGAGCCACAGAACGAGCAATTGCGCGAATTGCGCCTGCGCGTGTTGCCGCCTGAAAGCTAAAGCGGCCCGCCAGCAGCGATGCGTGTTTGGACAAGCTGGGTGAGTGCGATGACCCCTTCGGCGGGGTTGCGCCCTGCGCGTCGGAGTTTTTCAAGATTTGTCACCGCTGCGTTCAGATCATGGTCTTGCGCACTGCGCGCCACGCCGCCCAAAAACTGTGTCACGTAATCCAGTGCGCTGTCTGCGTCGGTGTCATTGAGCACCTGTGCCACATGGCTCAGGTCGTCGCGGTAGGCGATGAAGTCAGGGCGTATCATTTCATCTGATAAAGCGCGGGGGGCTGGCGGTTGCCGGTTTGCGGGCAAATGCTCCAGAATGGCTGACTGAAATGCCGAGAGGCTGTCAATCGGCTTTTCAATGAATCCGTCAGCGCCAGCCGCTATCGCCTCTTGGCCAATGCTGTCACCGCTCATGCCCAACACGACCTCGATCCGTGGTGTCGCCTCAGCCACAGATTGGATAAGGGTCATTCCCGAGCCATCGGGTAAACCCACATCCACAAGCAAAACGTTTGGCCTGTAAATCGCAAGATGCCGCCGCGCGTTTTCCAAACTATCCGCCCTTCTGATCCGCGCGCCTGATCGCAAGCACATCAGCCTTACGGCCTCGCTTGCGAAACGGCTGTCTTCGACGACAAGCACGGTCAGTCCCAAAAGCGGGCGGCGTGCGGTGGGGGCACGGGTGAATAACAGGTCGTCGAGCGTTTCCATTATGATTCTTCCCTTTGATGCAGCGACCCCATTAAGACCACCACAAGGTGAAGAGGAGATTAATTCTATCGTCCGTTGCACCTCTTCACAGCGCACGCCATAAAGCGCAAAACAGGAGGAAAGCTCATGATCGGCCGTCTGAACCACGTTGCAATCGCAGTCCCTGATCTGGACGCGGCAAGCGCGCAATACCGCACCATGCTGGGTGCTGACGTAGGTGCGCCACAGGATGAACCCGATCATGGGGTGACCGTGGTGTTCATCACGCTGCCCAACACCAAGATCGAGTTGCTCTATCCGCTGGGCGAAGGCTCTCCGATCCAAGGGTTCCTGGATAAGAACCCATCGGGTGGCATTCATCACATCTGCTATGAGGTCGATGATATCCTTGCCGCCCGCAATCATTTGCTGTCCGAGGGTGCCCGCGTGCTTGGTGGCGGAGAGCCAAAGATCGGTGCGCATGGCAAACCCGTCCTTTTCTTGCACCCCAAAGACTTCAATGGCTGTTTGGTTGAACTCGAACAGGTCTAGCCCCTTGTCCTGATGCGCAATCGGCGTATCTGATTAAGGCACACATTAACGAAGGAATATCGCCTTGGGTCCTGTCTCCGGTCTCGTCCTATTCGCCGTCATTTGGACGCTCGTATTTTTTGTCGTCCTGCCGCTGCGTTTGCAAACGCAAGGTGAGGCGGGTGAAATTGTGCCCGGGACACATGCGTCATCGCCTGCGAATTTCGATATCAAGCGCAAGGCGAAAGTGACAACGATGTGGGCCTTTCCGATCTGGGTTGTCATTGCGGGGACAATCCTGTCAGGCGCGATCACGGTGCGCGACTTTGACTGGTTTGATCGAATGTCGACGCCAGAGGTCAGTCGCGACTAAGCGCATGATAGAGATGCGTGAATGTTGCCGCACCTAAGATCGGTATCACCAGATTGATCAGCGGAAATGTAAGCGGTACTGCCATCAGGCAACCTGCAAGCCAGATCTTTGCGCGATGCTGTTTGCCCAACTCTTTGGCGCGCGCGCGTCCAATGCGGCGCATGGCGGCCAGTTGGAAGTATTCGCGCCCCAGCAGGAACCCGTTGAGGGCATAGAAGATCAAGAACGCTGCAAACGGAAAGATTGCATAAAGAAAGAAGGCAAAAATATTCGCGGCGATTAGCACACCCAGAAAGTTCACGGTATCCCGCAGCCCGTCCCAGAAAGGCACACGTGCCACGTTGGGCAAGCTGGGAAAGTGTTTGTCTTCGACCGCTTGTGCGACTTCATCCAAGAACAGTGACGTAATGGCCGAGGCTACGGGTACCATTAAGAACACTGACATAATGATTACCACGCCCAGTGATCCCCAACTTAGAAGGTCTCCAAGCCAAGTGACTTCACCCACGCCGGGCAGGGTGATGGGCTCGGCTGTCAACCATTCGATCAGCCACAAGAGGGCGGCATAGATGCCCACCAGCAAGGCGATCGTCAGGCCGATCCCGCGCCAGAGTACGCTGCGAAAGCGTGGGTCGGGCAGTTGCGAGACGGCCTTGAAAAACGCGGAAAAAATCATGTGTCAGCCCATGTTGTGATCGCGTTTAGATCAGGGCGGGGGCGCTCGGGTGGGATGCTGGTTTCGGTGCCCAGATGGATGAAGCCCGCCACAGTTTCGTGCGGGGCGAGGTCCAACCCTTCGGTCACGAAGGTACGGTCGTGGCTTGCCCAGCCAGACAACCAATTCGCGCCCCACCCGGCCGCAAGACCCGCATTGACCAAAGCAAGGCAGACGGCCCCAGCGGAATAGACCTGCTCGATTTGTGGGATCTTTTCAGAGGGTTTCGGGCTGCTGATGACCGCGACAGCAAGATCGGCGTTGGCAAACTGGTCATGGGATTTGGTGATCTTGTCTGGCTCAATCCCGAGCGCAGCCCCCCGCGCGGGCACTAGACCGGCGAGCCTTGTCAGGGCGGGTTTACCCAAAACGATAAAACGCCACGGTTCCAATTTGCCATGATCGGGTGTTCGTGCAGCTGCTGTCAGCAGTGTTTCCAACGTTGCTCGATCCGGCACCGGCGCGGTCAGCGTCTTTGACGGGCGCGACCTACGGGTCAGTAGAAAATCGAGCGCTGCGGGGTTTGGCGTGGGCATGGGCGTTCCTTTGGCGGTTTGTGTGCAGATATGGTCAGGTGGGGCCAAAGACAACAGGTCTAGAGGGCCGCAACCATCTCGGCCAACCAAGCGTCAACAAAGGCATCAAACCGCGCGTCTGGTTGGCGCAGCGGGAACACCTCGGCGAAGGGATCAGGTGCGGTGATGGAACTGCCAGACATTTCCTGCAATACGTTGTGGCCGCAAAAGGGGACATATGTTTCCGAATAGCCACCTTCGTGGACCATCAACAGCTTGCCTGCGCAGACCTCCAGCGCCAACGCCATCACCTGTCGGGTCATCAGCCTAAAGGTTTCAGAGGTGGCCAGCATACGGCCCAGTGGATCGTTAGCTGCGGCATCAAACCCACAGGCGATAATCAACACATCAGGGGCAAAATTACGGATAGCTGGCAGAGCAAGCTGCTCCATCGCAGCCAGATATCCCGTGTGGCCTGTGCCAGGGGGCAAAGGAATGTTGAGGTTGAAGCCTGCGCCTGCGCTTTCGCCACGGTCGGAAAACGCGCCTGTATCCATCGGATAATTCCGGTCTTGATGCAAAGACACGGTCAAAACATCGGCGCGGTCATAGAATACGGCCTCAGTCCCATTGCCGTGATGCACGTCCCAATCAAGCACGGCAAAACGCTGGGCCAACCCAGCAGCTTTTGCGGCCTCAATCGCGATGCCGATATTGTTCAGTAGACAAAATCCGTTGGGATAATCTGGCAGACAGTGATGGCCGGGTGGACGCGATAAGGCATAGGCATTGTCCACCTCACCGCGCAGCACCGCCGCTAGTGCCGCCTTTGCCAGCCCCGCAGATTGGGCTGCAACTTCGTATCCGCCCGGGCCAAAAGGGGTCCTGCGTCCCAATTCACCGCCGCCCGCATCAGACAGCGTTTTGAATTCATCAAGATAGCTGGTGGGATGGACGCGCAACAAATCCGCGCGCGATGCCGGATCAGCGCCCTGCATGGCAAGCTCTGCCGCCAGCCCTGTCACTTCGATCAGGTTCTTCAACCGCCGTTTTGTTTCTGGGTTCTCGGGCAAGCCGCCATCAAGGGGCTGCACCAATCCGCCCACGGGCAGCATTCCGGCATAATTGCCGCCGCCATGCCAAAAG
>Ga0115562_1003222_pt1 | contig 10941 bp, 6 predicted proteins | sample COGITO_mtgs_1105_6_FD_87200 | JGI IMG/M metagenome (GOLD analysis project Ga0115562, IMG submission 87200) | Pelagic marine microbial communities from North Sea - COGITO_mtgs_110516 | ecosystem: Environmental > Aquatic > Marine > Epipelagic | place: Germany:Helgoland, sampling site Kabeltonne...
CCCTCGACCATGGCAGTAATAGTACACGTTTCGAGGGTTGCGACATCATGGGAGGTAATTTGATGTTTAATATTAAAACTCTAACTACAGGGGCAGCAGCTGTTGCGATGATGGCTACGGCTACTACGGCTGAAACTGTTATTCGTATTCAGTCTGTGCTGGGAAACTCGACAGACGAAGTGCGTATGGTCGAGAGCTTTGCAACAGATGTTGCAGATCTTACAGGCGGCTCGGTCAAGATTGAAGTCTTGCCCGCAGGTGCTGTTGTTGGTCCACGCGACATTATTGATGCGGTTGACGCTGGTCTTGTAGAGGGCGGCTTTGCTTGGACCCACTACTGGGGTGGTAAGCACCCAGCGGCAAACTTATTTGGCGCTCCGATTGCGGGTGCTGGTGTTGGCCTAGATGCCTTGGCGTTCTTGTCTTGGTTTCAATACGGTGGTGGCAAAGAACTTTATGATCGTCTTTGGGATGAAATGGGCGTCAACGTAAAAGGCTTTATGTTGCAGCCAGTTGGTCCAGAAGCACTGGGTTGGTTCCCAGAGCCAATTACGTCTATGGATGATTTTCGTAAACTACGGTTCCGCGCCCCTCCAGGCATGGTTGGTGCTGCGTATAACGACATTGGTGTTGCCGCTGTTGCTATGGGTGGTGGTGATATTCTTCCTGCGCTTGAAAAAGGCGCGATCGACGCGGCCGAATGGTGCTGCCCGAAGCCAGACTCGGTGTTTGGCTTCCAAAAAGTACTTAAGCACTACTACTTGCAGGGCTTGCACCAAGTTGTTGTGAACGCCGACCTATACATCAATGGTGATGTTTATGCGGGCCTTACAGCGACTGAACAGAAAGCCATAGAAGTTGCTGCAAATGCTTCTTTGTCCAAGTCAATGTCCTACCGGATCTATGAAAACGGCAAAGCGCTGAAGGATTTGACCGAGAACCACGGCGTTATCTTGGAAGATACACCTGCAGATTACTTCACAGAATACATGGCAGCGGCGAAAAAGCTTCTTCAAGCCGCTTCGGACGACAATGAATTCTTTGCAGAAGTATGGCAGTCACAAAAAGACTTTGCTGACATCGCAGTTCCGTTTTGGGCCGGTGCTCAGGCGTCAAATGCTAGCCTGGGTAAAGCCCACGCTGACACTTTGAAGTAATGTTTTCATGACAATGTGCGGGGCCCTTTGGGGCCCCACGCATCGCATTTTTATCGTCTTTTTTTGGCAAGAGCATTGGGCTTTTACCTAAGAAAGAACGCTCCCTTTAATATGGGGATTTTACAAAAAGGGAGAACGGGGCATGGCTGAAGAGGTTGTACCCGGCGACTTAGAAATCGCGGACGAATTGATCGCAGAGCGGCGGACAGAAAAACCGGGGGAAACACCCGAAGATATGACGCCATGGCAGCGCCCCATTACGGGGTGGATTGATTTGATCAACGACTGGGCGGGTAAAATCTTATGCCTGTTGATGGTTCCCTTGATCGGGGTTGTCGTGATCGAAGTGTTTTCCCGAAACGCTTTTGGCATCATGGCCGGGTATGGTTGGGATGACACCGCCCGCGCCTTGGGGCTCGGGCCGACAATGTTCGCCTATGACATCAGCCGCATGATTTCGGGTGTTTTGTTTATGGGGGCGGCAGGCTATGGCCTCATGCGCGGTGTGCACATTCGCGCAGATTTTTTGTACCGCGGCTGGTCAAACAAAACACAGGCAACGGTTGATGCGACGCTATACATGGCGTTTTTCATACCTTCTATGCTATTTTTTACGATCATTGCCGTTCAGTATTGGGAAATTGCTTACCGGACGGGCGAGACCGCTTTTGATAGTCCGTGGGAGCCGCTGCTGTGGCCTGCTCGTTTGGCAATGCCGGTTGGTGGCTTATTGCTTTTGCTACAAGGATTTCCCGAGCTTTTCCGCGCCTTTCACAAAATGGGCAAAGACCGCGAACGCTATTTTGTAAGGGCGTTGCCGGTGTATTTTATCGCCCTATTTTGGCTTGTCATGGCAGTGTTCTATCCAGATGCGACGCCAGCGGGCGAATGGTTTAATGATATCATGTCTGCGCGTCCAGGGCTGTCCAAACCCACAATTGGTTTGATCATGCTGGCAGCAATGATTTTTGTGATCTTTATCGGCTTTCCAATTTCGTTCACGTTGATCTTTTTGGCCTTTGTGTTTGGTATTTGGGGGTCCAACTTCAAACTCACAACGCTTTTGATGACGCTGAACACAAACTCAACAATGCTGAATGACCAACTTATGGCGGTCCCTCTTTTCATCTTGATGGGGATCGTCATGGAAGCTGCGGGTCTCATGGAGCGCTTATTCTCTTCTATCCAAATGATCATGTCCCGTGTGCGCGGCGCACTTTATATCGCTGTGTTGATCGTTGCCACAATTTTTGCCGCAGCCACGGGTATCGTTGGGGCGTCAGTGACTTTGCTGGGTATTATGGCAGGGGCAACAATGAACCGCTCGGGCTATAATGTGCAGCTTGCCGCCGGTACGATTACAGCGGGCGGTACGTTGGGTATTTTAATTCCACCTTCGATTATGTTGATTGTAATGGGCCCTGTCCTAGAAGTGTCAACACTCGATCTTTTCCGTGGGGCGTTTATCCCCGGGGCGCTGCTTGCAACCTTGTACCTTGTTTATACTTTGGGACGCTGTTGGTTGAACCCAGATCTTGGACCCATTTTATCAGAAGAAGACCAACCAAAAACTTCTGACTTCTATGGTGCCGAAGTTGCCTTGATAGCTTTGGGTGTTCTAACCATTTGTCGTGTCTTTGGCCTTGCTATTGGTGGGGACTTTGGCGGCATTGTTCCATTTGGCGGGTTGATTGTGGTGGGGTGTACTTTGCTATTGGCCTATCGTGCCTATCGTAACCTCATGGTTTTGCGCGTTGCGCTTCCGTTGGCAATTTTGTTCCATGGCTACATTGTCTTGGCAAATTGGGCCGGGGGCTTCCCAACTGTTTCCGTCGTTTTGTTTGCTTTTATGCTTCTTTTGGCTGTGTTGGCTAAACCCATTTATCGAAGCGACGCAGACAGCCGGTTTGAATTCTCAGACCTTTGGGACGAATTCTTTGCTGGCCTCATGCCACCGACCATTTTGATCTCGTTCGCTTTGGGGTCGATCCTGTTGGGCTTTGCAACACCAGCCGAGGCCGCCGCAATGGGCGCTTTTGGTTCGATCCTTTTGTCAATTGGGTACCGCAAATTTACGGTCCCCGGATTCTTTGACAGTATGATCAAAGCACTGGAAATCACGGTTTTGATCATGTTCCTTGTGGCGGCTTCAAACTTCTTTGGGGCCGAGTTTTCAAACCTTGGAACCCCCAAAATGTTGACAGAGATGCTTTTGGGGCTGGATATGTCACCCTACCTAATCCTTCTGATGGTGATGGCGTTGATCTTCGTTCTTGGCTGGCCACTAGAATGGGTGCCGATCGTGTTAATTGTTGTGCCTGTGCTTCTGCCAACGGTTTTGGCTTTGGATATCCACGGCTTGAACCGTTACGACCTTATGGTTTGGTTTGGCATTCTTGTTGCGGTGAATTTGCAAACTGCGTGGTTGTCACCGCCTGTGGCCTTGTCGGCATACTTCCTCAAGGGCGTAGTTCCAGACTGGGATCTCAAAGATATCTACTTAGGTATGATGCAGTTCATGCTAATACAGCTCATCGGATTAACATTGATCTTCCTCTTCCCACAGATCGTTCTGTGGATGCCAAACCACGTCTTTGGTCAATAGCAGGGCACGATGAACTGAGATCAATAGCTGTGATCAGTTTGCCAACCATGCCAATCGAAGGCCCCTCAAATAGGGGCGGCCTTCGATCCGTGTCTGGGAGGTAACGCGGCTTTGCTGGCCACTTTAAGTCAAAGCGGATTTGCAATGACAGCGCTTGGCCTGCCGTTGCATGTGACCTGATAGAAAAAATGTCTGACCAGTTTTTGCGTGGTGCAAACTGGGCATTTGGCTACACTGCCAATCAAAATACTACGTGGAGTTTACCGCCCGTTGAAAGCCTTAGCCGACTGAAAAGTCACTATAAATCGGCCTTGATAGATTGGGCTGTTTCACCAAAAGGGTTCCACCAGGTCTTATGCTTTTGGCCGCGCCCTATCAGTTGTTCGATCTCAAGTCAGGTATAGCGTATCATCCAGAGGCTTGTGTTTTGATCAATAAGAGACGGGCGTGCGCTTGCCGCAGGGGTATCCTCTTTGGGTGTATACAAGTCTGATCAGAGATTGAAGTTTACCAATCGTCAACGTAGAATATCGGACTTTACCAGCCGGACTTGTCAGTTCTATCTGCGCAATTGGTAGATGGTTTGTGTGTTTGGTTGTGCCTGACGATTGATTTTGGTTGCCGACAGTGCCCGGGCCTTGGAAGCCGATGAGCTTTAAGATCATCAACGATCGTGCATTTGTAGTCTCTGAATTTTATTCAATCTTCGAAATCTTCCCATTGCCAGAATCGTCTTTTTGAGGTTATACGCAAGTATCTACTAATAAATGGGAAAGAAAGTCTCATTAAGTAATAAATGAGGTATTTTTGGACTTTGACTATATCATAATTGGCGCTGGATCTGCGGGATGCGCAGTTGCGAACCGTCTTAGTGAAAACGGTCAATATCGGGTGGCCGTACTTGAGGCGGGGGGGCGCGACAGCAATCCTTGGATCCATGTACCGGTTGGGTATTTCAAAACAATGGGGAATCCAAAAACTGACTGGCGCTATGTTGCGCAGAAAGATCCCGGTTTGAATGGCCGCGCGATCCCATGGCCCCGGGGCAGGGTGCTTGGCGGGTCAAGTTCGATCAACGGGCTTTTGTATGTGCGTGGACAACCGCTTGATTTCAATCATTGGCAGCAACTGGGCAACGCTGGCTGGGGCTGGGATGATGTGTTGCCGTATTTCAAGCGCTCTGAAACATGGAAAGGCGATACCGCTGATCCCGAGATGCGTGGCACTGATGGCCCGTTGTCTGTCTCTCCGACAGGCCTTAAGCGGGACGTTGTCGATAAATGGATTTCAGCTGCGGTGGCAGCAGGTTACCGCAAAACCGAAGATTATAACGGAACCGACCAAGAGGGTGTTGGCTACTTCCAACTGACATTAAACAAGGGCAAGAGATGCAGCTCGGCTGTGGCTTATCTCAATCCGGCCCGAGGGCGTGCAAACCTGACGATCTTTACGCATATGCAGGTGGAAAAATTGGTCATCGAAAACGGTCGTGTGACGGGAGTCACTGCCAAGCACAAAGGCCAGCCGGTGCATCTGAACGCGGCGCGAGAAGTCATCTTATCGGCGGGGGCCATCGGATCGCCGCAGATATTGATGTTGTCGGGGATCGGGGATTCGGGCGAGCTTGGTGCGGTTGGTATTACGGCACAAAAGCATCTGCCAGGCGTGGGAAAAAATCTGCAGGACCATTTGCAGGCCCGTCCCATTTTTAAAACAGATCTGTCGACAATCAATATCGAAACCAACAATTATTTTAAACAGGCGATCATTGGGTTACAGTATTTGCTGCGCCAAACCGGGCCAATGACCATGGCCGCCAGTCTTGGCACTGGGTTTTTGAAAACTGATGATCGGCTGGAAACACCAGATATTCAATTTCATATCCAACCCTTTAGCGCAGATAACGCGATTGAGGGCCCGCATGCCTTTTCGGCCTTTACCGCGTCGGTGTTGCAACTGCGCCCTGAGAGCGTGGGACATCTGAAATTGGTTTCTGCTAACGCCGATGATCATCCTGAGATACATCCGAACTATCTGGCCACGGAAACGGACCAGAACACCATCGTCAAGGGCATCCAGATTGCGCGCAAGATTGCGCAATTTGAACCATTGAAGGCGCATGTCACCGAAGAGTATCAACCCGGTCACGAGGTTGGGATGGATGATTATGACGCGACTTTAAACTGGGCGCGCAACACGGCGGTTACAATCTACCACCCCACGGGAACCTGTAAAATGGGCAGCGACCCGATGGCTGTGGTCGATCATCGTCTGCGGGTGCACGGTTTGCAGGGCTTGCGAGTGGCGGATGCGTCTATCATGCCAGTGATCACCTCGGGCAATACCAATGCGCCGGCGATAATGATCGGCGAGAAAGTCTCAGACATGATTTTAGAGGATGCAGCGTCATAATGGATTATTTATGGGATATCGTACAGATCGTCTTTGCCGATATCATTTTGTCGGGTGACAATGCGCTTGTCATTGGCATGGCGGCGGCAGGGTTGTCGCCGGAACTGCGCAAGAAGGCTATTTTCTGGGGCATGGCGATGGCGGCAGGGCTGCGCATTTTCTTTGCTATAATCGCCAGTTACTTGATCAGCATTCCGGGTATCTTGTTTGTTGGTGGGTTGCTGTTGTCGTGGGTTTGCTGGCGGTTTTTTCTCGAAATTCGCGAGCAGCAAGCTGAGGATGATGCGGCGGGCGAGGGATTGGATGAGGAGGACAACGGCTCAGGAAAGTCACTTTGGAGCGCCTTGGTGACAATCACAATCGCCGATGTTTCGATGTCGATTGACAATGTCTTTGCAGTGGCTGCGATTGCCCGCGAGGACACAAGCTTGTTGGTATTTGGTTTGAGTCTGGCTATCGTGTTTATGGCCTTTTTTGCTACGATCATTATGAAAGTTATGACCAAATATCCTTGGCTGTGTTGGGCTGGCTTGGTGTTTTTGGTCTATCTTTCTTTCGAATTGTTGCTTGATGGCTGGCCGTCTTTCAAACTGCTTATCGGGTTGGGGGGCATATGACGGTCCCCAAGTTGTTGCCTGATTGGGATCCCAAAGATATCTATCAGGGCATGGCGTGATATGAGATGATCCAGCCGACAGGATTGCTTTTGTTTTTCAACCGCCCACAGGCTGCCTTGTGGCTCTGTGCGGATATCTAAGGGACGTGAAATTTAAAACTCTATGATTGTTTGAAGATGGCACTTTTGCCACCCTCACCAATCTTTTGAATATGAATGACGTGACAAGGGACGCGGTGCGTGCCCAGTTCAATAAAGACTGTGAATAGGAGACCGAAATGCCGCTGCAATACCTAAAAAAAGCGCCGAAAACCTCAAAGAGTGACGCAAGTGATGTGAACGAAGTTGTTCAAAATATCCTAAACGAAATTGAGCAGGGTGGCGATGAGGCGGCGCTGAAATATGCCCGTAAATTTGATAATTACGATGGTAATATCGAGCTTACAAAAGCAGAGATTGAGGCTGCAATTGCCCTTGTGCCTGAACGGCTCAAGGCCGATATCCGCTTTGCGCATGATAACGTCAAACGCTTTGCTCAAGCCCAAAAAGCCACTTTGGCAGATATTGAATACGAGGTGATTCCAGGATTGATTGCCGGTCAAAAAAGTATCCCCGTCCGGGCGGCGGGCTGCTATATCCCCGGGGGCAGGTATTCGCATATTGCCTCGGCGATTATGACGGTCACAACCGCAAAAGTTGCGGGTTGCAAAAATATTGTCGCCTGTTCGCCGCCTCGTCCCGACGTTGGGATTGCACCGGCGATTGTCTATGCGGCGCATATTGCTGGTGCAGACCGCATTATGGCGCTCGGCGGCGTGCAAGGGATCGCTGCGATGGCCTTTGGTCTTTTTGGCCTGCCGAAAGCGGATATCCTTGTCGGTCCCGGAAATCAGTTTGTCGCTGAGGCCAAGCGGATCCTGTTTGGCCGTGTAGGGATTGATATGGTGGCCGGTCCCACCGATAGTCTGGTTCTGGCAGATGCTACCGCCGACCCTTTGGTGGTGGCAACTGATCTGGTTGGCCAAGCCGAACACGGCTATAATTCACCGGTTTGGCTGGTGACGGATGATCGTTCGTTGGCTGAGAAAGTCATGGGGTTTATGGACGGCTTGATCGCTGATCTGCCCGAGTTGAACCGGCAGAATGCCGAAGCCGCATGGCGCGATTATGGCGAGGTTATTCTGTGCGAAAACCGCGAAGAAATGGTGGCGACCTCGGATGATTACGCCCCCGAGCATTTGACTGTGCAAGCACTGGATTTGCCGTGGTGGCTCGATCAATTGCAATGCTATGGATCGCTGTTTTTGGGTGAGGAAACTACTGTGGCTTTCGGCGACAAGGCATCGGGCACTAACCACGTGCTGCCCACCTCAAGCGCGGCCAATTATACTGGTGGCTTGTCGGTACACAAATATATGAAAATTGTGACTTGGCAAAAATCAACACGCGAGGCGTCAAAGCCCGTGGCGGAAGCCACAGCTCGAATTTCGCGCCTCGAAGGTATGGAGGCGCATGCCCGCTCTGCGGATATTCGTCTGCACAAATACTTTCCCGACGAAGAGTTTGATCTGACAGCGCAGGGGTAACGTCGTGACAGATGGCTTGTTTGATCTAAGTGGAAAGACCGCCTGTGTGACCGGGGCCAGTGCCGGGCTTGGGGAATATGCGGCGCGGTTTTTGGTACAATGCGGCGTGGCCGTTGTCGGGGTGGCGCGGCGCGGCGACCGGCTGCAGCAGTGGCAACAAGCCAGTGGCGGGCGGACTGCAGCGGTTGTGGCTGATCTGTCCGATACCGCCGCTGTGCCGGATGTGGCCCGCCAGGTGTGTGCGGCTTTCGGTCCACCCGATATCTTGATCAACGCAGCTGGCATCAACACCCGCCAAGCTGCGGGTGAGGTGACGCCGCAAGGCTGGGCGGTCACGCTGGATCTGAATTTGACAACGCCGTTCTTTCTGGCGCAAAACTTTGCCGAGAGGATGCAAGACAAAGGGTGGGGGCGGATTATTAACTTTGCCTCATTACAGACCTTTCGGGCCTTTCCTGGCGGCATTGCCTATGGGGCCAGCAAGGCCGGCGTGGCCCAAATGACCCGGGCCATGGCTGAGGCGTGGTCGCCGTTTGGCATCAACGCCAATGCCATTGCGCCGGGGTTTTTTAGGACCGAATTGACGGCTGCGGTGTTTGACGATTCTGAACGCTCGGCCCGAAACGCCGCACAGACCTGTATTGGTCGCAACGGCGTTGTCGAAGATTTGGCAGGTCCGCTGCAGTTTCTATGCTCCGATGCCTCTGCCTATGTCACTGGGCAAATACTATCTGTTGATGGGGGATATACTGCAAAATGAAAGCCTTGGTTTACACCGGCGTCGAGACGCTGAGCTTTGATGATGTTCAGGACCCCATTGCGCGAGACGCCGAGGTGTTGGTCAAGATTGACAGTGTCGGGATTTGTGGCTCAGATATGCATGCGTTTTTGGGCCATGATCGGCGCCGTCCCGCTCCGCTTATTCTGGGTCATGAGGCAGCAGGCGTTGTTGTTGGTGGGTCCTCGGCTGGTCTGCGGGTGACCCTGAACCCACTGGCAGCCTGCGGTCATTGCCGGGCCTGCAGTGAGGGACGCGATAATTTGTGCCCGGATCGCCAAATCATATCAATGCCCCCGCGCGAGGGTGGATTTGCGCAGTATGTGGTGATCCCTGAGGCAAATATCGTCACGGTTCCTGACAATTTCTCGTTAGAGAAAGCCAGTCTTGCCGAACCGATTGCCTGTGGCTGGCATGCGGTGCGTCTGGCGCAAGAGGCGCTGGATCGCGCGCTGCCCAACGCGCAGTGTCTGGTGATCGGTGGTGGGGCCATTGGTGTCGGTGCGGCCCTGTCGCTGCGTGCAGCCGGAGCCACCGAAATTACAGTGTCCGAGCCCAATGAAATTCGGCGGGCCTATCTTTTGCAACACACTGACCTTGCCGTGGTAGATCCCGCATCGCTGAATAGCAATGTGGCTTTTGATCTGGTGATCGATGGGGTGGGGTTTGCCCAAACCCGCGCCACAGCCTGCGCCGTCACTCGCCCGGGTGGGGTGATCATGCATATCGGTCTGGGGTCTGCCGAAGGCGGGGTGGATGTCCGGCGGCTGACGCTGCAGGAAATTAGCTTTATCGGCACCTATACCTATACCGCGGCGGATTTTCGTGCCACCGCGCAGGCGATGTGCAAGGGCCGTCTCGGGGCGCTGGATTGGTATGAGACCCGCCCGCTTGAGGCCGGCGCGCAGGCGTTTAAAGATATTCGAAAAGGTCAGGTGCAGGCGCCTAAAATCATCCTAAAGCCCTGACGGTTCGCCCTGACGGTTCGCCCAAGCCACGCGCGCAGCCGAACCCTCGATGCTTTTTACTAGTGGGGGCCTGCGATGCCGAAATCTGTGATTTTGATATCTTATGGGGCGTAGGGGTCAGACAACTTGCTGTCGCAACTGTTGCAGATGCGCGCTTAGATCCCGGGCGCTGACGGTTGCCTGGGTGACCAATGTGTCGAAATGCTTGGTAAAGATCTGGATCCGGTCGCGGTCGCGAAAGGCCACATTTTGCGTGCCGACATACAGCACGCTGAGCAGCGGTCCGAAAATGGTCAGCGGTGCAGAATACAACATTCGGGAATCGAACAAATAGATGCGGACCCGCGGGTAAAATTGATCGCATAACGCCACAAGATTATCGATCTGCGCAACCCGTAATTGGCGCGAAATCCCGCGGTAATAGCCTTCGGCGCGGGCAAAGCTGTCCAACTCATATACCGGCAGGGCAATTTCATAATCCGATGCCGATCGCCGCATCCATGTCAAACGGTCGTTTGAGGCGTTGATCGCCTGTTGGCTGGTGCGGCCCAGATGCGGGGTGTATTCCCATTCAAGCATCTCGGGAGTTTTGAACATATCGGGCAGGGTCGCGGGAACATGACGAATTTTAAAACCTTCGGCCTCTTTATGCCAGGCAAAAATCTGTTCGTCGATCAAGGCGCGCGCCGCAGTGGTCAGGCTTAACGCATCTGCCAAAAGGTCTGCGGCACTTTCAGGCCGGTCCGACAGCGATAGCAACCAGTCGGCTGAAACTCTGAGGGCCGCAGCACAGGCCCCGATCACCTGGGCGTTAGGCAG
>Ga0115562_1003229_pt1 | contig 10926 bp, 3 predicted proteins | sample COGITO_mtgs_1105_6_FD_87200 | JGI IMG/M metagenome (GOLD analysis project Ga0115562, IMG submission 87200) | Pelagic marine microbial communities from North Sea - COGITO_mtgs_110516 | ecosystem: Environmental > Aquatic > Marine > Epipelagic | place: Germany:Helgoland, sampling site Kabeltonne...
AAAAATACTAAAAAAAACAAATAAAACGATAATGGATATAAACGCTAGTATATATGTAGAATAATTGACCTTTACTTTGTTGGATTTAATTATTGATAAATCGTGAGGTCTGAAATCTGCTGCATAATTTAAACCAGGGAAATTACTAAAATAACTATTAAAACTTTTCATATAATCAGCCATTCTATATATAGTATTAAGTTTTTTTTCTATAAAAAAGACAGTATGCTTTTGATGATACTATATTACTTTTATCTTTTACCTCATTAACATCTATATCATCGTATAAATACCATTTCCCATTTTGGTTCTTAATATAAGCATTGTAATGACCACCGTCGGTTCCACCAATGTGATTACAAACTCCTATTAGATGATAAACATATGAATCAGGGTTGTAGCCTTCAACATAGGATGTCATGTCTAGATTATCAATTGGAAAATCAATGTGTGTATTATTTTTTTTTAATGTTTGTGTAAAACGTTTAATGTCTATAATCATTATTTTAGGCAAGCTCCAAAACGTAAGTTTTTTTATTATATTTTCTTTTGTATTGGTTTTTTCATTATACCATGCATTGTCATGTTCTAGTAATTCTTCTTCTAAATAATTATTAAAACAATTATATAAATTAGGGTTGTCTACATTTGGGATAGACAGACTAATGTTCATAAAAGGTTCAGGTGTAGAACTTAGTAGTTTATCTCCACTGACAGAAACTATATTGGATACATGTATTCCATAAAAGTATGTTAATATTTCAGAAAATTCTTTTTTATACATTGTTTTCATCATTTCGTAGCAGGTTTTAGCGATTTTATCTCTTTCATTTATAATAGAACCATCTATGGTCATATTAACTTCTCTTGCTAAGGCGGTATGAAAACAATCAATACTAAATAGAAGAAACTCAGGTAGATCATTTTGTGCTATACCTGTAAATATGTCTTTATCTTTAATATGTGATATTTTTCTTACAGCATTTATAAATCTACCAGGACATATAGAACAATTTTTGTTAAAGATAATTTGTCTTAAATTATTGGCTTCAATTAATAAGATACTTTCGGGTTTATTATTTAATTTTTTTAAAAGATTATCGTTATCAAATAATAGATTTAGTTCATTAATATTAAATAAGCATTGCATGGCAGAATTGATAAAACATGTGTTTCCTAAATTTTGAAGACCTGACAATCCTTTATCAGAGTATTTATCAGCGTATTTATCAGCCATTATTTATACTGGAATAATAATATTTAAACATATTTTGTTATAATATAATATGAATACAAATACAAATACAAATACAAATACAAATACAAATACAAATACAAATACATTAATGAATTATATTAATTATTCTAGAGAAAATCAAAGAATTTATCGTTACATTTTAGAGAATACATGTGATAACGATCGCAATATGAAGAATTTAATATCAAGAGAGATGGAGATATCTAATAGAAATCTCAATCGTATATACCCAACCCAGAGTAGACCTAATCAGCAATTTAACACCAATAGATTTAACACCAATGGATTTAACACCAATGGATTTAACGCCAATGGATTTAACACCAATAGATTTAACACCAATGGATTTAACACCAATGGATTTAACGCCAACACAATAAACTCTTTACCTGTTAGAGTAACGCCGACATTTAATCAGATAAATGATACAACTACAACATCAAACTATTCAGAATTGTCTCAAGAGGAAAGAGAACGATATCCCAATTGTTCCATAACATTAAATAACTTTACAGATGATACGCGTGTTATGAAAATTAATCATTGCGGTCATGTATTTTCAGAAGAAGGTTTAAGAGGACATTTTAACAATAGTGTTACATGTCCTATTTGTAGACACGATATAAGACATTACGATAATTCAGAACGATTCTTGACGGTTTTACGTAGCGAGTTACAGGATGCATTAATTGATAACTCGTTTAATGTTGATATATCCAATGATACATTAATAATATCATATTCGCTATATGGTAATTACAATTAAAATTGAATATAACTATATTTTTATAAGATATAATTATACTAATGTTACAAGACGTAAAATTAATAGATTTTAAAACATCTGAAATCAATACAGAAAAACAGCAATTTGGTAAATGTAATTTGATATTCAGGATTCAGATGTTTGGTATAAATGAGAAGGGTGAAACATTCTCTATTTTCGTAGATGATTTCAAACCTTTCTTTTATATTAAAACACCTCAAAAATGGAATAGGAAAAACGTAAACGAATTCACTAATTATTTAAAGATGCATATTGGTGAATATTATGAGGATAGTATATCAGCGGTTTTATTTATAACAAAAAAGAAATTGTATGGTTTTGACGGACAGACATATCATAAATTTATGTTAATACGATTTCATAATATGAGATGCTATAATAAAGTGAAGAATATGTGGTATCATGAAGATAAAGAAAAAGAAAATAGATTTGACAAATCGCGCGGTGCTTGGTGTTTGAAACCACAAGGATTTAAATATAAGAAAAATGAACCAAGTTTATATTTGTATGAATCAAATATAGCGCCTATTTTGAAATTCTTTCATAGAATGAACATAAGTCCATCTGGATGGATTCAAGTAGATTCAAATAATATTGAAAAGCACAACAATAAATCGACCAATTGCAAGTATGAATTTTCAGTTCCGTTTTTGAAAATTGTTTCTCTTACCGAAAAAGAGACGATGGTCCCCTATAAAATATGTAGTTTTGATATAGAAGCGAGTAGTAGTCATGGTGATTTTCCATTGGCAATTAAAAAATACAAGAAGAATGCTTACAACTTTATGGAAATTTTTGATGAAGAGCCTGCGCAAGCGAAAAAAAGTAATATTCTTGAAATGCTGATAACAAGATTTATAAAAACAATGTTTGGATACGATAACATGAATGATGTAGATAATGTTTATCCTAAAATAATGCCATCCGAGACTGATTTAGAAGGTATAATAAGCAATATTTTAGATAAGAATATATCGCAATTTAAAGTAGACACCGAAGAATTGATAGAAGAGGAAGAGGTGGAGGACGATGAAGAGAATCAGGATGAGATGAAAAAGACGAGAGCACGAAAATGTAACAACGATAAAACAATTATAGAAAATTTACTTGATAATTATGTGCGTGAACGTAAGGTTGATATAATTAAACGTGCATTTAATAGTGAGCTTCCTTCACTTGAAGGAGATAAGGTTACATTTATTGGATCAACATTTATTAAATATGGCGAAGATAAACCCTATTTAAATCATTGTATTTCGTTGGATACATGTTGTGACATTGAAGGTGCTGAAATAGAATGTTATAAAAAAGAAAAGCAATTGTTGTTTGCATGGCAAAAATTAATACAACGCGAGGACCCGGATATTATTATTGGTTATAATATTTTTGGATTTGATTATTCGTTCTTGTTCGACAGAGCACTTGAACACGGTGATGGATGTGTGGAAAAGTTTCTAAAACTGACGCGAAATATAAATGATTCTGCAGGTACGCCGCCCGACCCATTAGGTTGGCGACCGCAAACAAAATGGAAAATTCAAGAAACCACTACGTTTCTTGCGAGTGGGGAACATAATTTAAAGTATTTTGATATGACAGGGCGTCTACAAATAGATTTATATAATTTGTTCAGAAGGGATTACACTATGGATTCTTATAAATTAGATTTTGTCTCAGGATATTTCATTGGAGATATTGTAAAATCTCTTGAATACAAGGATAATAAAACCGTAATTCATAGTAAAAATTTACATGGTTTGGAAAACAATAATTATGTAGTTTTTGAAGAAATAGGACACTCAAGTGATATGTATTTGGAAGGTCGTAAATTTTCAATAAAGAATCTGGATTCTAATGCAGGAACATTTGAAATTAATGCAATAATAGAACCGGACATGAATAAACAGGTTAAATGGTGTTTGGCAAAAGATGATGTCAGTCCGCAAGACATCTTTAATTTAACCAATAAAGGTCCTGAGGAGCGTGCAATTGTAGCAAAATATTGTATTCAGGATTGTAATTTAGTGCAAAATCTGTTAAGCAAGATAGATGTCATAACAGGATTTATAGAAATGGCGAATATTTGTAGTGTTCCGATGAGTTATTTAGTTTTGAGAGGACAAGGAATAAAGCTAACCAGTTTTATAGCTAAAAAATGTCGCGAAAAAGAAGTAGCTATTCCAGTATTGGAAAAATGTTCGGATGATGACGGATATGAAGGGGCAATCGTGTTAGAACCAAAGTGTAATATTTATACAGATGACGATCCGGTTGCAGTTTGTGATTACAGTTCGTTATATCCTTCGTCTATGATAAGTGAGAATATTTCGCATGATAGTAAGGTTTGGACAAAAGAATATAATTTGGAAGGTGAATTAATATGTGAGACAGGTGACAAGGATTGTAGTGGTAATTATATGTACGATAATTTAAAAAATTATAAGTATGTAGATATAACATATGATACATATGAAAAGATAAGAAAGACGCCAAAGGGCGCGGAAATTAAAATAAAAAAGGGATATAAAATTTGTCGTTTTGCACAATTTCCACATGGATATGCTGTTATGCCTTCTGTATTAGATGAATTGTTGGCTGCGCGAAAAGCAACGAAAAAACTTATCAAAACAGCTCCAAATGAGTTTATGGCAAATATTTATGATAAGCGTCAATTGTCTATTAAACTTACAGCAAATTCATTATACGGTCAATGTGGTGCTAAGACAAGCACGTTCTATGAAAAAGACGTAGCAGCATCAACAACGGCAACGGGTAGAAAGTTATTGATATATGCCAAAAACATTGTGGAATCGGTTTATAAAGATAAAGTCTGTAGTACGAGTAAAGGAGAGATTAGAGTTGATGCGGAATATGTTTATGGAGATACTGATTCGGTGTTCTTTAAATTTAACCCCACAGATCTTGACAATAACAAAATAGTAGGCAAAGATGCCTTACAAATTACTATTGAACTGGCTCAAGAAGCAGGTGAATTGGCGACGAAATTTTTAAAATATCCACATGAACTTGAATATGAAAAAACATTTACACCATTCATCTTGTTATCAAAGAAGCGTTATGTAGGCATGTTATATGAAACCGACATAAATAAATGTAAGCGTAAAAGTATGGGAATAGTATTAAAACGAAGAGACAATGCTCCGATAGTGAAGGATGTTTATGGTGGTATAGTAGATATTCTGATGAAAGAACAAAATATAAATAAAGCGATATCGTTTACGAAAGATTCTATTGCGGAACTCACATCGGGAAAAACACCATTAGATAAACTAGTTATTACAAAATCGCTTCGTTCAAATTATAAAAACCCGAACCAAATTGCTCATAAGGTATTGGCGGAAAGAATTGGCAAACGTGACCCAGGTAATAAACCAAAGGCGGGTGACCGCATCAAGTTTGCATATATTAAAAGCGATGAAAAATTGCAAGGAAACAGAATAGAACTACCTGAATATATTAAAGAAAATAAACTAGAAATAGATTACTCGCATTATATTACAAATCAAATAATGAAACCATGTCAACAATTGTTTGCATTGGTCTTGGAAAAATTGCCTGAATATGAAGAAAGAGAATCTAATTATGGAAAAAAACTTGAAATTATAAGACAAAAATATGGGGGAGACGAAGAGAAATTTGAAAAGAAAGAAGAAGAGTTAAGAGGTAAAGAAATCAAAGAAATTTTATTTGATTGCTTTATACCAAAGAAAACGAGGACTAAGAAAGGAACATCAATTGTTCCCTCATATATTCCATCAGATATTCCGTCAGATGTTCCATCATTTTATATCTAAGATTTTATAATAAGTTTTTTTGGTTTTCGTTTTTTTTTAGGTTTTTCATATGATACGGTATCTTTCATCCATTCTAATATAGGCTGTGTAGACGAGGACGTTATCAATCTTTTAAGATATTTATAAGGTTCAATATTTATACGATATCCATCATCATTATTATAAAGCAATGAATATTTGGGTATTTTATTTAGTTGAATAGAAGGTGGTTTTATAAAATAAAATTCATTAAGTCTTATTTCATTCAGTAATTTAAATGTTACCGGTTCTCCCTTAGTTATCAATACAATAGGTAACTCATACACAATAGCTAATATTCTAATATCAAGTTCGGTTAAATAGTAATCACCTGTGATTATTAGATCTTCTAATCTAATTTTATTTTGTAATACTTTTTGTAATAAATATCGTTTGCCTTGGCTTTCTAATATTATTCTTACTTCATTAGCGTATGGCTTAAAAAATTTACCTATATATTCTCTTGCGAGAATAGATTTTAAATCATTGACACTTACTTTTTCTTTTTTAAAATCATTAATAATGTCTACCATTATTCTAAAAGAACATTCTTCACTATTTTTGTAAGTTTGCATCATTGTTTTTGAATTAAATAATTTAGTAGAAAGTGTTTTACCTATTAAACTTAATGGTATTCTTTTTCTTGCCATAATACATTCTTCCAATTCTTCATCTAATTTTTTAGACAAACTCATGTTGTTGCTTAGATTCAAATGAACGTTAGGCTGAATGTCATCAAATACATTATGTTTCGTGTAATAATTAGATTGTCTCGGTATTAGATTTTCAAAATATTCTTGCGTTAAAAACATTTCTAATAAAATTATTTCGTCTTCTTTTAGATTATAGTGGACCGGTTTTAATGATAAATATATTTGTGGTTTTAATATAAAGTTTCTTATAAGATTATATCTTAATAATTCATCGGATAATCTACCAAAATATATTTTTTCATTGTCTATATTGGTTATTAAATGTTTTTTTGGTATAACTAATAAGCATTTATTATCATCCATTAAACAAAATTTGTTATCATTACAATTAGGATTATTATAACATGTCGTTAATTCGTTAATGTAGTTAATTATTGTATCATCGTAACCTTCTGTAAATTTAATAAAATTAATTGTTAATTTTTTTAAAATTAAAACTAATTCATCTAATTTTTCTGTGTATAATTTTTCATTATCATTAATTGTTTCTTCTATTACTTTTCTGGTTTCATAATTTTCAGGATCTAATAACAAACCTTTTATGGTTATTCTAAAAACATTATAAAAATTGGTTTCTAACTTTATTTTTTTAACATACAATTCTCTTTCAGTATCTTTTGCGTCAGTAGTTAAGGTTTCAGAATCTAGTGTGATATGATTATAATCGCTAATTGGTTCTAATTCATCCATTACGGTATTGTCTTCTGGTGTTTCTATCATAACAAATTGGTTTGTTTCAGTAATAATACCTACGACTAAATTATCTTCCAATACTTTTTTAACCGGTTTACAAGGTATTTTAAGTTTTTGGGATATTTCCATTAAAAAATTCTTTGTTGATATATAATCATTCCATATATCATCTGAATCCATATATTTATATGGTATATCTAATAAAAGGTTGGATTGTAGTGTAGGTACAAAACCTGTAAATCCTTGATTTGTAACCATAAGTCCAATAACTTTACCATTATAATTAATAATTTGCATATCAACATCATAATCTAATGTTTTCAATAATTTTATAATTTCTATAGAAGATAAATTTTCTTTGAATTCATAAACCAAATTACTTCGTTTAGGTTTACATTGTATTTCATAAATTTTTTTAATAAATTTAATAGCACGTTTTACATTAGGTAAAAGATTCTTATCGTATTCAGAGAATGCCTTCTTTATTTGTATTTCATTATTTTCACCATTAGTGTAAATGTAAATAGGTTCATAATATTCATTATTTTTATACAGAAATAATGTGCTTTTATTAGTATTATATGAGTTATTTGAATAGAAGTTAGTGGGACAAATAACATTAATATCATTCGTTAAATCGTTATTGGTTTCTTCAAGTATAACCAAATTAATACCACGTTTGAATAATAATTCATTTGGAGTTGTTATAATATCCCATAGATAAGTGTGGTCTATTATTATGGTTTCATTTTTTAAATAAAATATGAAATTAATATAAGCTTTTATAATGTTCGTAAGAGATTTTATTTGATTTTTATTTGAGAAATCTACTGTTTTATATAAATAAGATGTTTTATAATCGTTTATATCAACTTCTATATCATTATTATAGAAAATAGAAGGTAAATTCCCATTGTGAAAAGTTAAAAATGTATCCAAAGACAGCGAGTTTATGATTCTATCTTTCATTTCTTTAATAGATAATACCTTATCTTTGGCTAATGAATCGGCAAAACATGCAATGAAAGATTGATTTTTGCTTGATTCAACACCTTTTCTTAAAATATATGGCTTATATTTTATTATTTTATAATTATCACGACTGCGTTCATTGCTATCAAATCCGAAAAACACCTCTAGACTTAATGGTATATATCCCCATCTATTTTGTTCTAAGGGCATTTTTTCGGGACCTTTAATATATTCATCGTCTTTTACATTAATTTTTAAAATCTTGGGTTTTCTTTTATCTGTATCGGTTAGGCATTCTTTTCTTCTGTCTTCTTGTGATTTACTATCCCACGCCTTAAAACAGCATGGCACGCACAATCCATCAGGATGAGAATCGTCTTTTGTAAATCCTGGATATGTAGTAACGTAATTACCGTCTTTATCAACATTTGGAGAATTGTTGACATCTCTACCCTTGAATTCGTATATATAAGCGCCTTTAGGAACTTTTTTCGCACCAAATGGTATTACTTTACCACCACATTTTCCAGCTTTAACATCTTCTTCTGTTAGAGAAACGTTATTTTTTAGACACCAATATCTAGGACATATATACCAATGTTGTTTAGATTTACTAGAACCATATCTAAGTGCTTCTTTATAAGAACCCGGATGTTCCTTGTCTATTTTAGCTTTTTCTTCGTCGGTCAAAATTACTGGTTGTCGCCTATAATTTGATGGACATAATCTTGAATATGCATTATATTTACCTTCTTTTTTTGTTAAAAACAATTTTGGATCTCTTTCTTGTAATCTTTTTTCAAAAGGATTAGGATTAGATAATTTTAATCCTGTTAAATCTGTTTCCATATCGTCATCGTCACTATCGGTGTCATCACCACCACCTTTTATGTCTTCTTCGTCGTCGTCGTCTTCGTCTTCGTCTTCGTCTGAGCTGAGCGGTGTAGGTGATTCAAAATCATCTATAACCATATCACCGACGTCTTCCGCGTCATCATCGTCTTCATCTACGATGTCAATATCGCCCGCGTCTTCCACGTCATCTTCCATGTCATCTTCCACGTCATCTTCCACGTCATATTCGTCTTCATCCACGATGTCAATATCGCCCGCATCTTCCGCGTCATCTTCCACGTCATCATCGTCTTCATTCACGATGTCAATATCGCCCGCGTCTTCCACACCATCATTGTCTTCATCCACATCATCCATATCTATTTTGTCTTTTTTGATACTATCATAAAGCTCTGCTTTTGTTGTAGGAGGAGACAATTTTACTTCTTCAGGTTCTGGTACACTGGGTGTTTTAATTATTAATTTTTTAGGTTTAGATTTAGATTTAGATTTAGATTTAGATTTAGATTTAGATACGGTGGGTGTAGGTGTAGGTCTAGGTGTAGACAATTCTTCGCTGATAGTTTTTGGTGGTTCGGGGGGAGGAGAGGAAGGAGTAGGTGGTTCGGGTGGAGGAGGAGAAGGAGTAGGTGGTTCGGTTGATTTAGATTCTGGTACACCTTGCACATCAAAAGTTTTTGATTCTGATACACCTTGCACATCAAAAGTTTTTGATTCTGATACAGCTATAGGTTTCGGTTTAAACATATCACTCTTGTCATCGCCCACAGCACCATCACCCGCTGCATCGGCACCATCATCCTCATCATCATCATCATCATCATCATCATCATCATCATCATCAAATAACTGATCTAATATATTGGATTGTTTACCTAAACTAATCGGTTTAGGTGTTATTTGTGGTGTTTCTTTAGCTTTATTGCCATCTTCAAAACTTTTTAATTTGTTATTACATAATGATTGCACTTCTTTGTCGTCAATAGTATCGGGTATTAAGCCTTGTGATAGTCTTATTAATGTATCTAAATAAATAGGTATAGTTTTGATATAATTAATATTATTTATGTTATTAACACTGATATTAATACTGTTTGTGTACTGCTCTTTTTTAATTATAACTTCAAATCCTGGATTAGATTTAACCTTTAATTTTTTGGAATCATTTATATCTAATTCAATTTGAACGCTGTTATAAAATTCTCTAATTTTTCTTTCAGCATCTTCTCTTAATAAAGAGAAATTTTGTTGTAATAAAGATACCAGTTCTTCTTGTGACTTTCTAAGACTTAATTGATTAGTAATAAATGCATTTAAACTATCCATTTCATTAAAATTAGAAACACGTTTAAATCTTAGAAATATTTCTTTATTTAGGTCATCTTTATAGACATTAAAAACATCATTTAAACAACCTAAATATTCGGAAACTACCATTTTTTTTTTGATTGACAAATTAATAAAATATGACATGTCATTAACTTCTATATTATCATTGTAAATACTTTCAAACATGGTAAATGTGTATCCACTTTGCTCTAAAAAGTTTTTAATAATAAGGATGATAGGATTAACATTTTTTTTAATAGTCTCTTGAAGTTGTATTAAGCTAACGGGAAATTTAAAATTCTGTATTTCAACCGAAATAGAACCGTCTTCTTTAAACGTACATATTATTTCCAAATCATTTTCGTCAATTAATAAACATGCCACACTTTTACTTTTACCAATTATTTTTTTAAATTTGAATATTTTAGCTTTGTTTAAAAATGGAATTTTGTTCCCATTTACTGCGGTTTTATCAGTAAATAATCT
>Ga0115562_1003230_pt1 | contig 10925 bp, 11 predicted proteins | sample COGITO_mtgs_1105_6_FD_87200 | JGI IMG/M metagenome (GOLD analysis project Ga0115562, IMG submission 87200) | Pelagic marine microbial communities from North Sea - COGITO_mtgs_110516 | ecosystem: Environmental > Aquatic > Marine > Epipelagic | place: Germany:Helgoland, sampling site Kabeltonne...
AACCTGCAGGGACAGGTTCTGAGGTATCCTCACAAAAGCAGTTTCGCAGGCGATTATTGGGATTCGGTTCATAAACTGCTCTCTTGTTGGTTTTTTTCGCAGGAGTTTGCTGGGAATATTGCAACGTAAAAGACTTCAAATATACAGGGGCACCCATCATAATTTATCCTCAGCGCAACGGGGTTAAATAGGTAAACTGTCTCTGAAATCTCTGAGAAATTTGTTACACTGCGTCTTTTTGACAGGAAACAAAGATGCTAAAACTCCACGGATTCTCTTCCAGTAATTACTACAACGTACCCAAGCTCGCCCTGCTTGAAAAAGGCCTACCGTTTGAAGAAGTCGTGTCCTATACCGGCGTCGGTCCGAAATACAGGCCTGAGTATCTGCAAAAGAGCCCCTTGGGCAAAGTGCCTTGCCTTGAGACACCGGAAGGCTTTATCAGCGAGTCCCGGGCGATCCTTGAATACATCGAGCGAGCGCATCCAGAACCTTCCCTGTTACCCGACACGCCGTTTGGTGTTGCCAAAGTACAGGAGTTCTCGCAGTTCATAGAGCTGTATTTTGAGCTGGTGGCACGCCGATTGATTCCGAACCTGCTAAGCGGCAGACAAGCGGATCCGGCGGTGCTTAAGGAAGTAGAATCAGGTCTTACTAAAGCAGCCGCTGCGCTGGCGACATTATCCAGCTTTGAAACCTTTGCTTATGGCGATCAGTTTACGCTGGCCGATATCGCCGCGATCCTGAACTTGCCCATCGTCCGCGACGTGGGTAACCGGTTCTTTAACAAAGATCCCTTGGCTGCAGTGCCCGGCCTGAGCGACTACTGCGCACGCATGGAAGAGCGACCCCACGTCAAAACCATCCGCGCCGATGCCGCAGCTGACAGACCGGGTTTTATGGCACATTTGAAGGAACTCTACGGGATTTAGCATAAAGAGGCGTACATAACGCCGTTTATAACCAATATTAGCTCTGAGTTTGGCTTGCTTAGTCAACTTTGCAACAGGGTTTTCACCGCATGTTTCACCCAAACGGCGCAGCTCATGTGTGATGCGTGGACTGCCATACACACCGCCACTTTGTACATAACTGGCTTTAATTTTTTAAGCAATCGTTCATTGTCTTTTGCTGCATGAGATTGAGGCTCTTTCAACCAAGCGTAAAACCGCTGCGGTGGACAGTTAACACCTTGCACATGGTGTTAACGCGGTAAACATCGTAAAAAATGAGCCCCGTCCTGTTGTGCTACCTAAACAACCACTGCTTTACAGCCTCCATATTTTGGATCACCACTTGTTGTGCTCTGGGATCGGCCGCAACCACATTGATGTCTATACGCATCATCTGCATCAGGTATGGTACCAGTGCACCACGCACTTGGATCAGCAAGCGCTTGTCACTCATACCGTAATCATTGGCAACAATGGCTTGTTGTTCTGGCGATAAACGTTGGTCAGGTGTAAAGCAAACATTAACCATAGTGTTCCATGCTTCGTCTTGTTCAATCGAATGCTTAGCCTGGCCATCGGACTCTGGTGTGCCGTAAAATCGGGTGAGTACAAAGTCACGGTAGTCGTTATTTTTTTCACAATAGGCGCGCACATGCCAACGCATGCCAGAGTGAACAATAGAGTGGGGCACTATAATTCGCCCGCCAGTATCTGGTGCATTCACCGAGCGATAATCCACTTCGAGTCGCAGTTTGTTGCGACAGGCCTTTACGACTTGGCGCAATACTTCTGGTCGAATACGATAAGTGGGCAGGGGAATTTTGTGGGTGTAGTCAAACCCTAGTGCCATGTATTCAAAGGTATTGACCAAATCATTATTACGATGGATTAATTGTAAATACTCATCTGCATCGCCTAATGTGACTTTGGGAGCAAAGGTTTCGGAAGGTTCGTAACCTTTAATGGATGAGTTATAGACTAAGTTACCAGGCCCGACCGAGCTGAGGTATTCATTGATATCTTTTGAGGCTTGTTGGCGACCAATGCCAAAGTAATCGATTAAATGCCCAGCGTTGAGTTTGCCTTCCCATAGCGCCACAATTTCAATTAAACGATAACGTTGTAGTAGGTCATACCGAAAAGGCCAATGTGCTTTTTGTTTCATAGGTGTAGTTAATGGCTACGTAATTAGTATAAATAACACCATAAAACAGGGTGGTTCGCAACGTTATTTTTACTGGGTGTGTATGTTTTGTATACATGTGACAACAATCGTAAAACCTCCACGTCAATAAAATCATGGTGCTATGTCATTTGTACTGATTTTTTTGCCAAATCATTTGTTATACCTGCCTGAAAACTAAACATGTGTATCCGAACAGTGATTTATAAGTCGTTATTTACGACATATGCTTAGTTCACGTTTTAATCAATAGGCAGTCAACATGACCATTTCACAGCATGCTCAAAAGCGTTGTCAGCAACGTGGAATTTCCCCCGACCTTGTTTTATTGCTCAATACATTAGGTATGGAAACGCAACAAAAAGGTAATACTTACGTATTGGAATTAGACAAATACACTAAGAAAACCCTGAGTAAAAAGTTGAAGGGTTTGTTGATGCAAATTCAGCGTGATGTGTTCGTGGTTATCTCAGACGATGACAATGTAATAACAGCCGCTCACAAACATTAAGGGAAAACAAAATGGATTTAACGCTATTGATCACAAACGCTTGTGTTGCAAAAAAAGGGAATGATTATGACACTATTTGCTGAGCCTGACCTCATCGGATGTCCACATTGCCATCAGAAATATCATAGACAAGTGCTCTGTTCATTTAATAATTTTGAGCAAGTGACCTATTCTGATGGCAGCACTACGTCTGGTATCAACAATATCATCGTGAGTGAAACGCGCTGTATTCAATGTCAAAATATTATTTGCAATGTGCAAAGTTTACCCGCACTGCAAGTTAAACCCTTGAAGCCTTTTTGGCGAAACTGGTTTGTTAAACCAGATGAATATGTACTTATTCCTCATGCATCAATTGATGTGTATTTTGAGTTGTTTTATATTGCCGCTGAAGTACAAGAAAAACGTAGTTGGGCAGTGAATGCTTATCGACTCTATAACCAAAATTTTCTGATGTATGGTAAAGAGCGTATCGCCAGTGTCGTAAAGCAACACAGCTATCGAAAAATAACCGATTTTTTATTGGCTCACCCACCCACACCAATATATGAAGAATACATATTGGCTCACCCAACCTCACCAATATATGAAGAATACAATCTGCTGTGCGCTGATATTTATCGTTTGCGCGGTGATTTTTCACGCTCTAAAAAAATATACAATACGGTTATCAACGAGGAATTTGAGCATGTTGTTGAGCAAGGGAAACAATGGTGTGACACCAACAATGCTAGTCTAATGGCGATTAAAGAATACACTCAGCGAGCCATATAAAAAAAGCTAACTGAAGTGTAGGCGTTAAGTTGACCCTGACCCTGACCCCAGTTTTACTAACTTGGCTCATTTGTAAATTTTAAAAGGAAACATAGGTATGCTTGCTAAAGAACGAAAATCGGGTGTTGCTATCTTTCAAGTTGACAACTTTGTAATGGGTAGAATTGAAGTGACCTTTTCTGGCCGCACTTTGAAACAAATTCTCACAGGTAAGCACGTCATTTTGAAATGTTCTTTTGTAGAGAAAAATACGTCATCGAAAAATGTTTACTGTGAGTTTAATTATGAAAAAGCCGGTTTAGTGAGATTTAAGGACGCAGATACAACCGTCGGTGGTGTCAAGTTAGAAGATGGACACTTATTTTTCACAGCAAACGCTATTACTTCTCAGATCCAAGTCTTTGTAACTGAAAAAAAATATACCTTAGTATTTAAGAACATTAATTTATATGACTTTCTGCGTGAGGTTTTTTGTTTATGGAAAGTTGATATATCTTTTTTGACAGACAGCTTCACACATGGGCAAGGTGCATCGTTATCTATGGAAGTACCGAAAAACATCACGATAACATCACTAGAGCCTAAAGATTTCCCCAGGGAGTGTATCGAACTTCCAATTTTTAGTTATTTTTATGAAAACAAATTTACTGAATTTCTACCATGGACAGAGGACTTCCAAATAACACTTATGCAGAACATAAACGAAATTGAATTTAAAGTCGTTTCTATGTGTAACGGTTACGGAGATTCAGAAATATTTGATCCTGTTACAGAGTGCTTGAGAAACATTGGTGTTTCGTTAAGTGAAATACAACCCCCTGTTGATCCGCAAATCTCAGCAGAAATTGTAGACGAATTGGTAATTTCTCTAAATTTAATAATACAGGACAAGTCTGTCCAGAAGTTAGAACTTGAGCTTTCACTTTGTGATGAATGTGATGAATGTGAAGAAAAAATGTATCGTGAATTCATACCTTGGTACTCTGTTAAAATTCGTGAACTATTAGATCTCGCTATTGAAGATTATTTGAATATATTTTCTGGTTTTTGTGATGCGGGTTATCTAAAACTTACAATCATCAATTCGTCAGTTGATGATATAGAGTTCGAAGAGCATGTTTTCGAAGGCGTTTCAGTTTTGCATTCTGACCTACTGAAACTAGAGTTGGGCGTTGATGAATTTAATGCTCAGGTTGTTTTTGAAAATCAAGAAATTAGCAAGACTAAAGGATCCAAATTAAACCGTTAACCAGTCAATTAACAAGACATATCATAATTTGACTCCGCAGGTTTGCTTTTCAACGATCCTGACCCCGCAGATTTTCGCAGGTTTATTGTAATTCGTCAGTAAAGGCACCATTATTGCAAACATAGAATGCAATGTTTTTTATCGAGTAGAAATAGATTATGAAATATCCAATAGCGGTATTTGTAAAACCACTAGTGTTAGTCATTTCGACCTTTAGCCTAGTGTTAACATCACAAAACGTTGTCGCATCGGGTGACTTAAAAGACGAGCTGATTGCGCGTAAGCAGGTCATAGAAGTAGCTCTTGGACGGGCTCAAGCCGATACCATAGTCAGCAACGCCACCATTCTTAATGTGTTTACCTCTGAGTGGTTGGAAAACCAAGATATTGTAATTACTGGTAAGCGTATCGCTTGGGTTGGCCCTACTGGCCTTTGGCCAGGTAAAGCTAAACTGAAAATCGATGCTTCAAATAAGTACCTAGTGCCCGGATTTGGTGAATCTCACAAACATATTGAAAGTTCCTACCTTACTCCAGAGTATGAAGCAGCGCTTGTAATACCTTTTGGTAACACATGGACAGTTGAGGGTAGTCACGAAATGTCGAATGTAGTTGGCAATGATAATGCAGCATTTTGGCTAATGGCTGAGGATGCGGGCAGTCCACTTAAGATATTTCCAGCCATCGGTTCGGCCACTCCCCCCACAGAATACGAAAGTGGTGGCGGGTATTACGGTTACAAAGAAATGATTGATTTTATGGATAGCGATCTTCGAGTTGTGGCCTTAGGTGAGGTTATGGACTGGACAGCCGTCATAACCCCTGGCACCAAGGGTCACAAGCGTATTTGGGAGATGATGGAAGCCACATGGGAAAAACGCGGTGTCATTGAAGGCCATGGCAGTGGTTTAACCGGCCTCAACGAGATCAATGCGTTTGCTGGAGCGGGGTTATCTTCTGATCATGAGGTTAGACAATCCGAAGAAGGATTAGAGAAACTACGAAGAGGTGTTTTTTTGGAAGTGCGGGTCAATACTATTCGTACCTTGTTTCCCTACTTACTCAAGCAAGGTTTGAAAGACTGGTCTAATGTTTCGGTCACCACCGATGACCGTGATGTGCATGCCACTCTGCAATTAGGCTCTATGGATTTTAATATTCGTACCGCTATTGAAGCCGGAGTCAAACCTGCAATCGCATATGCATTAGGCAGTTATAATACCGCTCGCCATTTCAATATTGATCACTTAGTCGGCTCTATTGCCCCCGGTCGTTATGCAGACTTGGTATTTTTATCTGATGTTGAAAAAGTTGTGATTGAGTCAGTTATTGCAAATGGAAAAGTAGCCTCAAAAGGACGAGAATATTTACTCCCTATCCCAAAAATAGACTATCCGGCTTGGGCAAAAGAAACGATGAACGTTGGCCGTAAATTAACTGCAAGCGACTTCACTATTCAGGCACCAGAGAAACGTGCCACAGTTAATGTGGCTTTAATGGAACCTTTCTATTTTGCACCTGACTTTATGACCGCTGAGCTACCTGTCGCGGATGGAGTGGTAATCGCTGATCCAGCTAACGCAATAAGTAAAGTTGCAGTGGTTGATCGTTATCATGGCACCGCGGCTACTTCAAAAATGTTTTGGAAGAATGTTGGCCCTCTCACCCCTAACTCTGCATTGGCAAGCTCTCAAATGCACGATATCCATAATATCTGGGTTGTGGGCAATAACGATGAAGCCATGGCACTGGCCGCTAATACTGTAGCTGAACTGGAAGGTGGATGGGCTTTGGTCAGCGAAGGTAAAGTGGTTGCCACTGTCGAGCTTGAAATTGGCGGCTTGGTCTCGCAACGGCCGGTTAACGAAGTGGCCAAAGAAATGGAATCATTACATGCGGCGGCCGACGAGATGAAGTGGATAAACAAACCGGGGTTACCTGATCGCATGCGTTTTGCTTTTTTAACCGCCTCTCCTTGGAAGTGGCAATTAGTCGCGCCTTATAAAGATAACCCAGGTGGGTTCGTCAATGTTACTACGGGTAAAACGCACCCAGTGATTTGGTAGTAAACCCCCAGTGAATTGTCGCCCCCGTAGTACATTGCTTGCGTTAGTGCGTGCCACTATTGCCATGATAATGGTGTTTGCACCCTTAGCCGTGCAAGCACACCTATTAAATATGACAGAGGTCGAGCTGCGGGCTGACGATACTCAGCACCTAACGTTACACTTAGCCTTCGACCCCTCGCGTTATTTTGATAATCGACTGGCCTACTACTCCGTAAGTCAAAAAAACGACGCATTAAACAGTCCAAAAATCGTAGGTATCGTCCAGCAAGCACTGGGAGCTGTTGCGCTAACAATACATAACACCGATGCAAGCATCAATAAAGTTGCCAACTCTGCACGATGGCAAGTTCACTCGATACGCTTTAAACAAGGTGGCCGAGCGCAGTATTTAGACCCCCTACAATGGCCACTTATGCGCGTGCACGCTTCATTCAAATTGGACAAGCCTGCCAGTATTATTAGTGCAAAATTCACTGCCGATTTTATTTTTGAAGAGCCTATTGCACTGACACTGATGTCTACTGAGCGAGATAAAAGCATGACTCGATGGTTAATCACGCAGCAGTCGAGCCCTAAGTTTGCTTTAGATACCGCAGCAGAGAACCGAATAGAGATACTTGTTAACGACACTACACATGGACTTTATTTCTACTTTAGCCAAGGTTTTTTACACATCCTGCCATTCGGTTATGACCATTTGCTGTTTGTGCTGGCTCTTTTAGTGACATCTCTAAGTTCTCGCCAATTAATCACCAGCCTCACGGTGTTTACACTTGCCCATTCCATGACGCTTATTATTAGTCTTTTTGGCATAGTGCGGCTACCTAGCCACATTGTCGAACCTCTCATTGCACTATCGATCGCTTGGATCGCAATCGAATCTTTCGTATTTAAAGCGAGTGTCAAATGGCGTTATGCTGTGGTATTTATTTTTGGTTTGTTACATGGAATGGGCTTTGCCAGCGCTATAGGTGCATTAGGGCTTCCAGCCGTTGGAACACTATTGAGCTTATTAGTATTTAACTTGGGCATTGAAGTAGGCCAACTTGTGTTTGTTGCTGCGCTATTGCTTCCAACACACTTAATAATTTGCAGACACACCGGCATCAAATTCAATTGGGATAATCATCAGCGTTGGCGATTAGCTGTCGCAGTATGTTTGGGTATAATAGGTTTATTATGGACAATTATTCGCGTTATCAGCTAATAAAGTAGGACCTGTGGGGTCAGACCTGCGGGGTCAGGTTCGTTGAAGCCAGTTGATTTGAATAAATAGAGTTATCAAGCCATCACTACGAGACGGGGGAACTATCGGGGTCAGGAACAAAGTTAAATTAATTCTTATGCTATCCAAGTTTCCTGCCAGGCGTTAATGTATGTAAGCGTCTACCTGTTAGTGATGTCAGTTTGCTTTGAATAAAAAGGGTCATAGAATAAAAAGAGTCAGATCCAAATTAAACCATTAACCAGTCATCCATGTTAACGAGCAGTCCAAAAAATCAGTTTTAAGATTATTTGCGGTGGGTCTCTTTGTAATTTCTGTATTTAGGCACCTTATATACTTTAAGAAAGTGCATCGCCTGATAAAGATCCCAAGCTATTAATGAAGAACTACCTAAACTGCAGGGTTTAGGTGGTTCTGCATAAGATGAAAAGCTCAAAAAAATTGCGCTGGCTGCAGTGGCAGTAAATATTAATATGTTCACTCAAAATAGAAAACAAACTAGACTCAAATCTAACAGGGAATAACGGACGTTACTCATGAACAACCAAGAATATGCAGCTTATTGCTATAGCCAACTGGTACAGGTGTTTAGCAACACTCACAAAGGACAAAAGGACGATAAATTAAAGTTTCGTACCGAGGGATTGTTGCAAGCTGGTAAGTTACTTGGCTTTTTAGTCCACACAATGCCAAAGAACTGATGAACAATACGCATATTGAAGTGTTTGGCCAAACCATTGAAGAACGTAAAAATCACAAAGAACAGGCAAAAAAACACCTGACCGATGACGACAGTGATTTTTTCAACATTCCGGCTTACGAGCGACTTAAGGAGTCAGCTCGTTAAGCATGAATAAATAAGTCGCCTGTTCCGCTCAATATACCAAGCTGCATCTGCCATCAACAGCACGGAATTAACAAGACACCCATGATAGCGAGTCAACCCAAGAAATAGTTTTCGGTTTTATTACAATGGGTATTTTTATGATTTCTCTTTATGATCTCAAACAGACTGAGGCGTCGATACATAGTTTTCACTTACCTTAGAGGGTAGGTATGGCTTGTAAGGTCGCATTAATAAGTGCTTAGCTGTAAAGTTTAATATCAGCATTTAGGGTAACTTATGAATATTAATAACATTTTGATTTCTAAAAAAAGTGTCTATATTGTTTTTCTTGCAACGTTTTTTGTTTTGTCACTTCCTTTAATTGCCATGCAATTTACCAAAGAAGTTAATTGGAGTTTGGGTGATTTTGTTGTGGCTGGGGTGCTGCTTTCTTTTTTTGGCTATATATACAAAGTGTTCACAAAGTCATCAAGCAACCCAATAAAAAATATAGTCATTGGTTTAATGGTTTTTGCCTTGTTCATTTTCGTATGGGTAAGCTTTATTTAATTAAACTGGTGTCAGGGTCCACTTAACGCCAGTTTTGTAACTTTTTAATGCCAATTTCTGGTGGCTCCACCACTGCTTTTCCCCGCATTTAAAGTTTCAGCAAAAAATGGCTTATTCTTGGGAAAATGACAAGCGGACGCCGCGCCGGACGCCATTTGAGTGGACCTTGAAGGGATACATTCGTAACGACAACGCGGTTGGCGCCCATAGAATAAGCCATTTTTGCGGTTAAACACTTTAGTAGCGAGCGGCTTTCTTTGCTTACTTTATTGAGCTGTAGCAAGAAAGTAAGTCAGGTAGCAAGCGGATGCCGCGCGGGATGCTGCTTGAATAAAGGCATGGATGCCGGTGCGCGCAGCACTTGCTTTTAATTTCTTAAAGATCTGCGTGTTCACAGTCCTTGAAATAATCCTATTACCTATGCAAAGCCTTATAAAGTGGGCAAACCTCAAAATCGACATCATCTCCACTGCGGTACTTTACTAAAATTAGTTCAGATTGACGCGCTATCTGTCGTCTTAGCTCGCGCCTTGCGCCCTTAATACGCGCAACAGATGTTGAATCATATGCACTGGTTTGATGTCGCATCCAGGCCATGACTGCCAAAGCTGCTTTATCTTCCAAGGTTACAGATGAGCTACGCGCTACTGTGTCGCTACCAACGGGCACCGCGTGTGCTTTTACCAACGTTGACAATTGCTCAACCAAAAGGTGATATTTTGGGTTGAAGTTAAGAAATTGAATGATCGCTTGTTGAAAGTCTTCGCCGAAGACCGTTTCCTTTGCTTCGCGGCGCACTTTGACCTGGGCTAATTTCTTTTGATGTTTGGGATCGGCTCGTTGAGCTTCGACAAGTGTTATCGCTTCTTCAATCTGTTCTTTTGCAGCCCAAACGCCATGAGAAAATGCCTTGCGCCCTTTTTTTTCCTGAACTGTCCAAGTCGGCCCCAGGGATTTCAACTTGCGTGTAACCGAGGCATCTCCGGCAGGTAAATTTTTCCAACCTGTGGGCACTGAAAAAACCTTGCCCGTTTTATCTTTAAGGCTACTATCGGACTTAGTGATTAAAAAGCTGCGTGTTTCCGTAGGCATTGATTACTTCCATTGGGTTCCCAATCCAATTGTCTCATTAAAACCGGTGACAGGGTCAACTTAAATTACCATCCAAGGCTATTCTTCAATTTCGTGAATTTATGAATGAAAAGGGTAGATCCAACTTACACTATTAACCAGTCATCCATAATAACGTGCAGCCCAAAAAATAGTTTCTCGATTGTTTACGATGAAGAACCTAGAGGGCAGAGCGCTTGAAAAATAGTGATTGGCTGTTCAGTTAACAATCAGATGTCGCTTCAACCAAGGGTATGGCGCAGGTAACTCCATTCATGTTGCGTAAATAGCGGACTCAAAAAAATATTAACCTCTCTGGCTCCGCCACTTTTGACTAGGGAACAATATTTTGATTAACCCTAAATAAATTGGACGGGTCGACTTGTTGTTTAATATGTTTTAAGCGAGCAAAATTAGCGCCATAAGCTTCCTCAACACAGTTGTCGTCTCCTTCT
>Ga0115562_1003231_pt1 | contig 10920 bp, 5 predicted proteins | sample COGITO_mtgs_1105_6_FD_87200 | JGI IMG/M metagenome (GOLD analysis project Ga0115562, IMG submission 87200) | Pelagic marine microbial communities from North Sea - COGITO_mtgs_110516 | ecosystem: Environmental > Aquatic > Marine > Epipelagic | place: Germany:Helgoland, sampling site Kabeltonne...
AGGACCTTATGAATCTAAGACAAACCAATAAAGCCAACCGTAAGAAGCACATTGTTAAGAATGCCGCTCGACTTTTTTCTTCAGTAGGTTATGACTTGACTGCAATAGAGATGGTGGCAGAGCGTTCTGACGTGTCCCCTGCAACCATCTATAATAATTTTGATGACAAAATAGGACTTTTGCTTGCGGTATTAATTGATGAATCAGAGGATATTCAACAAATTAGCAAGCGGCTCATTGCTAATCGTCGAGCGAATGACATTAGTGTAATTTATCGCTTGATTGAGCTCTATGTGGATCATCCTATGGAGTTTATGAATAAGTCCTGTTGGCGGCAAGCACTTGCTGCGTCCACTGCTTCTTCAAACAAAAAGTTTACGCAAGAATATCAAAATGTTGATAACCAACTAAAGAATCTGCTGATTGATGTTATGCATTTACTTCATCAGGAACAAGTATTTAGAACAGAGGCGGACGTTCAATCATTAGGGGAACTTATCTGGAACAATGTTAATCAGATGTTCACAGATTTCATTTCAGATGAGGTCATGCCTTTGGTGGAGTTAAAAAATGCCATGAAGAGGCAAACTGAGGCCATAATCGTGCTTGCCGAGGAGCAGGCCTAAGATCTTTATAAAAGCCCCTTTAGGCACCAACTTAAGTTTAAAATTTCTTGCAAACTTCACCCAACCTAACGGTAACTTGGATGTGCTCGAGGGTTGAAATATCATCAAAAGGGCCGTCGGTTACGATAATTATGTCAGCAAATCTTCCTACTGAAATATAGTAGGTAGTAGGTTTGTACTATTTTTTTCTTTTATCGAAGCGTCGGCGCAGCGCTAATGGGAAGTACAATATGCGACGGAGTCTTTTCAGACCGATAAATCTGTTGAGTCGCTTTCTTATAATCTTTCTTTTTAGCGTGATGAATATCCATAAATTGCTGTGGATTACGGTCATAAGCTGGGAACCAGGAGCTGTGCACTTGCACCATAATGCGATGACCTTTCTTAAAGGTGTGGAACTTATCCCAGATATTAAATGAGATTGGTGTTACCTCATTAGGGGTCATTGGCTCAGGGTTAGAATAATCATTACGATATTTTGCACGCATCGTTTCGACCCCCACCAACATTTGGTAGCTACCCATTCGCACATCAGTGGGATTGGGTTCTGGATCGCGTGTGTCCCCTGGAAAAACATCGATCAATTTTACAAAGAAATCCGAGTCAGTGCCCGTGGTGGAGGCAAACAGGTTTACCAGTATTGGGCCGGCAATGGTAATGTCCTCCTCCAGCACTTCGGTTTGATATACCAATACATCGGTACGTGTAGACGTAGCTCGCTGGTCCTCAATCATCCAAGTATGACCTGGCCAGCCGGCGGTATAGTCAGATGTAAAAGGTACCGGCTTATTGGGATCACTAATGTAGTCATCAGCGGCAGTTTTCTTCGCATTCGGTTTGTCAAAGGAGAGTTTTCCATCGACATGGAAATAGAGATTTTTAGTTTTGTTGTTTTTTGGTGGCCATTGGTCAAATCGATGCCAACGATTACCACCGGTTTCAAATACAATAGCCTCTTTAGCGTTCCAATTACCTTCCCCCTTTAAGTGATATCGAAAGAAAGGCGACACAATATGCTTTTGGTAGTATTCCGAAGTCTTAGCCCCAAACTGAATATCACCCAACGAGGAACCGTCACCTCGAAATGCCCATCCACCATGACGCCAAGGCCCGGATACAAATGTACTTTGATTATTTGGATTACGCTTTTCAATCTCTTGATAGATGGATACCGGACCATAAAAGTCTTCGGCATCAAACCAGCCTGCCACATTTAGAATTGGGTGTTTGATATTATCTAAATATTGTAACGCATTCTTACGTTGCCAAAACTCATCGTAGTTGGGGTGATTGATAAAGTCTTTCCATGCAGGCACTCTGCCCTTGAAGTATTTCTTGTTCAGCTCTGAGGTTGGGCCTGCGTTTAGGAAAAACTCGTAACCCCATGAGGTGCCATAGTCGAATGGTTCTGGTTTCTTTGCCGTCGGTGTATCACGTTGTTGTGCAGTATGATTCATCCAAGCAAAAGCGTAGGTAAGTCGAAAAGCACCATTGTGGTACCAGTCATCGCCAATAAACAAATCGGAGGGAGAAGCCTGAGGGGAAGATGCTTTTAACGCAGGGTGCGCATCGATCATCCCTTGCACTGTTGTCCAACCAGCATAGGAAACACCCCACTGGCCTACCCGACCATTGTGGCCTTGCAGATTATTAATCAGCCACTCAATTGAATCGTAATTGTCCGTACTTTCATCAATAGCCATCGGATTGCTCTTATCCTGGCGAATAGTGCGAATCACCTCAAAATTACCTTCGGACTTATAAGTACCTCGAATATCTTGAAGTACAAAAATATAACCGTCTTGCAGCATCTCTAACGATGGGGTCAGCTTTTTAGTTGATCGGTACTCTTTTCCGTAAGGCTGAATGGAGTAGGGCGTTCGGTAAAATAGTATGGGATAGTCTTTCGACTGATCTTTTGGTGAGTAAATTGCTGTAAACAGATTTACCCCATCTCGCATAGGGATCATTACTTCAGACTTATCGTAATACGCCTTTACATCATACTGTTCAATATTGGCATGAATATTGGTCCGGTCATCTTGCGATATGGCTATATTAGGTGCTTCGGCGGTCTTAACTATACCCTTTTCCGTTAATAGCTCTTTAGATTGCACTAAGTTAGTAATGGATAGAGTAATAATGGTCGTAAAAGTTAAAAAACTAATATTCATACTGTTTTCTCTTATGGTTAATCTAATCCTGACTTAAGATAAGGGCCATATAAATATTTCTCCCCTGAAAACTATCATCGAGCTATATAAACTTAGTCCGAATCAGCCACATCAGGCGCTACCTGCAACAGTTCACGATAGACATAAAAATAAATATACAGAGCCACAGCAGTTGCTAGGGCGCACATAATCATAACGGAGCTGTATCCCAGTTGATACGATAGCAATATTCCAGCCATAGTGGGTGCAATGGCCTGTGCTGCCCCCTGACAGGCCGGCACCATTGCCGCATAACGACCCGAGTGATCAATATTGGACAGTGTGCCCAGCTGGAATACATCGATAAATATCCAGAAAAAACTAAAAGAAAATATGCTGAAGACAAAAGTCGTGGCATCCACTCTAATGGCCAAGATAAGCATGGTTACAATCATAACCGACAAGGCAAAAAGCAATGGTTTTGACTGCCCAAATCTTCTGGCCAGCCAGAGGGCTAAAAGAGTACCGGTAAGGCTAAATATTTGTCCCCAAGTTAGGGTCCCAGAGATGAATGTTGAGCTCAAATCTGCCGCCACACCTGCGCGTTCAATAAATGCCCAATAGGCACCCACTAAGAGGTAAAAGCTGAACACAGCAACCAAGCATAGGCGTGGTAGTGTTTCAGGTATCTTTGTCTTGTCAATTGATATATCTGCTTCAGTCACGGCTGTTATTTCATCTGTTTCTTGAGCACAATGACGAGGAAGCAGTGGCAGAATCAGCAAAATTGGCACAGCCTCAAACAGGTAAAACATAAACAAGCCATTCACGCCCCACTTTTCAGTAATAATTGGGAAGATATAAAAAATAAAAGCATTCATTAACACCAACACAAAAAGTAAAATACTAAATGTTCGCGCAGCGTTGTGACTTCCTGCAAGGCTTGCGGTACAGGTGGAATAACATATACCCGCTCCAATACCTGCGCTCAGGCGACTCAGCATCAACGGGAAAAGCTCTGCGTTTTGAGTAGAGAAATAATTGGCCAGTATTACCAGTAACAACCCAATCGCAGCTAGAACTCTGCGATTGGTTTTGGCTACAAAAAGTGAAGTTATTACTGAGCCTATTAATAACCCTGTCATATCAGAAGATGCTAGCCAACCCAATTCTTTCTCACTAAAGCCAAGAGAGTCGGCCATAGAACCGACCAGCAGCGGCATACCCATGGCAACACCGGTGCCAGCGAAGCCAAGAACAACAGCAGCGAAAATTGCCGCTGGCTTGTCAAAATCACTCATCTTTTCAGGCGAAATATTTTGATGATCGCTAGTTGTTGATATATTTTCCAAAGTTACGTCCTTTGTTGTTGTAGTTAATTATGCTGTGGGTATTCAGGTTCAAGTGCAGATATACCCAAAAGGCTGTCAGCGATTTTTTCAGCTATCATTATTGTAACGGCGTTTAGATTGCCAGCGGGAATGGCTGGGATAATTGAGGCATCCACAACTCGTAAATTATTGAATCCATGGACCTTGCCAGCTTCATCGGTAACTGCTTCATCATCAGTACCCATGCGACATGTTCCACAGGGATGATAGTTTGACTCAATATGAGTATAAGCCCATTGCATAATATCTTGATTGGACTTCAACTGATGTACTCCAGATAACTCTGGTGTTAGACGACCATTCCATGCAGGCTGTTGAAATATTTCCCGAGTAGCTTTAATGGCTGCGATTGCAATATCTCGATCATAATCAGTGCTGAGATAATTGAATTGAAATTTAGGTGCTTTTGTTGGGTCAGCGCTCTCAATCCATACCTTGCCGCGACTGGTGGGCCGTTGGATGCTCGTAAAGCATTGGTATCCGGGATCGATCGTGATGCCCTCAGGAGCAAAATCACCTCTCATGGCAATACACTCCATTTGTACTTCAGGTATCGTCTCGTTTTCGGTTAGACATAAAAAAGCGCCCACTTCGAAGTGATTTGAGACACCAAGTCCTCGTTTACCTAGCAACCATTCCATACCAATTTTTAAACGTCCAAAATAACTCAGTTTTGATGCTAGCGAGTCACGCGGGTTCGTTGCACCATAATCAAAGCACCAAGCAGGGTGATCTTGGAGATTTGCCCCAATTCCGGACATATGCTGACGCACCGATATACCGGTGTCCGCAAGCATATTTGCATCTCCGATACCGGCAAGCATGAGTAGTTGAGGGGACTGAATAGCACCGGCTGATAGAATGAGTTCACCTGCTACCTCAACAGAAAAGTTTTCGCCTCGGCGATCGAGATGAACTTTCACCGCATCTGCTCCGGAAAATTCTATTGCAGTACAACGCGTCTCTAAGAGAATTTCTAGATTGGGCTTATCTGGTTGGTCGTATAAATACGCTTGCGATGCACTGTGTCTGATGCCCTTAGCAACATTCCTTTGAGTTTTGTGTACCCCAATTTGGCTTGCACCGTTATGATCAGGATTTAACGCTAGGCCATATTCATTTGAAGCTTGAATAAATGCTTGAAAAAGGGGGTTGTTAGCCTCTGCTTTAATAACGCTGGTGGGTCCATTTTTCCCTCGATATGCAGGGTCACCATGATCAGAGTTTTCACTACGCTTAAAATAGGGCAGGCAGTGGGCATAAGACCAGTTAGGAAGACCATAATCACCCCAATGGTCATAGTCGGCTTTATTGCCTCTCACCCAGTTCATACCGTTGATTGATGATGAGCCACCGAGGACTCTTCCGCGGGGAGTATAGGGCCCTTCGATGGAGTCAGTAAAATGATCACTTTCAGCAAAAAACTTCCAGTTATAGCGATCCTTCATCAAAGGAATACCAAGTCCAGCAGGCATTTGGATAAAAATATTTCTATCGCTTGCTCCGGCTTCAATTAAAAGCACATTTTTAGATTTATCTTCTGATAGGCGAGCGGCTAACACACTGCCCGCCGAGCCTGAGCCAACAATAATATAATCATAGGCAGATAGTGCGGGGCGTTTTAAAAACGTGGGCATTGTGTATATTTCTCCACTTGGTGCAGCCTTTTTGACCAAATTGGTTCCGGATAATCGATATGATTTATATTCTTAACAAACATCAATTACTTCAAATTCAGGGCTAAATTCACCAGAGAAGATGTCTGTCTATTTATTGTTGATTTCAATTCATTGAGAGTCATGCCCTCGCTAGATATAAAATCAGTAAACATTTGATCAACGTTATTCCAAATGATTGCTCCTAGCGATCCTGGATCTACCTGGGACACGAAAGTATGTTCTTTTTGCAGGGCATGCATTAAATCAATGAGCTGATTTTTTAGGCGCTTATCCACATTTTGATACTCTCGGGTAAACTTTTTATTAGAAGATGCTGTGGAGGCAGCGAGTGCTTGTCGCCAGCAAGACTTATTCATAAATTCCATTGGGTGATCGACATACAGTTCAATCAGCCGATAAATAATCCTAACATCGGTCTGTTTGCGCTGAGCAATAAGTTGTTCGCCAATACGCTGGACTTCTTCACCCTCCTCTATCAATACAGCGAGTAAGAGCCCTATTTTATTTTCAAAATTATTATATATTGTGGAGGGAGACATGTTAGATCTCTCTGCCACCATCTCGATAGTAGTAAGATCATAACCAATGGAAGAAAAAAAACGAGCTGCATTTGCGATCACTTGTTTTTGTCGATTGGCTTTATTAATTTGTCTGAGATCCATGACTGCTTATATTTTCCCGATATAAAATTATTCCGCAAATTGTAGTTGACTACAATTATAATTACAATTAATATGTGAAAATGCACACATAAATGAGATTATCTCAGAGATTATGGAGTTTCAAGATAAATTTATATATATAGTTATCTACAACTATTGAGAGTAAATTTAACTGAATATCTTAAAGAAGGTGTGTTTCATTGATTAAATTAAGGGGGCAACATGACAAAGAATAAAAAATCCAAATTAGTGGCTATATTAGGTTGTCTATCTTTAGGCAGTTTTAGTGCGTACGCGACTGGTGCAGAGGGCTCGGTGCTAGAGGAAATAGTCGTGACCGCGACAAAACGAGGGGATACTAGTACTTTGGATATTCCAGCAAGTATCTCGGTTGCCAATGAAGATCAGATTAGTAAGCGTGGCTTAGTTGGTATGGATGACTTTCTGCGTACATTACCCTCTACTAATTTTTTAGATCGTGGCGCAGGTCGCAATGGCATTATTATCCGTGGGGTGACCGCATCACCACAGGATGATATCGCTGTCGGTGTTTACATAGATGAAACGCCAGTTACCGGCATGGGCAGTTTAGGCAGTGGTAACCCAGATCTAAAATATGTTGATATGCAGCGGATTGAGGTACTGCGTGGTCCACAAGGCACTTTATACGGTGATGGCTCGATTGCAGGAATAGTCCGAGTAATTCCGAACGCACCGGATCTAAATGACTTTTCAGCCGAGATTGCGGGGTCGGCCTCATCTACCGCTGACCTAGGTGGTCGGAACACGACAGCACGAGCTGTGCTTAATCTACCGTTGGTAGAAGATAAGTTCGCTATTCGCATTGTTGGCTACGACTATGATAATAGTGGTTATTATGAAAATATCGCTGGTGATAGCGCTGATAAAGCAGTTTGGGCGGATGCATTCGGCGGCATTGTTACGAGCAGAGGTACAGGTGATGACCAGTACACTGGGGGACGTATAACAGCGCTCTGGCAGGTAAGTCAGGATTTTAATGTGACGCTAAGTCATATGACTCAGGACATAGAGCAATTAGGCATTCCAGAGTCAATGCTAGCACTGGGAGGTACCCGCAGAAGTCCCTTCCAAAGGCAAGACGGAAGTGGTGAGTCGCTGGGTATTGATTTAGATGTGACCAATCTAAAAATGAGCCTTGATATGGGCTCTTATGAAATTTTTTCTTCTACCTCGATAGTGGATTCGAAGACCCTACAAGATCGTGATCTCGGCGCTTATTTTGGGCCGTTGTTGGGTGTAGATGATATGCCTATTTATCTGGCAGATTCGTCAGATGCTGAACAATTTACCCAGGAATTGCGAGTAAATACACGGTTAGATGGACCTTTACAATTCTTGGTGGGTGCTTTTTATCAGGATTACAAGAGGAAGGCGGGCCAAAAGATGACGTTTGAAGGAGCGTCTGCGTTAGATCCTTTTGGCGGTGCCCTGCTGTTTGAGAGTGCGTTTGGAAATAATTTAAAGCAGCTGGCATTTTTTGGAGAGGCCTCCTTTGACTTAACGAATCAGCTAACGGCAGTTGCTGGTGTTCGACATTATGACTATGACAAGGATTCGCCAGATGTCAATGATGGTGTTTTCAATGGTGGGAGATCAGAAGGGTTTGTTGAAAATGATGACTCAGGCCAGACTTACAAACTTAGTTTGAATTATAGGGCTGATGATTCAACATCCTTTTACGGAACATTTTCTCAAGGGTTTCGTCTAGGTGGTCCTCATCCTGAGATCCCATCTGACATATGTGACACTGCCGGAGTACCAGATCAGATTGATTCAGATGAGCTGGACAGCTTTGAGCTTGGGGCAAAATTTGCCTTCGCCGATGGGCGTGCGATGCTCAATGTGTCTGCTTTCCAAGTTGATTGGACGGGCATTCCGGTTAAGCAGATTCTTGCATGTGGCTTCGAAACGACTGTTAATGCCGGTGAAGCGAGAAGTAGAGGAGTAGAGGTCGATGGCCAGCTATTGTTCGCTGACTCTTGGCGCCTCGATTATGCGTTATCTCATATTCAGGCGGAGCTAGCTGCGGATAGCACACCGCTCGGCGCTCAGTCAGGTGACCGGCTTCCCGGCTCGCCTGAGTTTCAGGCATCTCTTGGTTTGCAGACTGACTTCAATATAGCGGGTCGTCCAACGTTTGCACGAGCCGATATAGCCCATATAGGTGAGTACTACAACAACCTACAGCAGACCGGTCTCGCTGCGGGTGGCTTCACCACAGTCAATCTAACCCTTGGTGCAGAGATTAACGACTCTGTGTCGATTGACGTATTTGCACGGAACCTGACCAATAAAGAGGGTCTTACATGGGTTGAAACGGAATTGGGAGACGGCAGGGCCAACTATATCCGCCCCCGAACGATTGGCATTGAAGTGCGAGCGCGTTTCGGCCAATAAGGAAATAAAGTAAGGCAATAGATATCACCCTTTTGCAAGGTTATGGACGATACTTGCTGAGGGTGATATTTTAATTCTATCTATCCGTTGACTAGTTTCATGGCGCACGCTTTTATTTTACATTAGTACCCACGAGGCAGAAATGTACTCTCCACAAGTCTTGAAAACCATAACATTACAAACCCTATTGGCAGTTCTATGCGCTTTATTTTTGGATGCCGCAGCACTGGCCAAAACGCCAATGTCGGCACTGGATGTATTTAAGATTGCTTATGCATCTAACCCGGTTATATCACCAGACGGAGAGACTATCGCGTTTCATCGTTACTCTATGGATATCATGGCGGATCAGCGTAAGAACGATTTGTGGGTTATTGATTCTGACGGTAATAGTGTGCGCCAGATATCAAAAGATTTTGATGCTGTTAGCTCAGCCGCTTTCACAGCGTCAGGAGATGCCATCGCTTTTGTCGCCTTTAAAGGAGACACATCCCATATCTACGTGCAGCAGTTGGGCTCGCCTAAGAGGTTGGAATTGGGTGAAGGTCTTTCAGATCCGACTAATCTAGCCTTTTCACCCGATGGCAAATGGTTGGCATTTACTATGTCTATTGCTTACGAACCGGAAACTATGGGCACACTGCTTGCTGCTCCCGAGGGTGCCGACTGGGCGGATCCCATCGTCGTTGAAACGCGTAGTCAATTCAGAGTAGACGGCGCTGGGTATTTGCCGTTCAGCCGTCATCAAGTGTTTTTAATTTCAATAGAAGGTGGTGAAGTTCAGCAGTTAACGCACGGCCAGCAAGATCATAATAGCCCCTTAGAATGGCTCCCTGATTCTTCAGGTTTATTGCTCAGCATTAATTTTAAAAATAACGTCAATAAGCCCTGGGATACAGATGTTGTTAAATTAGATCTAAAAACACGCCAGCTCGCTGCGTTCACTACTCAGTCGGGCCCAGATTCGACGCCAAAGATTTCTCCTGATGGTGACCGGGTAGCTTGGATAGCGCACCAAGATAGGCCTAGCATTTACCATGAATACCAGCTCTATACCGCCAAGCTGGACGGATCAGATATCCGTGAATTGACCACTGACAATGACCTGAGTGTTATCGACTTCGCCTGGCATCCAGATAATCAGCAGCATTACATTCAGTATGAGGATCGAGGACAGAATGTTTTGGCGCTGCTTTCTGCAGAAGGCTCTGTTTCAGTATTGACCGATAAGCTTTCTGGATGGGAGCTGGATCAACCCTATGTCCAGGGTCAATTTTCGGCTAGTGCGGGAGTTGCGGCTATTACTCTAGGTGATACCACAAAACCCACAGAATTAGGTATTATTGATCGGCGAGGGCGCGTGAAGGTAATCACCGACTTGAATCGCTTACTGCATGATACTGTGCGGCTAGCCACGGTTGAGGGGCACACCGTTAAGTCTAGTTTTGATAAGCGTGAAATACAGTATTGGGTAATGCGTCCTCCGAATTTTGATAGTGCTAAATCCTACCCCATGATACTGCAAATACATGGGGGCCCTTGGGCTGCCTATGGACCCCAATTTGCGGCCAATAACCAACTATATGCGGCAGCAGGCTATGTGGTGATATACGGCAATCCTAGAGGCTCGACCGGTTACGGTGCGGAGTTTGCCCATACTATTGATTTTAATTTTCCAAGTCGTGACTATGACGATCTAATGGACATGGTTGATTCAACAATTGCCATGGGTTTTGTTGATAAGGATCGGCTCTATGTTACTGGCGGCAGTGGAGGAGGGACTCTCACCACGTGGATCGTGGGTAAAACAGATCGCTTTCGTGCAGCCGTAGCTGTTAATCCAGTCATCAATTGGACTACATCAGCCTTAACATCTGATGTTGATAAGCTTATATCTAGTTACTGGTTTACTGATTTGCCTTGGGAAAATTCAAAGGATTATTGGTCATATTCGCCACTGTCGCTAGTGG
>Ga0115562_1003234_pt1 | contig 10916 bp, 10 predicted proteins | sample COGITO_mtgs_1105_6_FD_87200 | JGI IMG/M metagenome (GOLD analysis project Ga0115562, IMG submission 87200) | Pelagic marine microbial communities from North Sea - COGITO_mtgs_110516 | ecosystem: Environmental > Aquatic > Marine > Epipelagic | place: Germany:Helgoland, sampling site Kabeltonne...
CCAGCAGTGATTTGGCCTTCTCTGGATCATAGGCTGGGCGATCCGAGTTAGCTTCCGAATATCCGGAAATACCAGCGGGTACCAACTGAGACGCACCTTCAATTTTGCCGCGGAACAGAACCCTGTCAATCGACGCAATATCGATGGCGTGGGCTGCCGCTTGACGAATACGGACATCTTGGAATGGGTTAGACCCCGAAACGTCGGACGAATACAAAAGCTCATCATGTTCATGGCCGAAACCAAACATGATCACCCGTGTTTCTTCGCCTTCAAGAACCTTGAAACCGTCCCGGTTTTCAACCTGTGCGACATCCTGCAGCGGAATTGGCTGAATGAAGTCAATCTCACCCGACAACAAAGCGGCAAGACCGGTTGCTGCATTTCCGATAGGGGTAAATGTCGCCTCGGTAATGTTGTGCTCGACTTTTCCCCACCAACCGGCGTTTGGAACCAGAACAGTTTTTACACCTGGATCGCGGCTGGCCAAGGCGAAGGCGCCCGTTCCGTTCACGTGCATCGTTGCAAAGTTTTCCGCATCCCGCGCAGGCAGTTCTGCACCGTTTGTTTCAGACCAACCTTTGTCGAGGATCATAAAGTTTGCGATGGAATCTGGAAACAGCGGATTAGGTGCTTTGGTTACGAAATCGATGGTGTAATCATCAACGACCCGCACCTCTGAAACCGGTGCGAACCATGACCGCACATCCGCGGCTTCGTTAGAGGCGCGTCCATATGAAAACATGACATCCTCAGCCGTGAATGCCGCACCGTCCTGAAACGACACACCCTGGCGCAAGTTAAATCGCCAACCGTCTTCGCCGGTTAATGGTTCCCAGCTTTGAGCAAGCGAACCTTCGATAGACATGTCTTGGTTTCGGCGTACTAGGCCTTCGTAGATGTTATTTAGAAACGACAAAACCGGTGCTGAGTTAACGGCGTGCGGGTCCATCGTTTGTGGATCGGTATTAGATGCCCATTTGAACGACTCAGCCGAAGCGCTTGCCACGCTTAGTAGCATAGCGCCACCAGCCAGCGCAGAACTTGAAATAATTTGCATTTTCATAAGGTGCCCTCTTATTGCTATTGCTCACAGCCTGTTCATTGTGAACGGAAGGTCAAGCCCTAGTTACAAGTCATCACAAAGATGGTACCGGTCGGCGGGCTTCTTAAGAGGCGCTTTTCGTAGTTTTTCTTCAGTAGTTTTGTCAATAGGATGAGTCCGTTTAAAATCAAAATTTACTAACTCTAAAATACAACTTTTTGGTTTTTCCCGTGGCAACACCGGTCTGGCTTGGCAAGGCGATATCACTGAAAAACCTACTAAATTGCGAAGCCGATTTAATGCGATGCTTTTTATCGTCTTCTAAGAGGCGGCCACTCACTTTATCTGGGCAAAAGGCGGCAAAGTCCGTGTAGAAGTTATCGGCGCAACGTACAGCGAAGGTCTGGAACGAGTCCAAGCTTTTATCTCGGCATCTAACGACATTTTATCAGCACTATCGGAGGTCAAGTTTACATCGTACTTATAGTATAGCTCGTGGGCTAATTCAGGATCACACTGGATATGATGGGCAAACTCTCGGACCTGTATGTCTACATAGCTTTCTTTACTCATCCATCAGTCCCCTTTGTCTTAGCCCTCCAGAACTGTGCCATTATTTATCGACCAGTGGAGTTAAGAAGAATGGCACGAAAACGGTATTCGGATGATGTTTTGGAGGTCATACATCGCCTGCTTATGATAACTGGAGAACCTGAATTTATCTGTTCCGACAATGGTGGAGAGTTCGTTGCTGAACACCTTCAAGATTGGCTTAAAAGGGTTGGCGTCAAACCGATCCAAATTTAACAAGGTAGCCCTTGGAAAATAGCTACAATGAACGGTTCAAAGGAATTTTTCGCCAAGAAGCTTTGAATGATGAATGGATCTACAGCATCAAACAAGCGCAGGTTGTGATCAATAGCTGGCTCAAGGAATACAATAATATCATGCTGCATCATGCACTTGTAATGCGCCCGCCGGTGCCCGAAACACAAATAGAAAAGTCGAAAATTAGTGGCCCTAAAATTGGCGGCTAGTCATTTAGGTCCCGAACTTGACAAAGCGGTCCTTTAGAAGGCTATAGCACTGTGTTTGCTTTTTTATTATGATTTTGGGGAGATTTTTGGTGTCCAGAAGAGGACGTCGAATTTTCCATACTTTGGTTTAATTACGGTTACTCATTTTTGACTTGAAATTAAAAATCGGTCCTAAAAGCGGTCCTTGTATTGCGGAGCTGGCTATCTCTATTTACGCACCAATTTCAAGCTGAACCGTGCTGCTGCTCCCGATGAGTGGCGTCCTTTGATGATCGCATAGATTTTGGTTATGCAAGCAACCTGATGTGTTTTCGCGTTGTTCTGATCGCCGCATTTAGGCTCTTCCATACCGCCATCCAGCGCCTTAGCAATCAAAGGGTAAATTGCGCGTTGCGGCGGTGACGGTTTGCTCCGTTCGCTTCCGGGACCATGGATCGTCCGCCAGTTTGCGCTCCTAACCATTCTCCACCACGGTGCCATTGGGAAGGGTTGCATTTCTGTAGGATCACTTTCTAAAAAACCTAAAATGCAAATGAAACGCCAATCTTTTTTGCCTCGGACAAGTATCCGGTTGTCCCAACGAAGGCCGTAAACAGAGTATTTGTCACGGCACAGCTGTTTTTAAGGAACGGCTTTAGCCACTACTTTTGCAATGGAGTCTTGCCATCGTCAGTAAGCTCTGGCTGGTACGTATCCAGCGATCCCTTTCGATCTAGGGTTCCCAATTCACTGGAAACCTTAAACGCCCATGACCTCTTCGATATAGACTGCGGCCCGATCCAGATTGTCGTCCAGCTCTCCGAAATGCCTGCGGGTTTCGTTGTTAAAAACGTCAACACAGCCTTTTTGACTACAAAATTTCTCCAAATCGGCCAGACTTGTGACCTGATCCAAATGCTGGAAGCTGTTCCAGTCATTGTGCAATACCGCCGTTGGCAGATGGGCGTATACGCCATCCAGCACCCCTGAACTGGCATGCCCAAGCACCAGGTCGCTAATGGCCAAGCAATCATGAATATTTGTATAGGCAAAACTGCCTGAATATCGATCCATTACAATCACATTTCGGTGCTTTTCTGCTAATTTGTCATCAAGATCTTTTCCCCTTTGGTCCTGCTTGCCCCTGTGTGGGCGCATTAACAACAAGACATCCGGGTTGCGCTTGCAGAACTGGTCGAACATTTCGTAAGTTTTAGCAAGATTGGCATCATCAAAACGATGCTTTTGGCCTGGTATAGTCGTACACACCAAAAGTCGTTGCCGAAAATTTTTGATGAAGCTTATCAGTTCTTTGGGAAGCTGTTTGGTATCCATATAGTTCTTTTTAATAAATCCCACTTTGCGGATACGAGAACCAACATCCTTGCTTAGAAAGGGCGTCTTGTCGGGGATATAATCTTCCCACCACAAAATGCGACTGGAGTACCAATCTGGTCGCAAATGCGTCCAGTCTAGATTAATTCCTTCCTGGATTAATCCATGTTGGGCGAAAATCGATGGCGTTTTCGAAGCGACCAGATACTTGTCCCGCATGCGGATTTTTTTAGGCATCGCCAAAGGATCACCATAGGACAAGATTGCATCAGCACGCTTCATTGAAATAAATGAAAATAGCTCGATATAGAGGCGACTTTTGAAAACTGGTGAAAGCCCGACCTTATCAAATGCGGTGAGCAGTTCTTGATCAGTCTTTTTTAATCGTCGATTCACGATTGGAATTACTTTGGCATTTCCGCGCTTGTGCACTGCTGCCAATATTGGGAAACAACATTCGAAGTGCGGTGCGTGAGATATAAAACAATAGAGTTTCTTCATATTGGAAACGCGCCCTTTTTGACAATTTTTTATAATTGGGCGGGTGTCGATCAGCAAGAACTAAGTTCAGATAGCGGCGTAATCGTATCTGTGAAAGCGGCTATCAATTATCAATGCAAATTTACAGTGGAATAGTCATGCTCGTTTGTAATACAAGTTGAGGCGTGAACTCAGAATTATCCGAAATGTTAAAGTGAGAAAATATGTCACCACTGCGTGTCCTTCATTTAGCCAGCTTCAGTGGCAACATTGGTGATAATGCAAATCATATGGGTTTTCGACCATGGTTCGCCGAACAAGTTGGCCGCGAGGTTTCGTGGAGCAATTGTGAGATACGCGAATTTTATTGGAAGGAGCGTGCCTTCGATGCCGATTTCGTAGCTTTGGCAAATAGTTATGACGCTCTAGTCATCGGCGGTGGAAATTATTTTGAACTTTGGGTCGAGAATTCTCCGACGGGAACATCCATTGCGATATCTCCGGAAGAGTTTGATCAAATTAGAACGCCGATACTCTTCAACGCACAGGGAGTCGATTCTGGACAAGGTGTTCCTGAAAGGTCTCGACAAAATTTTACCCGTTTTCTTACCAAGCTATTGTCCTCTAAGCAATATTTGGTAAGCGTTCGAAATGATGGTGCCGTCGATACATTGCGTGAAGAGATCAGTCCTGAATTCGCCGATATTGTGCATCAAATTCCAGATGGCGGCTTTTTTATGCAGTTGCCATCAAAAGCATCCTCCTTCTTGCTGAAACCGGACACGCCGTATATCGGGATAAACATTGCCAACGATATGGCCGACGTACGGTTTGCCGGGTTCGAAAAGGGACCAGACAACAGCGAAGCGTTTGCGGACGAGTTTGCCAAAACGTTGACAGAAGTCAGCAAAGAGCACCCAGACCATCACTTCGTGTTTTTACCTCATATCTTCCGTGATTTGGATGTGATTTTGCAGGTTATTCTGAGGCTGGATGACAGACTTCGGCGGACAAGGGTTGTCGTAGCTCCTTATAGTTCCGGTGATTTGGCCGCGCATGCAATATTTGCGATCTACCAATCTTGCAAGATGACCCTGTCGATGCGTTTTCATGCAAATGTATGTTCTATGGGGCTTGGCGTCCCATGTATCGGTTTGGGTTGCTATCGCCAAATACACAAGCTCTATGAGGAATTGGGTAGAAGCAATGACTGCGTAGATGTGTCGGCGCCAGGTTTTTTAGTCTCGCTGACCAAACGCATATCAGAGTGTTTGCACTCGGCCGAGCAGCCGCATGTGCAGACACAGAAAACAGTGCTTGCTCAGCGCGCCGCATTTGAGCCCGCGCTACAAACTTGGGCACGGTCAAATTCATTGTCGACCTGACGTGGTTAGTGAGCCCGACAACAGGACGAGGTGCATTTGAATTTTAATTTGTAAAGTGTAAAAATGTCGCTAAAAACAATTGCCATAATTCCGGCCCGTGCGGGATCCAAGGGGCTCTCCGGAAAGAACACCAAGAAGTTGGCGGGTATGCCGCTGTATCAGCACGCTATAAAACAGGCCCAAGCGGCAGGGATTTCGGACATTCTGATTTCCACAGACAGCAGTGAAATTCTGGATACAAATCACGCCAATAGTGTGAGAGCAATAAAACGACCGGATCACTTGGCAACAGATGCAACACCCATGATCGAAGTATTGACCGATCTGGTTGCCCATCACATTCCTGACGACCGGCTGGTGGTTCTGTTGCAGCCAACATCACCGCTTCGACGGGCGGATCATATTCGGGGTGCGATGGATGTCTACGCCCATGGCACATTTGATATTGTAGTTTCAGCTGTTGAAATGGATCGGTCGATCCTTAAGGCCGGATTACTTGTTGGCAACACATTCAATCCGATCAACAAGCCCGAGTATGTCTTTTCGAACCGGCAATCACTGCCGCCCGTGTACAAACACAACGGTGCGATCTATATCTTTTCCAGAGATTGGCTGCATTCGAACCAGAGCTTTGACTCCGATCGTATCGGGCTATTTGAAATGTCAGTCGCTGCCTCTCTGGATATTGACAACGCTGACGATTTCGCTCGGTGCGAGGCAGAGATTTTGAAGAGGGACACCTGACAATGGAAATAAACGGTCGAAAAATTGGCTCCGAGCATCCGCCACTTGTCATCGCAGAAATCGGTATCAATCACGGTGGCGATCTGGACGTTGCCAAACAGATGGTTCGTGCTGCTGCACAGGCAGGATGCGAAATAGTGAAGCACCAGACCCACTTCGTCGAAGATGAAATGACCCCAGAGGCCAAGCAAATCGTTCCACCCAACGCCGACATTTCCATCTGGGAAATTATGGAAAACTGTGCGCTGTCTCAAGCAGATGAAAAGGCGCTCAAAGCTTATGCTGAAAGTCTGGGAATGATCTATATCTCGACTCCGTTTTCTCGCGCGGCGGCTGATTTCCTGAATGAAATTGATGTCCCGGCATTCAAAATCGGCTCGGGCGAATGCGACCACTTGCCCCTGATCCGGCATATCGTAAGCTTTGGCAAACCAATCGTCATGTCCACCGGAATGCAAAGCATAGAAACAATTCGGGCATCCGTCGACATTCTGGAAAAATCCGGTGTGCCTTTCGCGCTGCTGGAATGTACAAACCTGTATCCTTCTCCGCCAGAAATTGTGTCGTTACAGGGCGTCAGGGATTTACAAGCTGCGTTCCCCAACGCTGTAGTCGGGTTTTCGGACCATTCAATCGGGCCGGAAATGGCGCTGGCATCGGTAGCACTCGGGGCTTGTATTCTGGAACGTCATTTTACCGACCACAGGTACCGTGTCGGGCCTGATATTTCGTGCTCAATGGATCCTGCGGAGCTGAAATATTTGATTGACAGATCCCACGAGATCTATATCGCATCACGCAATCCCAAACGGCGTAGCAGCGCCGAAGAAGGCGTCTATCGTTTTGCCCGAAGCTCGTTGGTCGCTGACAAGGATCTTGCGGCCGGAACTATTATTGGCGATTACGATATTTGGGCGCGTCGGCCTGGATCTGGCGAAATTCCCGGATATGAGTATGACAATATTATAGGACGCAAGCTACGGACAAATTTGTCTCGCAACACACAACTGAATTGGTCCGACTTTGAATAAACCGACTAACAAGCAGAGACTGGCCTTTGTTACCGGCACGCGTGCGGATTTTGGCAAGTTGGAGCCGTTGGCAAGGTCAGCAGTAGAAGCAGGATATAGCATCTACTTCTTTGTCACCGGAATGCACATGATGGGCAAGTACGGCCAAACGGTCTATGAGGTGCGCCGGTTCGAGGACGCCCAGCGCTATGAATACATCAACCAGTCGGATGGCGATCCGCATGATCTGATACTGGCCAAAACGATTTTGGGTTTTTCTGATTGGGTCAAGGAATGGCAACCCGAATTGGTGATTGTTCATGGCGACCGGATCGAAGCCGTTGCAACGGCAATGGTTTGCGCCACGAACTATATCCCCTGTGCGCATATCGAGGGCGGCGAAGTTTCGGGGACGATTGACGAAATTTACCGCCATTGCAATTCCAAGCTGTGCCGCTACCACTTTGTCAGCTCTGATGCGGCCCGAGACAGAGTTATGGCGCTGGGCGAAGCCACAGAAGACGTTTTTGTTATTGGTTCACCTGAACTGGATGTGCACAAAGCCCCATCAGGTGTCGACATCCAGACTGTTCGCAAGCGCTATGATATTGATTTTGAAGACTATGGCATCGTCGTGTTCCATCCAGTCACCAGCGAGCAGGACACAATCGGAGTACAAGCCCGCGCACTGTTTGCCAGCCTGAATGCTTCGGGACGGGAATTTGTAGTCATTTCGCCTAACAACGATCCTGGCAGTGACCAGATATTTGCCACCATAAAAAATCTGCCGAAAGACAGATTTCGTCACATTCCGTCAATGCGGTTCTCCCACTTCTCTGAATTGATGCGAAACAGCTCGGCTATAATCGGTAACAGCAGTCTTGGAGTACGCGAGGCACCATTTCTGGGATTGCAAAGCCTGAACCTTGGCACCCGCCAATCTGATCGCGCAATGGCCACGTCTGTCACGCACAGTACCTGCGAGGATCACGCACGCATCGGCGCATTCCTAACGCACAACTGGGGCATTCGCTGCAAGGTTGATGGGTCATTTGGCATAGGTAATGCGGCAAGCCAATTCGTAAAAATTCTTGACACCCCTGGATTTTGGGACCGGCCGAAGCAGAAAAAATTTGTGGATAAATCATCTATATCTACCTGAATCAATGACAATCCAATAACCTGTATTGTGGCGACTGCGGCCTGTTCTCCGCGCTTAGTTTGACGGTGATACAAGCCAATCTGACCCAAGTGTGGCAAGCATCAAGTCGGCAATCTTGAGGCTGCCGTGGTAAGAGAAGTGTCCGGACTCGAAATAGAAGCACTCATTCTTGCGCAGATAGAGAAAGTGACTATCGTCCTTGCATAAGTACTCACTCGGCTCAAAAAATTGCAAGCCAAGGCTATTTGGCGAAGAATTAAGTACTTTGTCAAACTACGAAAAACCCTTTTTTATTTTGACAGGTATCTTGCACGGGTTCTTTAAAAAATTAGGCACATTCAGAAAAAGCACAGGAACCGCCTTCTTGTTTTTGATATGTGAAAGTGTCGTTTTCACCGTTGCGGCGAAAACGTCGGCACCCATTTTTGATGTGGTTTCCACCAATTTGACGCAACAAACACAATATCTCCGGGCTTAAGTTTGAAACCCACTGCGTCAAAGCCAAGAGCACAAAATGAGCCAATTTCCAGCTCACTTCTGCGTGTGAACAACAGGAAAAATACCTCTACCGGTTTGTTATAAACACCCCATTGACTCAGCGCTAAACTGGAAATGAAAAGCACGGCCAGAACCAAAATTATTCTTCTCCAGACATACCGCCACATAAAAATAAGAAGCAATGGCAAAAGGATGTAATATTGCTCTGTAACCGCGTGGCTCTAAATATGACATAGAGATAACAGTTCAGACGAAGTGCTAAAGTAGTCTCTTTTCATGAATAGAGAATTAGGCGAGAATGCCGTTATCGAGATTTTACTTTGTGCAAAAGCAACGAATTTTCCCGGCATCAACATGAACTATGCCACCTGCAAACAACGCAGAATGACAAAAGTCAGCGCCAGCAATATGTGCCTCGCCCTGCGCTCATAAAAAGACAATAGGTTGAAGTGGCCCGCCTGTAAGTTACTAAGAAAGATCGTAGTTATGAAATAACCGCTGATTGCAAAGAAGACGTCAACGCCAACATTCCTGTTGCTAAAAATAGAAATGTCACCGTAAAAGAGATAATAGTTAGGACTGAAATTGCATGAAATCCGTTGATTTTACGGGAATACCTTTTCCGCCAGCTAAATTGCACCTCGCAACCACAACCCAGGCCGAATTTTAAACAACTGTATGCTTTAATTTCCATTCGCCCCCGTTTTTTTCCCATAAATGTGGCGAACGGAATTTGTCTACGGTTGTTTCGAACTCTGCTTTTGTGGTGTCGATGTATTCCAGAAACGCGTCAAAGAACTTCGATGGAAATTCCTGATCGTATTTTTTAACCAGATGCACCGCTTCTTCGCGTGTTATCTTGTCGTTCCGGACCTCTTGCGCCGCGTCATAGGTTGCGCGGCCAATGCCGAATTTTATCAAGGTTGTAAAGTAGTGGAACATGTCGATCTTGTCATCGATGCTGGAATACTTCGAGTAGGTTCCAGGTGTACGTTCGGGATTGGCGCTGAAGCCGGTGTTTTCGACCGCATAATAATAACATTCTTGCGGATCCCATGGTAGGTAGTAGCCAAGATAGTGAACCTCGACTTTTTTCTTGCTCAGATACTCCGCACTTGGCGGGATATAGGGGGCGAAGTCATTAATGGTGAAATCTGTTTCTTCAAGGATATCTTTGACCGGCTTGCCGCCAAGTACCATTTCCATCGGGTCCTGCGTAGAAAAGAACTTAGTATCCATCGTTGGAATATAGTTGTCGTCAACATTATTGCCGTATTCTGCCTGATTTTCCCCGTACATTACTAGTTCGACGTCAAACTTGGCGGCCATAATCGGGCCGATTATGCGTTGCCCGACAATAAACGGCTGGAATGGGTGCAATAGGTTGTGAAACGCATTGCGTGTCAAAAAGCGGTGCAATTTGCCGTTTGGCGTAAAAAGGATGTTGTCATGGCCGCCGACGTGGCACCAGTTCTCAAAGTTCTTCCAGCCGATAGGGGTATAGAGATGCGGCGCCCAGGTCACTGTCAAAGGGTTCATCCCGTAGCGGTATTTCAGAACATGGGAGGTAAATGCGCTGTCCTTGCCGCCACTGCCGGGCACCACTACGTCATAGCCACCATCATTGCGGCGGAATTTTTCTAGCGTTGCCACTAGTTGGTCTTCTCGGTCTTTCCAGTTGATTTGCTTGGCCTTGGTTTCACCATACCGACAGGCGTCACAAACCCCGTCCGTGTCAAAGCCAATGGTTTGCTTCTTTTCGTCCCGTGTGTGTTTAAATTCTACGGTTGAGCTTGGTCGTTGATTAGAAATCACGCATTTCTTGCAAAAGACGACATCTTGTGGAAGGCCGAAATATGCAGTTAATTTATTCTCGGTCGACATAAAACCCTGTCCTCATCGGTTTATGAAATTTTTTAGCAATTTTAAACCACTATCGCGACTTTTTTCCGGATGGAATTGTGTTCCAACCAGTTGGCCATTTGCTACAACTGAGGTAAAAGAGATACCACAATAGTCCGAATGCGCAATGGCTGACCTACAATCAGGGCCAACAGCGAACGAATGCACAAAGTAGAATTTATCGTCGGGCGTTGTTCCTTCAAACATCTGGTTGGCCATCGGTTCGTCTGTATCGATCAGCTTTAGCGGCAGCCAACCGACATTTGGCAATCGAACTTGCCCATCTGACCCACGTGCGAAAGATCCCAAATATTCCACAGATCCAGGCAAAAATCCAAG
>Ga0115562_1003249_pt1 | contig 10898 bp, 11 predicted proteins | sample COGITO_mtgs_1105_6_FD_87200 | JGI IMG/M metagenome (GOLD analysis project Ga0115562, IMG submission 87200) | Pelagic marine microbial communities from North Sea - COGITO_mtgs_110516 | ecosystem: Environmental > Aquatic > Marine > Epipelagic | place: Germany:Helgoland, sampling site Kabeltonne...
AAACCCGATCCTCACGACCTGCAAAAGCATGGTTCATAGGCTTAAACGATGTGCAATAAATCTCAACCGGTTCGATTTCGCGGGCTTGTTCCTCGGTCAGGCCGACTGTCCCCAATTCGGGCTGGGTAAAGACAGCTGATGGGATCAGCTCGTGGTCCACAGCTGTTGGGTTGCCTTTGAAAACGGTTTCGACGAACGCCATTCCTTCGCGGATCGCCACAGGCGTCAATTGGACCCGGTTGGTCACATCGCCGATGGCATAGATCGAAGGAACGGCCGTCTGGCTATACTCGTCCACCATGATCTCACCGCGACGCCCGACTTCAACACCTGCGGCCTCAAGTCCCATGTCATCTGTATTTGGTGAGCGACCCGTGGCGAACATCACCTGATCATAGACCTTTTCAGTGCCATTCGTGGCTTTGACCCAGATGCCGCGCCCAGCGCTTTCGTGGGGTAGTATCGCAGGTTTGCCACCTTCCATCGGCACACCTTCCTGCACGCCGGCAAGATCATCAGCAGTGGCCGCGCGCATCTCGACGATATTCGTTCCCAGATGCAGATCAACGCCTTTGGCGCGCATCCCTTCGGCAACCAGCCCACGGGCCTCATCATCAAAGCCGCGCAGGATTTGTGCGCCGCGATAGAACTGGGTCACTTGCACGCCAAGCCCGTTGAGGATGCCTGCAAACTCGGACGCGATGTATCCGCCGCCAATGATCAGGATGGATTTTGGCATCTTCTCGAGCAGAAAAATATCATTCGAAGTAATGCCCAGTTCTGCCCCTGGCATGTCGGGGATGACAGGACGCCCGCCAGTGGCAACAAGAATGTGCTTGGCCGTCACGTCTTTGCCCGTTGACAGCGTGACGGTGTGCGGGTCTTTTACCTTTGCGCGGGCATCAATGATTTCGACATCCGAGCCCGTAAGTAGCTTTCGGTAAATCCCTTCAAGGCGGTCAAGTTCGATGTTCAGCTTGGTGCTGAATTTGGACCAGTCAAAGGGCCCTTCCTGTACGTCCCAACCATAGGCGCGGGCATCGTCGAACATTTCAGAATAACCGGATGCAAAAACCATCAGCTTCTTGGGCACACAGCCACGGATCACACAAGTACCGCCCATGCGGTATTCTTCGGCCAATGCCACTTTGGCGCCTGTCGCCGCCGCGACACGCGCAGCCCGCACACCGCCAGAGCCGCCACCAATGACGAAAAGGTCGTAGTCGAAATTCATGTTGTGGCTCCAGTTTCTGCTTCGATGTGGCTCGTTGGTAAATTTGGACGTGCGGCCTGCACGGCCGACAAGATAGTATCTGGGGTCAGGCTCTTGCGACTGCAACCGATGTAACGGTCTTTCACGTCACCTTGATAGCGGCAAGCGATGACAGCAGCACACGCCCCGCATAAGACGCCAAGAACCTTTTCCATCATGGCGTCCGGGGTGAAAAACTCATACCACAGCCATGAGATCATCAAGAATGTCAGGATAATTAAGAAATGCTGCCGCTGGGTGCGCTTGAATTCCATTGTTCAGGTATCAATCCGCAATATCAACAAAGATATTGTCGTCATCCAACACGTCAAAACGGACCACATTCGCTGTGTTGTTTGTGATATCGCGGGTTGTGACACGGCCATCGCCGTAACCCACGATGACCATATCACAGATATCGATAAAGAGGCCGTTCTCCACCACGCCCGGGATCTGGTTGATCACAAGGCTTAGCTGGCGGGGGTTGCCAATGCGCTTGAGATGCAAATCAAGGATGAAATTTCCTTCATCGGTCACAAAAGGCGCATCGCCCTTCATGCGAAGCACCACATCGGTGCCCATGACATCCATACTTGCTAGCGTTTCCTCAATCAGGCCTTTGGTAATCGGCAGGCCAAAGGGGATGACCTCGACAGGCAACGGAAACGCGCCCAGAGTATCGACTTTCTTGCTGGCATCCGCGATCACGATCATGCGCTCGCTTGCCGTGGCCACGATTTTCTCGCGCAAATGCGCGCCACCGCCGCCTTTGATCAACGTCAGATCGCTATCGTATTCGTCGGTGCCGTCAATTGTGATGTCCAGCCATTTCGCCTCATTCAGAGTAATGACATCGATCCCTACTTTTTGCGCCAAAAGGCCCGTCCGTCTGGAAGTCGGCACGCCTTTAATCTTGAGCCCGTCTTCGCGCACCATCTCGCCCAGACACTGCACCAACCATTCCGCAGTCGAGCCGGTGCCAAGGCCAACCTTCATACCGGATTCAACGTATTCGCTGGCCTGTTTGGCCGCGACGAATTTTGCTTTGTCGATGGGGGTTAGTTTGCTGGACATAAGACCCACTCCAAAAAGTACTTGGGCGATTTATAAGCAAGTTCGCAACGGTGCGCGAGGCCCCAATTGACGATCGGGCAAGCAGGGCAATGTCTGGCGTGTTTTTCATGGCAAAACGTCGCATTTGGCAAGCTGGCGGGCCGCGCATTCGGCTAGGTTTCGGCCATGACAAATAGCTTGCGCCTTCATTACGCCCCAGACAACGCATCCCTTTGCGTCCGGCTGGCATTGCAGGAGCTGGCGGTAGGGTATGAAACGGTCTTGGTTGATCGCACGTCCCAAGCCCATAAATCAGCTGAGTATCTCTCGCTTAACCCAAATGGCTTGATCCCGGTCCTTGAAACAGATCAGGGCGCGATCTTTGAGACAGGCGCAATTCTGATGTGGCTTGACGAAACCCATGGCCGCTTAATGCCTGCCATCGGAACGCCGCAGCGGATGCATGCCATACAGTGGATGATCTGGCTCTCGAACACGCTGCACACCACACTGCCGATGATGTTTTATCCAACGCATTGTGCGAATGGTGATTACAGCCCAACCCACCGCAAGGCTGAGCAACGCCTAAAGGCACATCTTGATGTGCTTCCATCCGCACAAACCGTATATTGGCTGGAGAGCGACAGGCCCTCAATTCACGCCTACTACCTCGCACCTATGCTGCGGTGGGCTGCCCTTTATGGCGGCGGCGATACTTGGTTTGATCTCAAGGATTGGCCGCGCCTGCATGCATTTGCCCTTAAGTTTGAAACACGCGATAGTGTGCAACAGGCGATCCTGGCAGAGGGATTAGGCCAAACACCATTTTCCAACCCTGCTCCATGCAACCCCCCTGAAGGATCGGCGCTCTAGAATGTTTTTATCCGTTTTCGATATGTTCAAAGTGGGTGTTGGCCCGTCCTCCTCGCACACCATCGGCCCCATGGTCGCGGCCGCACGGTTTCTGGACCATCTGCGCGCCCAGCCTTTCGGTGTCGCGGGCTTGCAGGCGTCACTTCATGGCAGTTTGGCCTTTACCGGCGTTGGTCATGCCACAGATCGTGCCGTCATCCTTGGTCTCGCCGGGCATCGGGCAGACGATTATGATGCAGACAAAGCCGAAGCCGAGATGGCGCGCATTGAGGCAGAGCACAATGTTTCGCCTGATGGGCTTGGCACGCTCATGTTCCATCCCAAGGATGATTTGATTTTTGATTACGGCCCCGCCCTGCCTGGCCATGCCAATGGGATGATCCTGCGTGGCACAGACGGTCAAGGCGATGTCATCACGCAAGTGACTTATTACTCGATAGGCGGCGGTTTCGTTTTGACCGAAGCAGAGCTGAACGCAGGCAAAGACAGCGACACCGGCGCGCCTGTGCCCTTCCCCTTTCAAACAGCTCAAGAAATGCTGGATATGGCCAATATGTCCGGCAAAAGCATTGCCGAAATGAAGCGCACGAACGAGCTGTCGAGGATGCCGGGCGCCGATCTGGAAAAAGGCCTCGCGCGGATATGGGAGGTTATGAACGACTGTATCAACCGTGGACTGGTCACCGATGGCATCCTGCCCGGTGGATTGCATGTCCGAAGGCGGGCCAAAGGAATCTATGATGCCTTGCAGGCCGAGCGCGGCATGAACCTGACGGCGCCGCATACGATCAATGATTTCATGTCGACCTACGCGATGGCTGTGAACGAAGAAAACGCGGCCGGAGGGCAAGTTGTGACTGCGCCGACTAATGGGGCTGCGGGGGTGATCCCTGCCACGATCCGCTATTGGCTTGATCATGTGCCGGGTGCAGCAGCGACGCGCGTGCCCGAGTTTCTACTGACGGCAGCGGCGATTGGTGGGTTGATTAAATATAACGCATCGATCTCTGGGGCCGAATGTGGCTGTCAGGCTGAGGTCGGCAGCGCCGCAGCCATGGCCGCAGCCGGCCTTGCGGCCGTTCTTGGTGGCACGCCAGAACAGATTGAAAATGCAGCAGAAATCGCCCTTGAGCATCACCTTGGCATGACCTGTGATCCCGTGAAGGGTTTGGTGCAGGTGCCTTGCATCGAACGCAACGGGCTGGGCGCAATCAAGGCAGTGTCAGCGGCGTCACTGGCCTTGCGCGGTGATGGCACCCATCTAGTGTCACTTGATGTCGCGATCGAAACGATGCGCCAGACTGGCATGGACATGAGCGAGAAATACAAAGAGACCGCCTTGGGCGGCTTGGCTGTGAACGTGCCGAACTGCTAGATCGGATTTGTACCAAACCTGATGCCTCCGGTGGAGGTTTTTCAGGGCAAGATGATAAGGGCAATGTCGCAATTGCCGCTGGCGGCATGTGCGCCTACTGTGCGGGCATGTCGACCGACCGTCCATATCTTGGCGTGATGCTGATGCTTGCGTTTTGTGTGCTGGCCCCATTGGGTGACAGTATTGCAAAGCTTCTGGGCGGTGTTGTAGCGCTGAGCGCTTTGATCTTTGTCCGTTTTGCGATGCAGGCTGTTTTGCTGTTGCCGCTTGTTGCCATCAGCGGCGAAGAGTTTCGTTTGCCGTCCGGCATTTTGCTTTGGACTGTGTTGCGTACGGTGCTGCATATTCTTGGGATTGGTATGATGTTCAGCGCGCTGCGGTATTTGCCTTTGGCCGATGCCTTGGCCATTGCCTTTGTGATGCCCTTTATCATGCTGCTTTTGGGTCATTTTGCGATGGGCGAACATGTAGGGTTGCACCGCATCGTCGCTTGCGCAGTTGGCTTCGTCGGCACACTTTTGGTGATACAGCCGAATTTTGCAGAAGTTGGTTATCCGGCGCTGTTGCCACTTGGCGTTGCAGTTGTCTTCGCGCTTTTCATGATGGTCACACGAAAGATCGCGCGCGCGCTTGATCCGATCAAACTGCAGGCCATCAGCGGTGTTCAGGCAAGCGTGATCTTGATTATGGTGATTTCCATACTCCCGAAAACCTTTGGGGAGGTCACATTGCAACTTGATGGGCGGACTTGGATTTTGTTGGCCGCACTAGGGCTGATCGGCACACTTGCGCATCTGTTCATGACGTGGAGCCTGCGCTTTGCACCCGCCTCGAAATTGGCACCCATGCAATATTTGGAAATCCCCTTTGGCACCGCAATCGGCTGGCTGGTGTTTGCGGACCTGCCTAACGGCCTTGCCGCTGTTGGTATTTGCATCACCGTCGGTGCTGGGCTTTATATCATTATCCGCGAGCGGCGGCTTGCATCGCAGTCGGCAAAAGTGCGCGCGGCAGTGTAACGAGAACCGGCCCATCAGTTTGGATCGAGACTGCCCCACCAATCGCTGCGTTCGAGGCGCTGGTGAACCCATCCATTGTCATGCGTGTTTCGGTAAAGGGCCATTGCAGCCCTGAGACGGTGACCGTTGCGACAGTCAATGGCATGATGGACACACGGACGTCTGCTGCGACTTCAAAAGACGTCTGCCCCAGTCGCGCGACAAAGCTGACATCCTGCGCATCGACTAAGATAATCGCCCTGTCGATATGCCTCGCCATGACGCTGAGCACCGACTGCGTGTGATCCAGGCGTCCACCCGTAAACCCGAGCGCTAGCACCAGTGGTGTCTTTACGCGAATGAGGGCCTTTTCGAAGTCCGTGGTTAACTGCTCGGCCACATAACACAACTGCGGGCCAAATGTGGCACGTGCCTGCGCGGACAAACTGTCCAAATCACCGATCACTGCGGCAGGCGTAACAGAGGCAGCCAAAAGGTGGTCTGCCCCGCCATCAACGCCAATAAAGGCCTCAACGTAGGAGAAAACCGCCGAAATCGCATTTTCTGCAATTGAGGCTCCTCCCACAAAGCAGACTGGGCTATCATTTGAAACAATGGTTTCGCTGGACAACAATTACACCTCTATTCACAAACATTCCTCAAAAGGGTCACAATATGATCCTGAATGGAACGTGTTTTTGTTTTCAATTAAGAACCAATGATTGTCGAGCGGGCCGCCGCATAAAAAATAGGAAGCGTGAACTCATGGATGAGAACAACCAAATTCTTGATGTGACCTATGGCAGCTTTTCTTGCCGCCTAGAAGGTTTTGACGACTCTGTCGAAACCATGAAGCTGGTTGTTTCCTACTTTCACGAACTTGCAGGCCATGACCGGTTTATGGATATGGCACTCCAAGCCCCCGACATGGAAACGCTCGCCCGCCTGACCGAGGAACAGACAGGACAATCTGTCGACATCGACATGGATGACGGTCAGTTGCGCATGCGCGCGCATGATGACGTTGAAGAAGAAACATTTGACGAGGATGTCGCTGCCGAGATTGATCCGGCCACCGATACCCCTGCGCAAGAGCCAGACGTCGCGGACGAGACCTATGCAAGCGATCTGCAATCGAATGTCGCGGATAAGCTGCAGCGCCTCCGTGCTGTTGCCGCAACCGGCATGGCGTCGTCCAGAATACATGAACCACAAGATTTGGCCGAGGACCTGAACAAACCGGCCGCCGCCGCTCCATCGGCAAGTCCGCTGTCACAACGTCTGTCCGATCTTGTAAAGCGCAACGTGGACGCACAAGCAGCGCAAACGCCTGAAGTCGAGCAAGCGATTGAAACAGACGTGGACGTGGACGTGGACGTGGACGTGGACGTGGACGTGGACGTGGACGTGGACGTGGAACAAGCGCATGAGGCTGAAGAAGAGCAAGTGCCTGTCGCCGAGGAAGACCTGACATCAAATCAAGAAGAGGCGGCAGATCAAGAGCCTATGTTGCAGGCTGAGAGCCCAATTGCTTCGGAGGTCGAAGAAGACGATCTCAACGTGTTTAGTGGCACTGATACTGAGATGTCTACTGAAGGCGACATTCCCGATGATGATTTTGCTGCAGTTGATGAGAACATCACTGTCGCAGAAGATGAAACAGAAGACACCGTAGAAGCCACTGATCTTGTCGCAGCACTTGATGATGAAGTGTACGATGAAGATCTGGAACCCGCCGGTGAGGCATCTGAATTTATGTCGGATGCAGAGGTAGATTTTCCAGAGACAGCTGATGATGTCATTGCTGAAGAAGATGCCACTGAGACCGAAGATGAATTCGAAGCTGCATCAAATGCTGACAGCACAGATACGGCCGAAGATGACGCCGCGCCTTTGGTGCTTGCCGATGATGACGCTGTCGCGGAAGTCGATGAAGACACTGTCGCCCAAGACGATGAGGATCACGACGATTATAACGATGATGACGAATTCGACCTCGAGGAAGAGGTCGCGAAAGTTGAAGCAGAGATAGCCGCACGGAAGGGCGATGACATCGCGCGCCACGGTCTGCCACGTCATGTCGAAGACGCCATGAGCCGGATTATGTCGCAGACGGATCAGCACCTAAACCAGCCCGAAAACCGCCGCCATCGCGATGCATTTGCACAGCTAAAGGCAGCCGTTGCTGCAACAGAGGCCGCGCGTCAGTTGGGCGACCGCGGGGCGGATCAACGCGATCCCGATGAAGCCTATAAAGATGATCTCGGGGCGCATGCCGCGACAGACAAAGGCGGGGCAAAGTCCACGCCACCATTGAAGTTGGTGAAGTCACAGGAAGTGAAACCTGCTGTGACGCGCAGTGCGACCGCGGCACCTTCCAGCACTCCTCTTGATACTTATTCGGATCGCCTGCGCAAAATCGCAACGTTGAAGGACGCGGAGCCTGTCGAAGATAAAGCTGGATTTGCAGATTTTGCATCAGAGCATGGTGCAACAGAACTGGTCGACCGCCTGGAAGCTGCTGGCGCATATATTTGCCTTGTTGAAGGCGAGGCTGACTTCTCGCGTCCACAGGTAATGAAAGTTGTCCAGTCTGCAACGTCCGAGGAAATCTCGCGGGAAGACGGACTGCGGAGTTTTGGGCGTCTATTGCGGCAGGCCCGCTTGATCAAGCTTGAAAACGGCCGCTTCCAGATTGCCGAAAACACGCAGTATCGCCCACAGGGTGGTCGCGCGGCTCAAGGTTAAAACCCTTCGGGCACAAGAATACAAAAGGCGGGGATTTCCCCGCCTTTTTTTAGTGCTGTTCTGGTGGCGCGTCCGGATCAGGCTGGCCAATCCCTTTGAACACCCACTTCAGCGGGAATGCCCAACCGATCCCCAGAACCACATAGATCAGCACTTCAATAGGCCACGCAAAACGTATTTCTTGATTGAGCATGATGCTCATGATGGTTGCCGCCACCACGATATAAATCGGCAACCCCACCACCAAAACGAAAAGCGCGAGCCGTTTACGTGCTTTGAATGTCATCTGTACTCAATCCGCGAATGGGTCTGTCACCAGAATGGTGTCTTCTCTTTCTGGTGAAGTGGAAACTAGGGCGACGGGGCACTGGATCAACTCTTCGATGCGGCGCACATATTTGATGGCCTGTGCTGGCAGGTCTGCCCAAGACCGTGCCCCTTCGGTCGATTCTGCCCAACCTGCGATTTCTTCATAGATGGGTTTGCAGCGCGATTGCTGGTCTGCCGCTGTTGGAAGGTAGTCCAACTCTGCACCATCGAGTTCATACCCGACACATATCTTCAGCGTTTCAAAACCATCCAAAACATCAAGCTTTGTCAATGAGATACCGGTCACACCTGATGTCGCACATGTCTGGCGCACCAAGGCCGCATCAAACCATCCGCAACGGCGCTTACGACCAGTGACAGTACCAAATTCGTGGCCACGTTCGCCAAGACGTTGACCATCTGCATCATCAAGTTCGGTCGGGAAAGGGCCTTCGCCGACGCGCGTCGTATAGGCTTTCACGATGCCAAGGACGTAGTCAATCGCCGTCGGGCCGACGCCAACGCCTGTGGCAGCTTGACCTGCAATGACATTGGATGACGTGACAAAAGGGTACGTGCCAAAGTCGATGTCCAGCAAAGCACCTTGTGCGCCTTCAAACAGGATACGTTTGCCCGCTTTGCGTTTTTCATTCAGCACTTTCCAAACGGGTGCGGCATAAGGCAATATCTCTGCCGCGATATCTGCGAGCTGGGCGACAAGTGCGTCACGATCAACAGGCGCGATACCCAGACCCTTGCGCAGCGGATCGTGATGCTGAAGGGCACGATCAACGCGGGCCTCTAGTGTCGCCCGATCGGCTAGATCGGCCACGCGCACAGAGCGACGCCCCACCTTATCTTCGTAAGCCGGGCCAATTCCGCGACCGGTTGTGCCAATCTTGGTGCCTTTGCTGGCAGCCTCTTCACGCGCGCGATCCAATTCACCGTGGATTGGCAGGATCAATGGCGTGTTCTCGGCGACCATTAGTGTCTCTGGATTGATCTCGACACCCTGCGCACGGATCGAAGCAATTTCTTTGACCAAGTGCCACGGGTCCAAAACCACACCGTTACCAATGACAGAAAGCTTGCCACCGCGCACGACACCTGACGGCAATGCATTCAGTTTGAATACCTCGCCATCAATGACGAGCGTGTGGCCTGCGTTATGCCCACCTTGAAAGCGCGCGATCACGTCGGCACGTTCTGAAAGCCAATCAACGATCTTGCCTTTGCCTTCATCGCCCCACTGGGCACCGACGACCACAACATTTGCCATAAGAATCTATCCCCTCAAAGACTGCGTGCCCCCTATATCGGCGCGCTCACCTGTGTGAAACCGCAAAATGGCCGACTGGACAGCAAGGACATGACGACGCATTGTCATCGCACCCAAAAGAAGTGAGGCATATCATGGGTTTCGTTATCCGCTGGATCTTTGCATTCGTACTGCTGGCCGCGACATATAATCCAACGCAATGGAATTATGTCCACTGGAGCATGACGAATTATGAAACCAGTCTGTCTATAACCGTGCTTTTTGGTCTCATACTGCTGATCGGATACATAATCTATCTGCGCGCAACACTGCGCTCTATCGGGTTTTTTGGGATGCTGCTGATACTGGCCGTCGTCGGCACGATATTGTGGGTTCTTTTTGATCAAGGCATCATGAGCTTCGCTAACCCATCCATCAATACCTGGATCGGGATCTTCGCCCTGTCACTGGTTTTGGCCGTCGGTCTGTCGTGGTCAATCGTCCGCCGTAAGTTGACTGGTCAGGCTGACATGGATGATGTTGACGAGTAAGCGTGGTTTCAGGGGTTGCGGGATTGTCTTGCAGCTTTTAGATACCGCTTGTTCGCAAACGCCCCGAAAGGCCTGAAATGGAAAATGTCGTCCTTATCATCCACCTGATCCTTGCGCTCAGCCTGATCGGTACTGTGCTCTTGCAGCGCTCTGAGGGTGGTGGCCTTGGCATGGGCGGCGGCGGCGGTGCGACGGGCTCACGCCCTGCGCCAACAGCGATGAGCAAGTTCACTTGGGCATTGGCTGCTGCGTTTATTTGCACATCCATTGCACTGACTTTGATTGCAGCAAGCAATTCAGCCGGGTCCTCGGTTGCGGATCGTTTGGGCGACTTGCCAGCAAGTAACGGCGTCGAAGTGCCTGACCTGGGCGATAGCCTGTTGCCTCCTTCTCTGGGCAGCGATGATCCACTGCTGCCAGCAGGCGAATAAACACTAGCAGTTGCCCTGCTACTACGTAGGGCAACATGATGTTGGGTGAG